>OHAC01002261.1_pt1 | contig 15658 bp, 11 predicted proteins | sample 1577051 | NCBI WGS metagenome assembly OHAC01 (sample SAMEA3541499, study PRJEB24748) | human gut metagenome | biome: human gut; feature: human-associated habitat; material: faeces | place: China | collected 2012 | reverse complement strand
CTGTGACCTTCGTTCACAAAAAACACCTCGCGGGATATTACCAGTGAACAGTAACCGATATACGTCAATGATTATATCATCTCCGAAAAAAAGTTTCCATAAAAAATAAAATTTGTTATAATGAACGTTGTAGAAAAAGAAAATGAGATGCCAGAAAGAAAATTTTAGCCCATCTGGTACTATAGTATACAGGCAGAAAGAGAGGATTTGACAATTATGAAATGCGTTGGAATCATAGGTGCAATGGAACAGGAAGTTGCCAGACTGAAAGAGGTCATGGAGAATGTAAAGATCACAACAAGAGCAGGAATGGATTTTTATGAGGGTATTCTGGAAGATAAGAAGGTAGTTGTAGTACAGTCCGGAATCGGTAAGGTAAATGCAGGTATGTGTACACAGATTCTTGCAGATCTTTTCCAGGTTGAGGCTGTGATCAATACAGGTATTGCAGGAAGTCTGAATAATGATATCAATATTGGTGATATTGTTCTTTCCACAGATGTACTTCACCATGACATGGATGCGACAGGTTTTGGTTATCCCAAGGGACAGATTCCACAGATGAAAGAGTTTTCCTTCCAGGCCGATGAGGGTCTTCGTAAGATCGCTCATGAGGTGTGTGCAGAGGTAAATCCGGAGATCCAGGTATTTGAAGGCAGAATCGCTTCCGGAGACCAGTTTGTATGTGATCAGAGAGTGAAAGATAATATTGTAAAAGAGTTCAGCGCATATGCAGTTGAGATGGAAGGCGCAGCGATCGGACAGGCAGCAGCACTTAATGGGATTCCGTTTCTGATCATCCGTGCGATTTCAGATAAAGCTGATAACAGTGCAAATATGGATTACCCTGCTTTTGAGAAACTTGCCATTGAGCACAGTGTCCGTCTGACTCAGGGAATGCTGAAACGTATGGCTTAAGGCCGGATAAAAGAAGCACCGTCATATTTCTGCTGCATATACTGTAAGAGATAACAGTGAGAGGACAGCAGAATAGTTATGCTTTATCAAGAGTTTTATCCGTTTTATGCTGCACAGGGAAATCCTGGTTTTTATAATGAAGAGAGAGAGCAGGAAAGAGAATTTGACCTGATGAAATCTTATTATCCGGATACAGCCAGAAAGATCCAGGAGAAAGCAGAAGCACAGTGTCAGCTTCTAGATTATGAAGGCAGCCGGCTTTATGATGAATGTCCGGATCGTTTCATGCTGTATCATATATGCAGCCAGGTGAAAGAAGAATTGTCTTCTGACACCAGTGCGCAGGAGATGCCAGGAAGTTTTCTGGACGATCTGATCGAAGTGCTAGTCTACCAGGAGATTTCCAGAAGACGGTGCAGACGGCGCAGATGCAGACAGTGTCGAGTGTTATGACAGATTCTGCTAACATCTGTCCATATACAGGAAAATAGAAAATGAATATAATGGGAATATGATGAAAACAATAAGGGAATTTTTAGAAGAACAAATTAATGAACAGCTGATCCAGGCTGTTTTAAGCGGCCGCAGGACTGGCGAAGGCCCTTCAAAGGTGAAGCTTCGTCCTGTGGAGCTGAAAGGAAAGATTTGCTACCAGGCCTCTATGACAGAAGGCCCTAAGGTTTATCATAAGAATTATTCAAGAGAAGAGATTATTGATTATCTGGAGAGCTCCATGGAGGAATTTCGTCAGCTGCAGACAACAGGACGCAGACAGGACGGAAGCATTCTTATCAGCAAAAAAGGAAAGGCAACCATTAAGACGAAGCACCACGAAGCTGTACAGAATGCGAAGATCGCTCCGCATAATCGAGTGAAGCAGTATATTCTGAAAGAAGGAACTGCAGCTCCGTTTCTGGTAGATCTGGGAGTTATGACAAAAGATGGAAAGATTGTAGCTTCCAGGTATGATAAATTCCGCCAGATTAACCGTTTTCTGGAATTTATCCGTGATATTCTTCCGAAACTTCCGAAAGACAGGGAGATCACTATCCTGGATTTTGGCTGTGGGAAATCTTACCTGACTTTTGCAATGTACTATTATCTCCGGGAACTGGAGGGATTTGATGTGAATATCATAGGCCTTGACCTGAAGGAAGATGTGATCCGTCACTGCAGTGAGCTGGCCAGATCTTACGGCTATGAGAAGCTTCATTTTTATCAGGGAGATATTGCCGGTTATGAAGGCGTATCTTCTGTAGATATGGTTGTTACGCTTCATGCCTGCGATACAGCTACTGATTTTGCTCTGGCAAAGGCTGTGGAATGGGGAGCACAGGTGATTTTGTCCGTTCCATGCTGCCAGCATGAACTGAACAGACAGATCAGAAATGATGTGTTGCAGCCTGTTATGCGTTACGGTATCCTGAAAGAGAGGATGGCAGCGCTGATCACAGACGGTTTTCGGGCAGAACTTCTTGAGAGTAAAGGTTATGAGACTCAGCTTCTGGAATTTATTGATATGGAACATACACCTAAGAACATTCTGATCCGCGCAGTAAAAACCGGAAAGAAAAAGAGCAGAGACAGTTTTGCTGAGTCTATGAAAGAACTTCATGTAAATCCTACTCTGGATCGTCTTCTTTATCCGGAAGAGTCGATCTCACAGAAGGGAGAATGACATGAAGAAGATCATATGCAAAGGAGCAGTATTACTGGTGCTTTTCGTAGTGGTTGTGGCCGGAAGTTCTCTTCTTATGAACAGCCAGTCTACAGATAACCGCTCGGATATGAACGATGCTACGCTTCCGGAAGTCATGGTGAAAATCGGAAGTACCCAGGCAAATAAGATGTATGGCTATAAACAGGCTATGCAGACAGACTTTATGCGAGGCAGTATTACACCGCTGGATACGACCAAGAAGCTGACTTTTGAGATTAATCCTTATGCGGATTCTGTGACAGGACTTGCTTATGAGGTACGTACTTCTGACGGCAGCAAAGTCATGGAGAACCGTAAGATCAAGAATCTTACAAAGGAAGAGAATGGTTATCTGAGTGCAGAGATCGAGATTGGAAGTGACCTGAGAATGAACCAGGAATATTCCATGCAGATCACTTTGGATACCAGCGAAGGTGAGGTTTATTACTATACAAGAGTTGTTTCCAGAACTCAGCTGAATACAGAATCTTATCTGCAGTTTGTAAAAACGTTCTCTGCCAATTGTCTGGATAAAGAGAAGGCCGATAAACTGACAGGTTATCTGGAGGCAGAAGATACCTCCGGTGGAACCAATTTCAATAATATTACTATTAATTCCGGACTTTCCAATATCAGCTGGGGTTCACTTGCTCCGAAGCTCTATATGGAAGGTGTGCCGCTGATTGATGATATTAATGAGACAACTGCCAGTATTACACTGAACTATCAGGTTTCGGCAGAGGATGATGAGGGAGAAACAGAAATCTATGATGTTACGGAATTCTATCGTATGCGTTACACAGAAACCAGGATCATGCTGCTTGATTTCAAGCGTTCCGCTACGAAAGTTTTCGATCCGTCACAGACAGTTGTTTCAGATGCGGGACTTCTTCTTGGAGTCAGGGACAAAAATGTAACCTATTCTGCGAACAGTGATGGAACGATCGTAGTTTTTGAGCAGGATGGAGATCTGTGGTCCTATGCGCCGGCCGGTGGTAAGATCACCAGAATTTTCAGTTTCCGTAAAGAAGAAAACAACGATTCCAGATATGTGCGTAATGAACATGACATCAAGATCATTCGAGTGGCAGATAATGGAGATGTGGATTTTGTGTTATATGGATACATGAACAGAGGAATCCATGAAGGATACAGCGGTGTCTGTGTTTACCATTATAACAGTGACCGGAATGTGGTTGAGGAGAAGGTTTTCATACCAAGCACAGAATCCTACGAATTTCTGAAGGAAGATCTTGGAACTCTTACTTATGTAAATAAAGATAATCAGCTGTTCTTGCTTTTCGCGCAGAAGCTGTATCAGGTAAATATAGAGGAAGGAACTTCTGAGATTCTTGAGGAAGGTATCAAGCAGAACTGTTTTGTGGTTTCTGACACGAAAGCTCATGCAGCATGGCTTATAACATCAGGTGATGATGAAGGAAAGATCAGAGAGATTGAGTTCGATTCCCTGAAGACAAGGGATATTGCCCCTGAAAGCGGACAGAAGCTCCGTGCACTTGGATTCATGAACGAAGATTTTATTTATGGAATTGTTGCAGATGGAGATATCCTCACAGATGAGAATGGTCATGAGAAAGAGGGAATCAGTACTTTCCGTATTGAAAGTTTTGAAGGAAAACTGAAAAAAGAATACCATCAGGACGGGCTTTACATTACAAATGTAACGGTTGGTACAACAATGATGGAATTCGAACTTTCTGCAAAATCCGGAAATACTTATACAGCCCAGAAGAAAGACAATATCATGAACAATAAGAAGGTATCCGGAAGTCAGATAGATGTGGCTTTGATTACAACAAACCGGGCAGGAACGCTGATTCGTCTCACGATAGGCCAAAAGCCGGAAACAGATGATCCACTTCTTGTTTATTCCAAGATCGAGAGTATGGAGGATGTCTCTGTAACGTTGGATACAACGGTTCCGCAGGGTGAACTTTATTATGTTTATGCTTATGGATCTCTGGATTGTATCTATACAGATCCGGCAGCAGCTGTGAAACGTGCTGACGATCAGACCGGTGTTGTACTTAACCGTGCACAGCAGTATGTCTGGGAGAGGGGAAATAAGAAAACGAAGATCCAGCTTAATATAGAAGATGTACCGGAGATCATCCGCACAGCGAACTGGAAGAAACAGGAACTTCAGGATGGACTTGGCGATGCGGGAACTGTAATTGATCTTACAGGCTGCAGCCTTGATAATGTTCTTTACGAGGTAAGCGCGCAGCGTCCGGTAATTGCAAAAACAGGGGATAATTCAAGTGTTGTGATCGTAGGCTATGATGAATACAACACATATCTTTATGATCCGTCAACAGGGCAGACAAGCCCATATGGAATGAATGACAGCACGGCATTGTTTGAGAGTGCAGGAAATGTATTTTTGACCTATATAGAAAACGTTACAGAGTAACGGGGATCCTGTGATCCGGGTATGGATAATGGGATGAAGCAAAGACAGCGAAACGGAATTATCCGTTTAGCATAAAAGGCGGACAGGCTGAATACCTGTCTGCCGAAGCAAAAGCGCGACAGGAAAGGGGAAAATGCAATGTTAAGTGAAAGTATCAAAAAACTGGTGCAGTATGGAGTAGAAAGAGGAATCACACCGGAGTGTGAGAGAATCTATACGACGAATCTTCTTCTGGATGTTTTTGGTGAAAGTGAGTATACAGAACCGGAAACAGAGTATGCTAAAATTGACTTGGAAGAAGTATTGAATGAGCTTCTGGATGAAGCTGTAAAGAGGGGAATTATAGAGGACAGTGTTGTATACAGAGATCTTTTTGATACAAAACTTATGAATTGTCTGATGCCCCGTCCGGCACAGGTTCAGAAAGAGTTCTGGGATGCTTATAAGGAAGACCCGGAGAAGGCTACCGATTATTTTTATAAGCTGAGCCAGGACAGTAACTATATCAGACGCTACCGCGTTAAAAAAGACCAGAAGTGGACAGTTGACAGTGAGTATGGTAAGATTGACATCACCATCAACCTTTCCAAACCGGAGAAAGACCCGAAGGCGATTGCTGCTGCTAAGCTTGTAAAATCCAGCAGTTATCCGAAATGCCTGCTTTGTCCGGAGAATGAAGGTTATGCAGGAAGAGTCAATCATCCGGCGAGAGAGAACCACAGGATCATTCCGATCACTGTTAATGACAGTCCGTGGGGATTCCAGTATTCACCGTATGTTTACTATAATGAGCATTGTATTGTGTTCAACAGCCAGCATACACCAATGAAAATCGAGAGAAATACATTTGTGAAACTGTTTGATTTCGTAAAACTGTTTCCACATTATTTCCTGGGCTCCAATGCAGACCTTCCGATCGTAGGCGGATCAATCTTAAGCCATGATCATTTCCAGGGTGGTCATTATACATTTGCCATGGCCAAGGCTGAGATTGAGAAACATGTGACGATTCCGGGATATGAAGATGTAGAAGCCGGTATTGTGAAATGGCCTCTTTCTGTTCTGCGTATCCGCAGCAAAGATGAGAAGAGACTGATCGATCTGGCAACACATGTACTGGCGAACTGGAGAAGCTACACAGATGAGGCAGCATTTATTTTTGCAGAGACAGACGGAGAGCCGCATAATACAATTACGCCGATCGCACGTAAAGTCGGAGATACTTTTGAGCTGGATCTGACATTGCGTAATAACATTACAACAGAAGAGAACCCGCTGGGTGTTTATCATCCACATGCATGCTATCACCATATTAAGAAAGAGAACATCGGACTTATCGAGGTTATGGGTCTGGCTGTTCTTCCGGCACGTCTGAAAGAGGAGCTGGAGCTTCTGGAAGAGTACATCTTAAGTGGCAGAGATGTCGCTTCCAATGAAAAAATCGAGAAGCATGCGGCATGGGTTGCAGAATTTCTGCCGAAATATGAGAAACTTGACAAAAATAATATCCAGGAAGTTCTCCGCAGGGAAGTTGGAAACGTATTTGTTCATGTTCTGGAGGATGCCGGCGTTTATAAATGTACACCAGAGGGCAGGGATGCATTTATGAGATTTATCAACACTCTGTAAGGCTTCAGAGGCAGACCGGTAATCTGATATCTCCGGCTGTGGCAGCCGGAAAGAGAATTTCCTGTATGAAACAAGGCAGATGTATATTTCAGGAGGAGCATTTATATGAAGAAAACAGAAAGAACCGGAAAAGCCTTTCGTATAAAATGGCTTTTGCTGGCGGTTGTTGCAATGGCACTGATCTTTATGCCGGCAGCTTCACAGAAGGTATCTGCAAGCAAGCTTGTATATACAGTGAAGTTCAATAACAACTCTGGCACCAGTACAAGCAAGACGTATACGTCACTGACAAGAAATGTTACGCTGAATACCAGGATCAAGCTTCCGGCAGTTCCGAAAGCTGTAGGCTATCAGAGTCTTGGATGGACCACGACCAAGGGAAGCAGCAAGGTGGTATATAAAGCCGGAGCCAGAGTGAAAGTCAAAAAAGATATGAAACTCTATGCTGTCCGGAGAAAGAGTAAATATTATACAGTAAGCTTTTATCTTGGAAATGGAAGCAGCAATGCTGCATATAAGAAGCTTCAGAAAAAAGTAGAAGAAGGTACGTACTATACATTGCCGTCAGTTCCAGCAAGAACAGGTTATGTAAACCTTGGATGGTCCACCAGTGTAAACGGTAAGACATCTACAGCGAAGAAGGCCGGAACCAAGATCAAGATTGCCGGAAATATCAAGTATTATGCAGTACAGATGCAGTCGGTAAGTGTGAAGCTCTGTAAGGCAAACGGAACAGTATGGAAGACAGTTACTCTTGGAAAGGGCGGTTATCTGAAACTTCCTTCAGCATCTAACAGTACAGGATATACGTTTATGGGATGGGCCAGAACCAAACGGAGCGGATCTTCGGCAGCACCGGATTATGAAGCAGGAGAGCTTTTGAAGATCAGCAAGACTACTACGCTGTACGCAACAGTGTTTAATCGTGCCACTGAGAAGGATATCAGTTCAGAAACAATGGCGCGTCCGGCGATCAACATGAAGTACAGCAAGGTGATTTTTGTTGGAGATTCCCGTACAGTGGGAATGAATGCAACGCTGAACAAACAGATGAGCAGTTCTGTTACCAGCGGAGTTTCATTTATTGCCAGCGCAGGACAGGGATTAAGCTGGTTCAAGAGTGAGGGATATTCACAGCTTCTGAAAGAAATCAATAAGACGGAAGGTACACTTCCGATTGCGGTCGTCTTTAACCTGGGTGTGAATGATATGGCTAATGTAAGCAATTATGTAAGCTATATGACAGGTATTGCATCAACGCTGAAGAGCAAAAACTGCAAGCTTTTCTATATGTCAGTGAATCCTCTGAACAGTACCATGATCGCAAAGGCAGGAAAAGGTGCCCGCACAGAGGCACAGGTGCGGGAATTTAACAGCAAGATCCATTCCGGTCTTTCTTTAAATTACAAATACATTGATACTTACAATGTGCTGATGAAAACAGGGTATGGAACCAATGCTTCCTATGTTGGTACAGACAGAGATTCTGATGACGGACTTCATTATACAACCAGGACCTACAAGAGAATCTACTATTACAGTGTGATATATCTCAATACAGGAAGTATCAACCAGATTTACTATTAAAAGAACAAAAGATTCCGCATGTCGGCACATTTTCCGGCATGCGGGATTTTTTATGTCACAGGAATTATACCAGGGCAGCTAATTCCTTCCAATTACTCCTTGCGCGAACCATAAGAATAGTCTATACTTAATTCGATACGGACATTTATATGTCCGAAGGGACGGGAAATCCTGAATTATGAGGAATGAGGTATAGATTATGAAACTGACAACAGTTAAAGAGATTTACAGAAACCGTGAACAGTATCTTGATAAAGAGATCACAGTAGGCGGCTGGGTGCGCAGCGTTCGTGATTCCAAGGCATTTGGTTTTATCGTGCTTCATGATGGAAGTTTTTTTGAAACTCTTCAGATCGTATATCATGATAACATGGAGAATTTTGCAGAGGTTTCCAAATTAAATGTAGGTGCAGCCATTATCGTTAAAGGAACACTGGTAGCAACACCGCAGGCGAAACAGCCATTTGAGATTCAGGCATCAGAAGTATTTGTAGAGGGAGGTTCTGCTCCGGATTATCCGCTTCAGAAGAAACGCCACAGTCTTGAATATTTAAGAACTATGACACATTTAAGACCGAGAACAAACACTTTCCAGGCAGTATTCCGTGTACGTTCTCTCTGTGCATATGCGATTCATAAATTCTTCCAGGAGAGAGATTTTGTCTATGTGCATACACCACTGATCACAGGAAGTGACTGTGAGGGCGCAGGAGAAATGTTCCAGGTAACAACACTGGATCCTAAGAATATACCGATGACAGAGGATGGAAAAGTAGATTATTCTCAGGACTTCTTCGGAAAAGAGACTAACCTTACAGTAAGCGGTCAGCTCAACGGTGAGACATTTGCACAGGCATTCCGCAATATCTACACATTCGGACCGACTTTCCGTGCAGAGAACTCCAATACAACACGTCATGCAGCTGAGTTCTGGATGATCGAGCCGGAGTGTGCATTTGCAGATATTCAGGATGCTATGGAGCTTGCAGAAGCTATGCTGAAATATGTGATCCGTTACGTTCTTGAGAATGCACCGGAGGAGATAAATTTCTTCAATTCCTTCGTAGACAAGGGACTTCTTGACAGACTGAATCATGTGCTGAACTCCGAGTTTGCACATGTAACATACACAGAGGCTGTTGAGATCCTTGAGAAAAATAACGATAAATTTGATTACAAGGTATTCTGGGGCTGTGATCTTCAGACAGAGCACGAGCGTTATCTGACAGAGCAGATCTACAAGAGACCTGTATTTGTTACTGATTATCCGAAAGAGATCAAGGCCTTCTATATGAAACTCAACGAAGATGGTAAGACTGTAGCAGCTATGGACTGTCTTGTACCGGGAATCGGAGAGATCATCGGAGGAAGCCAGAGAGAGGATGACTACGGTAAACTGAAAGCACGTATGGACGAGCTTGGACTTAAACCGGAAGATTACGATTTCTATCTGGATCTTCGTAAATACGGTTCTACCCGTCATTCAGGATTCGGACTTGGATTTGAGAGATGTGTAATGTATCTTACAGGAATGGGCAACATCCGTGACGTGATCCCATTCCCGAGAACTGTAAAGAACTGCGATCTTTAATCTGCTCTGATATCAGCAGCATGAACATTTTGTGCTGTAAGCGGCAGAGCTGAAGAACAGGTTCTGTAACACTGATTTTGAGTAATACACAACAAGGGAGAACATTATGAGATTTATTCATCTTGCAGACGTGCACCTGGGAGCTGTTCCTGACAGGGGATGCCCATGGAGCAAAGAGCGGGAGGAAGAAATCTGGAATACTTTCCGCCGGGTTATTGCGGGCATCCGCCAAGACCCGGTGGATTTGCTATTTATATCCGGAGATCTGTTCCACCGCCAGCCGCTAATGAGAGAACTTAAAGAAGTAAATTATCTGTTTTCCACCATCCCGGATACAAGGGTATATCTTATGGCCGGAAACCATGATTTTATCAGCAGGGATTCTTTTTATAATACATTTGAATGGAATCCCAACGTCACATTCTTTAAGAACAGAGAGCTTACTTACGTTAAAGATTCGAAACTGGATGTTTATGTATACGGACTCAGCTATTATGACAGGGAAATAAAAGAGGGGCTTTATGACAAAGCATCTCCGATCCAGGAGGAAGGCATTCACATTCTTCTTGCACACGGCGGGGATGAGAAGCATATACCGCTCAGTGCTGCATCTCTGGCAGCAGCAGGATTTGATTACATAGCACTTGGACACATTCATAAACCACAGATCCTCATCAGGGATCAGGCCGCTTTTTCAGGGGCACTGGAACCGATAGACAGAAATGATACAGGTGATCATGGATACATGGAAGGAAGGCTTATAAATGGCAGAATCCGTACGGAATTTGTGCCTTTTGCATGCCGTTCCTATCAGCAGCTGATACTGACACTTCACGAGGAAACCACGCAGATATCGCTGGAAGAAGCTGTGAAATCGCAGATATTTCGCAGAGGCGGAAGAAATATCTACCGTATTATCCTTCAGGGAATGCGGTCACCGGATCTTCTGCTGATCCCGGAAAAACTGAAAAATCTGGGAAACATCACAGATGTGATCGATGAATCCTGGCCAGCCTATGATCTTTCGGAGCTTTACAAACGTTACAGCGGTACGCTGATCGGTGATTATATCGGTTATTTTCTCTCAAAGGGAGAATTGGATACTGTAGAAAAAAAAGCTCTGTATTACGGCTTGCAGGCTCTTCTGGAGACTGGAAGCAGGAGATGACAGGGAAAGGCGGAAGACAGGATAACGGTTGCTGTTCACAGGAGGATTGCTGAAAAAATGGTCATCAGACGTTTGAAAATAAAAAATTTCGGTAAAATACGGGATAAGGATGTGGTACTTTCTCCGGGACTGAACGTGCTCTATGGAGAGAATGAAAGCGGTAAAACAACGACACATACATTTATCCGTTCCATGCTTTACGGAGTGCGCAGGCTCCGCGGCAAAGCGGCGCAGAACGATACATATACGAAATATGAGCCCTGGGAGAATCCGGTTGAGTATGGTGGAATCATGTGGTTTACATCCGGCGGAAAGGATTATCGTCTTACCAGAAATTTTTATAAAGAAAAAAAATTCGGAGAACTTCTCTGTGAGGATGACGGAAGCCTTGTGGATGCAGAACAGGGGGCTTTGGAGGCCATTCTCGGAAATGTAAGTGAAGCTGTTTATGACAATACGGTTTCAGTAGCACAGCTTAAGAGTGTTACAGGCCGTGATCTTGTGCGGGAGCTGCAGAATTATATGGCCAGCTATCAGGGAACAGGAGACAGTTCCATTGATATGGGCAGAGCTATGCAGATGCTTAAGATGTCAAGGAAAGGTTATATGACAGAATCTGCCCGCAGAAAGAAAGAACTGGAAAAAGAGCGGGAAAAGATTTCTTCCAATATGGATTATATCCGAAAAGAGATCCGGGAACTGGATGAGAAGCGGAATAAAGTAACGCAGCAGCAGGATGGAATGAATATGGGAACCCGGGACAGAAGTGCTGAAGATCTGCTGGATCTGCGTATTGACAGGGTAAAAAAGAGACGGGAAGCGACAGATGCTGTACTTGCTGTGGCAGTAATTGGAGGAATTGCAGGTACTGGCTGTCTGGCGGCTTTTTCCAGCTATGTGATCTTAAGTGTCCTGGCCGGCGTTGCAGCTGCGGCAGTCAGCGTTGCGGCGTTGTTTTTCCGTACAAGGCTTAGCCGTGAGCTGAACAAGCGTGAGCGGCAGAGAGAACGCTGGCTTTCCAGACATGATGAACTTACCTGGAGCAGAAACAATCTGAATCAGGATTATGAGGAGAAATATACGGCTCTTTCCAATCTTCAGGCTGAGCTTGCTGAGTGTGAGGAGAATACCGAAGTAATGACGCCGGAGGAAACGGAGATACAGGCACTTAATATGGCGATGGAAACCATAGAGGCTCTTTCCGGAAATATCACGGATCAGGTCGGGGACAGGCTGAAGCACCGTACTTCGCAGATCCTAAGTGAGATCACCGGCGGCAAATATAAAGAAGTGATCATGGACGAGGAGCTTCATATTTTTGTTAATACAGGAGAACGGACAGTTCCGGCCGGAAGACTGAGCAGAGGAACTCTGGAGCAGATATATTTTGCACTGCGTATGGCAGCAGGAGAGCTTTTTTGCAGGGAAGAAGCTTTTCCGGTGATCCTGGATGATGTGTTTGGAATGTATGATGAAGAACGTCTGGCCTCTGTGCTTCGATGGCTTGATAAAGAAAACAGACAGGTGATCATAAGCACCTGCCATAAAAGAGAGATGGAGATCCTGGATAAAGAGGGAATTTCATATCAGAAAATATTGCTGCAGGTATGATCAGTGCGTTAAAATGCCCCGGTTTTCAGCGAGTGCGGATTACGAATATCCGTCCGAACAGAGAACCGGGGTATTTTTGTTATAGCTTTATTGTATTTCAGGTGGAAAATTATTTCTCATACTGGCTCATGTAGTTGTTTACACAGCGTTTGATTCTGTCTACCGGGTTGAGAAGGTGGCTGATAGATGTATCATGATTCAGTGTATCAATGATCAGCGCAATATACTTGCTCATGTCACAGCTGATGTAATACGGTTTCTCAAGAAGCTCCGGTGACTGGTAAACCAGGTTGGTTGTGAGGAGCTTGTCAAAGTAACCTTTCTTATGAGCTTCATCGAATTTCTCAAGTCCGTCTGTGAAGAATCCGAAAGTGGAGCAAATGTAAACTTTGCCGGCACCTTTCTCTTTAAGGAGAGAAGCAATTTTAATGATGGTATCGCCAGAAGAGATCATATCATCGATGAGGATCATGTCTTTGCCCTCAAGCTTCGGTCCAAGGAACTCATATGCAGCGATCGGATGGCGGCCGTTTACATATCTTGAGTAGTCGAGACGCTTGTAATACATACCCATATCAACACCAAGTACGTTGGCAAGATAGATGGCACGGCTCATGCTTCCCTCATCCGGGCTGATGGTCATGAAATGATCTTTGTCAATATGAAGCCCCTCTTCGTTGTTAAGAAGAGCTTTGATAAACTGATAGGATGGCTGTACAGTTTCGAATCCGTGGAGCGGAGTAGCGTTCTGTACACGGGAATCATGTGCATCGAAAGTGATGATGTTCTCAACTCCCATATCGATCAGTTCATGAAGTGCATTGGCACAGTCAAGAGACTCTCTTCCGACACGTTTGTCCTGGCGGCTCTCATAAAGATATGGCATGATTACGTTAACTCTGCGGGCTTTTCCGCCGATGGCAGCAATGACACGCTTCATATCCTGGAAGTGATCATCCGGAGACATGAGGTTGGTGTAAGGTCCGATCGGATAGGACAGGCTATAGTTAGTCACATCTACCATAACATAGATATCGTCACCGCGGACGGATTCGTTGATGGTACACTTGGCTTCACCGGAACCGAAACGGGGGGTTGCTGTGCCGATGATATAGCTGTCTCTCTGATAGCCCTTGAAAGCAATGTTGCTCTTGTGCTCATGCTCCCGCTCATTGCGCCAGGCAACCAGATAGCTGTTGACCTTATCACCCAGCTCTTTGCAGCTTTCCAGGGGGATGATCCCTAAGGGGCCTACAGGAATGGTTTCCAGGTTACGTTCATCTGTTACTTGCATGTTTTTTTATCCTCCATCTAAAAAAGATATGACGTATATTCATACTTATCATATAGGAAGTTTTCGGGAAGGTCAAGGGCAATACTGGTGTTTTCAGCTTAAACTTCCGGGATTTTTCAGCTTTTTCAGGATCCGGATGTCGTCTCCGAAAAACTTTCTCATTTTGTAGCTGCTGGTGATCCGGGAAAAGACTCTCTCGGAGTAGGTGTCACGGAAAACGTTGAGCCCGAGGTTCGTGGAAATGATCGTGGATTTCCGTCTCGCCAGCCGCTCATTGATGCAGAGGAAAAGCTGGGTTGAGATAAAGGAGTTGGTAAGCTCCGTGCCGAGATCGTCGATGATGAGAAGGTCGCAGTCGAAAATGTAGGCGTGCATGTTCTTCATCTCCTCCTCGGTTTCTCCGCGCTGGAAGGTGGTCCGGCCCAGAAGGTCGAAGAGCTCAAAGGCAGAAAAATAGATCACCGAATGGGCCGTTTTCAGAAGCTCCCGGGCAATGCAGTGGGAGAGAAAGGTCTTGCCCACGCCCGTATCACCGTAGAAAAAGAAATTCTGGAAATCCGTGTCGAAATTCCGGATGAAATCCATGGATTCCGCCACAAGTTTTTTCATTGTGACAAGGGAAGAAAGGCCGGTGGTGGGGCTCACCGCCGTATCGGAATAGTAACGGAAGGAAAAATGATCGAAATTTTCCTCTTCCAGAATGTCCCGGATGTTGGACTGGGTGTAGAGAAGATCGATGACGGCCTGGCGGAAACAGTGGCATTTCTCCTGACCGATATAGCCAGTGTCCTGGCAGTCCGGGCAGTGGTAATGCATTTCAAGATAATCCGCCGGATAACCGTGGGAGGTAAGAAGCTCTGTTTTTTTCTCACTGAGAGCCTTGATATCCTCCCGGAAGTGGGAGAGGGCTGTCTCATCGCCTTCGAGGGCTTTTCTCGCGGAAGAGACGCTAAGAGAAGCGATCTCATGATCGATGGCGGTAAGCTCCGGGAGAGCCTCTGTGGCTCGGCGGATGCGTTCCTCCTGCTCATGGCGGTCTTCTGTCTGTTTGCGGTAATATTCCCGCATAATCTCATCGTACTGGGTATTTTTCAGCGCCATGGCTGCCTCCTTTTTCTATCAGTGGTTTAAAAGTTCTTTTTCGAGGCGGTCAAAATCGTAATCCCGCTGGTCGAAATTGTTGAAACGGTTGGAAGCGATCGTCTTGGGCTGTTTTTTCACCTTGGTCTTCGCGTGCTCCGTATCGAGGGGCTTGATGTCGTTTAAGTGGCGGACCTTCTTTTTCGACCAGTCTTCGAGGATCTTGTCCGCGTAGGCGAAGCTCGGGGAATGGGTCTTGGCGATGGTCCGGTTGCAGGCCTCCTCAATGATATCCAGCGTAAAATGGAAGGTGTCCGTCCAGCGGTCGATGTATTCCTTCTCCGTACGCGCCGGTCCGCGGCCCTTGATGCCGAAGGCGTTCAGTACGGAATAATATTTTTTATGGTAGAGATTGGTGCTGTTTTTCGCTTCCTGTACGGAGGTGATGCCTTCTTCGGCCCAGCCTAAAGCCACCTTTTCCATGTAGTGGCAACTTTTGTTTCCCTTGGAGACACAGTATTCCACGAGATATTCGATGAGATCCGTGGAAAAATGAAGGGAATCATAGTAGTACAGGATGTTTCCAATCTCCGTGGAAGTCAGGGGCCGGCCGATGTAGCGGGCGGCGATGAAGAGAAGCTGCTCCA
>OHAC01002245.1_pt1 | contig 15708 bp, 7 predicted proteins | sample 1577051 | NCBI WGS metagenome assembly OHAC01 (sample SAMEA3541499, study PRJEB24748) | human gut metagenome | biome: human gut; feature: human-associated habitat; material: faeces | place: China | collected 2012 | reverse complement strand
CAAACTCTTTTACAGTTGCCTCGAAATCCTCATCTCTTACAATATCAATCTTAAATCCATAATCGCGCATTGCATAGATCAGATCTGCCATGTAAATATGGTGGCTGTTGCAGGCATGAAATACAGTAAATCTCCTGTCTGTCTGCGCAAGCTTCAGAACTGCAAGGGCAGTGGAGTCAATAGGAGAAAATTCTGCGGCTTCATGCATACCTCCGATCGGGAACTTACCTACAGCCTTATATCCTCTCAGACTGCGCAGGAATCCGTTGGTAATAAAGTTAATCTGGAACTCACCATCAGAATCTCTGCTCATAAGATTTCCCACACGCATAATCTTTCCGTCAAGTCCGTCTGCGACAGCTTCAAGTACTGCTCTCTCGGCGAGGAACTTTGTACGGATATATTCATTCGTAATACTCTGTCCAATATACAGATCATTTTCACCAAAAAGTCTGGACATCGGCGGAACACCATTTGAACCTTCACCTGCAACAGAAACTGTAGAAATCTGAATCAGTCTGCGTCCATTATTTTTGCAGAAATCAACGAGATTTTCTACGCCATGCACGTTTATTTTCTCCAGGACATCATCTGCCGCAAAATGCTTTACGCAGGCTGCACAGTTAATGATCGTATTAAATTTATACGTAGAAAATCCATTCACTTCTTCTTTTGATGTAATATCGCCATCCACGCAAACAATACGCTCTTTGAACATTTCCCGATATGGATTGTCGAAATAGTACATCAGCATATTCATCATTCTCTTCTCCGATGATTCATATGCACCTTTACGTACAAGGCAGTAAACTTTGCCATCATAATTATCCAGATATGCTTTCAGAACATGTATTCCAAGGAAACCTGTCGCACCTGTGATCATGATGTCTCCGAGATTTTCTTTCGTTATTCTGTCAACATTCTCTTCCACATTTCCGCTGATAACACTCTGTATTTTGTTGTAATTATATTTTGAAAATTCATTGTCACTCTGTACAGCTTCAGCTGCCCCGTCATCATCGACGATTGCTGAAAGTGCGCGAATCGTAGGATGTTTGAAAATATCTGCATACACGATTGAAATATTCTTTGAGAGGCACATGATTGCAACCTTTGAAGCAATAAGTGAAGAACCTCCCAGTTCAAAGAAGTTATCATCTATTCCTACGTTTTCAATTCCCAGTGCTTTCTCAAAAATCTCACAGAGTGCTCTCTGAGCTGCTGTAACCGGCTCTACATAGCTGGCAGTGTTCGTGGTTACCTCCGGCATTGGCAGTGCTTTTTTATCAATCTTACCGCCCGGTGTCACAGGCATTTTCTCAATGCTGACAAAGAAAGACGGCATCATATAATCCGGGATCAGCGGCTCCAGGAAGGTCTTCAGTTCATCCTCCGGGATGGCTTCTCCTGTATAATAAGCTGTGATATATTTATTTCCACCCTTTTCAATTACTGTAACGGCTGCATTTTTCACCAGCTCATGTTTCAGAAGGGCACCTTCGATCTCACCAAGCTCCACACGATATCCTCTGATCTTCACCTGTGAATCGATCCGGCCTATGTACTCAATATTTCCGTCACCTTTCATGCGGACCATATCACCGGTCCTGTAAAGACGGCTTTCCTGCTCACATACAGCAAATGGATTTTCTACAAACACAGATGCTGTTTTTTCCGGAAGATTATGATATCCTCTGGCAATCTGCCTTCCTGCGTGACAAAGTTCGCCGGACGCACCCACCGGAAGCCGGTTCAGATTCTCATCCACAATGTAGCTGCGCACATTCCGCTGTGATTTTCCGATCGGGATGTTGTCATACTGTCTGTCTACCAAAAACTCTGTGGAAGAAACCGTATTCTCTGTAGGACCGTAGCCATTGATCATCTGATAGGTACGGTTACGGTAATGCTTGAATTTCTCGCCGCCAAGTGTAACAAATTTAAGAGCAGGTGCATCCTCCAGAAGTTCTGTAACCAGTTCTCCCATCTGGGTAGGGAAGGTTACGGTGGTGATCTCTTTTTCCTTTATATATCTGCTTATGGCAATGGCGTCCTTACGGATACTCTCCGGTAAAATATACAGGACTGCTCCTGCGGTAAGAGGTGCAAACAGATCGATCACTGACGCATCGAAACAGAAGCTCGCAAACTCTGCCACAATGTCATCCGGTGAAGTATTTCTGCTCAGTGTGATATATTCGATCAGGTTCAACAGATTTCTGTGCTCGATCATAACACCCTTTGGCTTTCCTGTGGAGCCTGAGGTATAGATCATATAGGCAAGGTTCTCCGGTTTCGGAGAAATAAGCTCTGCAGAAAGTTCAAAATCCTCAGCCTCATCTGCCACACTGTCCAGACTGATCACATTTCCGTCATAAAATTCCACAAGATTCTGATACTGATCGATCACAAGGAGATTTCTTGCTCCTGAATCCTTCAGCATATATTCAATTCTGCTCTGTGGATACTCCGGATCCAGAGGAACATAGGCTCCGCCGGCCTTCATAACACCCACATAGGCTACTGTATATTCCTTTGTCCTGCCGCACAGGATACCTGCAGCCTGTTCCGGGCCAAATCCGTTTTCCGTAAGCTTCTGAGCAATATAATCAGACATTCTGTCCAACTCTCTGTAGGTAAAATCTCCGGAGTCATCCCGCACTGCCGGTCTGTCCGGATATCTGGCAGCCATCTCCTTAAACAGATCTATGAAGGTCTTTCCTGCATGTTCCGGAATATCCTCCATCTGAGTTTTTTCCTCAAACATCAGCCGGATATCAGCCGGATTGCATTCCCTTAAGATTCCCTCTGCAGTGGTTTCCAGATTGTCAGCCAGATACCGGATAGTTTCCTCATGGTACATATCCCCTCTGTACTCAATCTCAAAGACAAATCTGTTCTTTTCAATGGAAATGCTGACAGAAACCGGTGCCTTTGCCATGTTCAGGCTGACAGGCTCCTCCTGTGCATATTCCCCGCCAATGGTGTCAAAAGCAAAATTGTCGCCCTGATAAATAACCATGGCATCTGCCTTAATATCAAACTCATGGCTGATCTGTGAGAAAGGATAAATATCGTTGTTCATGGAATCGATCAGCTGTTTCTGTACACCGCTTAAGCAATCTTTGGCTGTTCCTGAGAAATCACAGAAAACAGGGAGTGTTTTTACCAGCATACCCACTGTTTCCGAAAGTCTGGAATCGTTTCTTCCATGGTAAATAGTGGTAAATACAGCATCCTTTTTGAAATTATATTTTCCAAGTGTGATACCAAAAGCGGAAATGAAGAATACATTCTCCGTAATTCCATGCTTTTTACAGAATTCCTTCACATCCTGCACGGAAATGGATCTGGTCTCTCTGTGGTAAAGTTCTGCTGTTGGAGCCGCACCGTTTTTGTCCGGATAGAATCTGATGCTTCCACCTGCATGTTCAAATACTGACTTATAATAATTCTCTGCATTTTTATAGATATCACCTGCCAGGGCATCTCTGTTATCCAGTGCCAGATCATAGGAAGTATAACCTTCCGGTTCCAGCTTCTCACCGCTGTAAGCTCTGTTAATATCATTAATTATAATAGCCAGAGATGTACCATCGGCAACAATGTGGTGAAGGTCCAGGAACAGATAATTGCCATCACAGGTTCTGTAGATTTCAAACCGGAAAAGCTGTTCATTAAACAACATATATGGACGTACCAGAGTGTCTCTGTTCATTCCGTTTAAAATCGGTGTTTTATAACTGAGCCCATCGTTTCGTTTCTGAAGTACATTTCCGTTGTCATCCATAAACAGACGGGTTTTCAGATAAGGATGCGCCTCAACAGTACTGTCAATGGCTTCTGCCAGTCTGTCCAGATCCACCTTGTTATCAAGCTTTAACAGATACGGGATATTGTAAATGGTAGAACCCATATTTGCAGTACACTCAATGAAAATCCCCTCCTGAGTGTTGGTAAGAGGATAACTTTCCTGTACTTCCCTTTTGCTTTCTTTTCCCGCAGTTTTTACAAATTCCTCCATCATTCGGATAGTGGGATGATTCTTAATATCTGAAGTTTTGATCACAATGTCAAAGGCTTTGGAAATCAGGATATTCAGCTTAATGGCAGTGATGGATGTCAGACCTGCCTCATAAATATCTGTGGTAATCCCAAAATCCGTATACCCCAGAACCTCTGCGATACAGTCAAATAATATCTGCTGAACCTCATTCTCAGGCTTAATGATCTCCACTGCTTTTTTCTCAGGCAGAGGAAGAGCCTTTTTATTTACCTTCTGGTTCTGGTTCAGAGGAATTTTGTCAATCTGCATGGTAACTGCAGGTACCATATAGGCAGGCTTTGTCTCTTTAATAAAATCATTCAGGGCATTGATATCAACAGTGCTGTCCGATACCACATAGGCAGCAATATATTTTCCACCATTTGGATCATCAAAGGCAACTACAGTGGCATCCCTGATGCCCTCATATCTGCGGATCACTTCCTCAACCTCAGAAAGCTCAATCCTGAAACCTCTGATCTTAACCTGGGAATCCTTTCTGCCAATGATCTGGATATTTCCATCCGGAAGAAATCTTGCTACATCACCTGAATGATACATCACCTCGTATCCCGGTGTATCATCATAAAGATTCTTTGTATAGACCTCGGCAGTTTTTTCCGGCTTGTTAAGGTATCCTCTTGAAACCTGCCATCCGGTGATCATCAGCTCTCCGCATGCACCGGGAGGAAGCATATGCCCCAGCTTGTCTGTAATATAAAGCTTCACATTGTCAAGTGCTTTTCCGATCGGGACATTTGGATAATATTTGTCCACTTCAAATACAGTCGTAAAAATAGTCGCCTCTGTAGGTCCATAAGCATTGATAAACTTATAATCTTTTGGCGGCTCACATGGAACCAGTTTCTCTCCTCCTACAGAAAGATATCTCAGGCTCTTACAATCCATCTCCAGCGCAAACTGCCTTCCCACCTGAGTAGTCATAAAGGAATGCGTGATGCCATTTTCCTCAAAATAGCGCTGCAGTCCAATAAAATCCAGACGGATCTCCTCCGGAATAATGTGAAGCTGTGCACCGTTTGTGATGGCACCGTAAATATCCATCATGCAGGCATCAAAACCAAAGGAAGCATATGCAGCTACCCTGGAATCCGAATCTATGCCATAATACCTCTTGAACCAGTGACAGAAAGCAGTAATATTTCCATATTCCAGCATACAGCCCTTTGGCACACCTGTGGAACCGGAAGTATACAAAAGGATAAACAGATCATGCAGCTGCGGCTTCTTAAGCACAACATCCCTATCCTCCAGCTGCCAGATCTGATCTGTAAACAGCACCGGTCCTTTATATCCGTCTACCAGAGGAAGAAGCTCTCTGTCAGCAATGAGAAGCTTTGCAGAGGAATCCTCCATCATGTACATCAGGCGGTCCCTGGGATAGGTTGGATCCAGAGGCTGGTAAGCTGCACCTGCCTTTATCACGCCCATCGGTGCGATCGCCATATATTCACAGCGGGGGATCAGAATGGAAACAACATCTTCACTGCCAATTCCCTGGGATGCGATATATTTTCCAAGTCTGTCGCTGATCTCATCCAGTTCTCTGTAGGTATATTTTTTATCCTTAAATACCACAGCCGTATGGTCAGGAATGGTCTGTACCAGCTCCTCAAACATATCAGCGATGGTCTTACTTCTGTCATATTCGCAGGCAGTATTATTAAATTCCGAAATTTTGTCCGCTCCATTTCTGGAAAGAACAGAAACTTCCGAAATATATTTTGCTTTCAGCAGGGAATCCATAGCTGCCTCATAGGATTCCAGCATTCCACGTACAAAGGCTTCACTGTACATGTCACTGCGGTATTCTGCAGTAAGCACATATTTATGATCGTATTCTCTTACCTGGATCAACAGAGGCATCTTTGACATATCCGGAGAAAGGTCATGGCCCCTGGCAACGGTATCACCGATTGGGAAATCATCCCCAAGCTCTGCCTGATATGCAAATACCAGATCAGAATTAATCCCGTACTTTGCACAAATATCAGAGAACGGAAAAATATCATTTGCCATGGAAGACAGAATCTGCTCAGAGAGCTCTGTCATATAGGCCTGTATGGTGACTTTCGGATCACAGGAACAGTAAACCGGCAGAGTCTTTACAAGCATGCAGACTGTATTCTCCAGTCTGGAATCATTTCTTCCATTATAAATAGTTGCAAAAAGACTCTCCTCGGAATTAGAATATCTGCTCATGAGAATGCCGAATACACCTGTAAACAGAATGTTTGGAGTAACCCCCAGCTTCTCGCAGGCAGAAAGTACCAGAGACTCTCTGGTGTCCACAGGCATCGACAGATATCCTCTCTCAGGAGTCTTTCCTGAGCAGTCAGGAAGAGGCAGGGATTCTGTCTCAATTCCCTCGAAAATACTGTCATAATATTTCTCGGCCTTCTTATATTTTCCGTCTTTCATCTGCTGTTCTTCATCAAGGGCAGCATCAAAGCCTGTGTAGGATTCTTTCTCCAATTTCTCACCCAGATAGGCCCGATCGATATCCTCAAAAATAATATCATAGGAATTACCATCTGCCAGGATATGGTGGAAATCTGTAAAAAGATATTTCCTGTCTTCTGTCACATAAATCCCCGCCCGGAACAGCCGTCCCTTTTCCAGCTTAAAGGGACGCACCAGCTCATCTTTCATCTTTTCAAACTGCTCATTTGTGGTCCGGACCACCTCTGGTACAAAGGCTTCCTCACAAGGCTTCTGCACCATCTCTCCGCTGTCACTTAAATAAACCTTTGTCAGCAGATACGGATGTGCAGCGATCATCTGAGAAATGGCATCTGACAGCTTCTGAACGTCAACAGAGCTTTCCAGTTCAAACAGGAACGGAATATTGTATACCGTACTCTCAGGATTCTTCATGCACTCTGCAAAAATACCCTTCTGGGAGCCGGTAAGAGGGTAAACTTCTCTCTTTTCATAGGTTCTGATCTTCGGTGCAAGCATCACATATTTTTCCAGTTTCTCCACCGTATTGTTTTCGTGGATATCACTGGTTTTCACAGTCACTCCGAATTCCTCTGAGATCAGAATACAAAGCTTCATGGCACTGATAGAAGACAGCCCCGCCCTGTAAAAACTTGTGTCAGTTCCAAAAAAATCATTCTCCACAACGTCTGCAACGATTTCAAAAATCTTCTTCTGCATAGGAGTCTGGGGTTCTTTCAGATTCTTTGGCTGTGCAACCGGCTTTGGCAGTGCTTTCTTATCAATTTTACCATTCTGTGTCACAGGCATCTTTTCCAGTTGGACAAAAACCTCAGGAACCATATAATGAGCCAGGGACTCTGATGCATAGGCAGAAAGCTCCTCTGTATTGATCTGGCGGTCAGCCATAAAATAGCAGCAGAGGAATTTGTTATCTACAGGCAGAGTAATGCTGGTAATAATTCCCTCATAGGAATTGATCACCTCCTCGATCTCACCAAGCTCAATCCTCAGACCGCGAAGCTTGATCTGATTGTCTATTCTTCCGAAAAATTCAATCTCACCCTCAGGGCTGATCCTTGCAAGGTCACCGGTCTTATAAGCTCTCTCTCCGTTAAGATCAATGAATACAGCCTCTGTTTTATCCGGCAAATTCATATAACCTCTGCCAACGCCCAGTCCTGCGATCACAAGCTCTCCGGTCTCTCCGTCCGGAAGGATCTTATTCTCTTTATCTACAATATATACTTTCACATTACCGTTAGGCGTACCAATGGTAATGTTTCTGCTGTCCGTAATTACCTTCATGGTACAGCTGATGGTAGTTTCCGTAGGTCCATAACCATTCATAATGTAAGCATCCGGGTTTACTCTGCGAATCTTGTCATACAGAGCCGGAGGAAAAGCCTCTGCACCTACATCAAACACCTTAATCTGAGAAACTGCTTTTTCAAGCTGGGGCAGATCGATCATATTGGACAGGTAAGTAGGAGTTGTGGTCATAATATCCACTTTATTTCTGACGATCAGCTCACCCAGCATAAGAGGATTCAGAATCTCCTCATCAGAGGCGATCACCGCAGTCATCCCGTTGGTAAGTGGCAGAAATTCCTCCAGAACAGACACATCAAAGGTCATGGCTGCCATGGAAAGAGAAACCGATCCCCTGCTGACATAACCATAAGTTTCCGCATTTTTCGGATCCGGATTTACAAAATTGGCAAGGTTGATATGTTCGATCAGCACACCCTTGGGCTTGCCTGTGGAACCAGAAGTATAGATACAATAACAAAGATCATGCTCCCCGATCTTTACCTGAGGATTCTCTGTATTCTCATTCTCCAGAAGTTCCTCGATCAGAAGTACTGTACAGGGAAGCTTGGCAAACAGTTCCCTTCGCTCCTCTGCGATCTCCTTTGTTGTGATAATAAAAGGAGCTCCTGAATCCTCAAAAATATACCGGATCCTGTCATCAGGATAATCCGGTGTGGCAACTGCAAATGCGCCTCCTGCCTTCAGGATACCCTGTCGCACTGCATAGAAATCACAGCATCTCTCAAGAACCACACCTACGATGGTCTCCCGTCTGACACCTTTTTCCACAAGTGCATTAGCAATCCTGTTGGCCCGTTCATTGAGCTGTACATAGGTAAAGCTCTCTTTGCCGGAGACAACTGCACATTTCTCTGGATGAAGCTTCACCTGTTCCTCGAACAATTCTGTTACCGGCCGAAACTCAAAAACAAAATTGTTCCTTTCATTAATATTTTTCATTTTCATGTACCTCCTAAAAAGATATTATGGTATTATTCATATCAATCGCACGAATATAATCCATGGATTTTGATACCTTCTTGACAAGTTCAATCCCATGTATATCAAAATCTTCACTGTCATACTGATATTCCAGAGGGTTGAAATTCACACCGTTATCTCTGATCCTCAGTCTGCAGAGATTATCCTCCAGACAGAGGTTAATGTCGATCCAGTTGGAGGGTTTTCCCCCGAATCGTATAATATTTACAGTCATTTCCTCCGCACACACTGCGGCAAGATTTGCCTTGCTTTTAGAAGCTCCCTGTTCCTGGCAGAACTCTATGATTCTCTTATGAACCGTTTGTGCTTCCTCCATGGTACTCTTAATGGAAAAATCCAGATTGATCCCCGGATTTTTGTCAGGAACAATATAAAAGCTTGTATTCTTATGCCTGATTTTTCTGAAAATACAGGCTGCAACTGCAGTTATGATCTCAGTGGCAACAAATCCTGCTGCAATTCCGTCGATACCGATCCCGTCAATCTGTTTCCATACAAGGATTCCCACCAGGGTTGCAGGCAGAACTACCACCGCATTCTCCAGAAATGTGGCAAAACTTGCAATGGCTGTCTCCTCAATGGACTCGTAATAGCTGATAATAAACTTATTCCACAGATAAGGTGCCACACACAAAGCAAAGATGCGCAGCGCCTGGACCATATGGCTGCCCAGCTCGCCACCGCCGCTTCCGAACATGACAGTGATTTCCTCGGTAAACAGCATAATAAGGACAAAGATCACAGCCAGCAGGATGTAACTGTATTTCAGCATCTTTTTACAGAGAACCCGGATTCCCACGTAGTCCTTCTCTCCAAAAAGGATTCCTGCCACATTGGGGATCACACCGATGATTCCGCCTGTAAGCATCTCGACGATCAGCAGCACATTGTCACAGACAGTAAATACTGCCATACCTTCCTCGCCCAGCTGGTTCATGATAATGGTATTCAGTCCAAGCGCCTTTACAAAATTAGCTGCCATAAAGATCAGCATTGGCACGCCTGTGATGATTGCTTCCTTTGTGATTCCAAGTTCGCCCGGCCTTAGCAGGATCAGGTGGAGGTTTCGCTTATCAGAGCGGATATAAAGCACAAAAATTCCCATTGCAAACAGGAAACCAAGAACAGTTGATAAGGATGCACCTGTAATCCCCAGAGGAGTATATCTGAGGAATACATAGTCCAGCACAAGATTGATCACATTGGCTGCGATAAGGTAGGCTGATGCCAGCTCCGGATGATTCTCCACTCCAAGGTAATTGACCATCATCAGTCCAATTCCGATCACCGGTGCCCCCAGCATACTTACACGTATGTAATCTCTGGTATAACCGGTCAGGACACCGTCACCTGATACCAGAAGTCTGGCAACAGGTTCTGCTGCAGGAAGGGCGCAGATTAAAAAAATGATTCCCACCACAAGTGTTACTATAAATGTGGCAGAAAACAATTTCGATGCCCCTTCTTTGTCTCGTTTGCCAAGCATGTTTCCCACTGCTATGGAACCGCCGATACCAAGGCAGTATCCTGTCAGCTGAACGATTGTCTCCACAGGCAGGCTCAGGGTAACTGCAGACATTGCCTCCACCCCGATCAGGTTACTTACAAATATCGTATCTACGATATTTCCCAGCTGAAGCGCCAGAGACATCATAATCCCCGGAACAATATACTTGTTCAGCTTCGCATTAAGCAGTCTGTTATTTCTCTCTTCCATCGCTTCCTCTCCTTTGTTTTCAGTTTTTTCAAAATATTGTGCCGTAAAACTGTAAGATATTTAAATTTTACCATTTAGTGCGATAAATGGCAAGTTAATAAAGAATGGGAGAAAGCAAATAAATATTGCTATTTACTGTAACCTGATTCCCCATATTTTACAGTCTCTGGTGCCTACAACCGCATAGTTATCGTAGACAGCCGGGGAAGCCTCTATCACGCCCTCGCTGACAGATAATACATCTTCCTGTTTACCTGTTTTACCATCAAGAAGGCGGATATCGCCTGTACTGTTGCAATAAAGAACCCTTCCTGATCCGTCTTTGTTATAAACGCACACCGGAGAAGACCAGGCATATGAGGAAGAATCCTCCCATGCTTTAGATCCGTCAGATTTTCTCAGACAGGCAAGAACTCCGGATGCATTGTCAGAGGTCTTTGCCACTGTCACATATATATAATCGGCAAGACTGTTCTTTCCACAGGCAATCGTAGACTGAACTCCACCGGAAACACCGTCATCAGTAGTACATTCATAATCTGTATGCCACACGATCTCACCGGTTTCTGCATCAATCTTCCAGACAGGGACAGTGGCTGTGTCATAACTTCTCCATCCAAGGCGGAAGGAAGTACTTACATACAGATACAGATGTCCTTTTTCGATTTCCAGAACAGGCGTTGAATTAGAATCATCCAATGTATCCTGAACCCATACCAGCTGAAGAGTGTTCAGATCCAGACACATAAGATTTCCCCCATTATCGGTCATAAATATATAGCCTTTATAGATTGCCGCACGGTCTTCCATTCCAAGCCAGAAAGACTCTGTACTGCTTCTTGTTCCATAGTAGCGCCATTTTACAGTTCTGCCCGGATCAATGGATAAAGTCCCACTGTTCAGATCATATTTTGTATTCAGCCTGATCAGATACAGGATTCCGTTCTCTCCCGGATAGATCAGGGTATCTGTCTCTGCATCCACAAGTGCTGATCCGTCAAAAAAGCTCAGACTTCCTCTGAGTGAAAACTCATCATTGTCTCCAAAAGTATACATAACACTACAATCCAGCAAGTTTACTACAAATACCTTTGCAGTTCCTTCGTTGCTGTTATATCCGGCGCCAACATACATAATCGGATATCCTCTCGGATCAAGGGCACCCGCACCCTTAAAAGTATATCCCAGATATAATGGGTCACGCGTCTTTTCTCCCGTTCTCAAATCCAGAAAATACATATAACCATCCATACAGGCATAAATCACCTCAACCAGTTCATCGTCCGCCTTTGCTTTCTCTGTCATATTCATATGTGCTTTGACCTCTTTTGGCCATTTCATCATAAGCGGCTGTCCTGTCCAGCCACTTCCTGTCCAGACTGCACTGCCCGAAGAAAGAGAACCTGTATCTGCAGACCACAGTTTGTTCAGCCTGAAATCAGTCATATCTGCATAACCATGGGAAGGGGTATCGCGAAAACTGTTTCCGCGAAATGTGACGATCCCATCCACATCTGTATAATCCTGTCCTATATTAAAGGAAATATCACCATCAGCCTTATAATCTCCAATATTTTCAAGTACATTTCCATCCACCTCAATATTAGTATAGCTGATCAGATTTTCCGGTTTTGTAGAATCCACACAATGAGGCTGAAAATTAATCTCTTTAGTCTTTTTCATTTCAACCACATCTTTGGTTTCTTTAATTTCTTTAGTTTTTTTAGTTTTTTCGATTATCCTGCCTTCTTTTTCTTCATCTGCACCTGAAGCTGATACGGCCTTCACCTTCCCGCTGTCTGTTTTGCTGACAGACAGGAAAAACTTGTTTCCTGCAAACCCAAGCAGAAGTACAAAAATTATAATCCCCCCAGTCTTTATGAGGGTTTTGGGGAAAAAAACTTTTCCACTGCGTTTTCCTGAACTTTTCTGTGATATTGTTTTCTGAATGTAATCCGGTCTTGCAGACTTTCTCCCAGAATCCACGTTTCTCTTCTTGTTCATACCTTTCCTCCTAAAAAATATATCCTGTGAACTTCATCTTCTGCCTGGCTGTATCCGGCACATCGATCAGCCCAAAGCGATAGAACATTCCATAGATATAACTCACTCCGCGGATGTCGCCCAGAGCTTTGGGTCTGTCAACCACAGCTCCCACCTTCTTTATGTTTCTCAATGCCAGCAGCACTGAACTTAACGCCAGACTCTTACTGTTCTCCCTACGGTCGATCCACAATTCCCTTGTGTAGTCTCCATTACGACCCTTTCTTACTTCATAAGTGAACGGAAGCCCTGTATAGGTTTTGAAACTCTCACCTGCATAGAGTAAAATAACCTCCCACAGATACTTCTCGTCCAGTGTTTCTCTCAGCTTCTCTACTGCCTGATATCCTTGTCTTTGCTGCATCTCTGATCTTTCCTGCATTCCTTCCTTTTGATCTCACTCCTGCTCTTTCGATTTGCACTTACAACTTGTCAGCACGCCCCAATTTATCTTCCTGATTCGGACAGATATATTTATACTCATTTCTGTTTATACTCATTTCTGAGCAACGCAATTTCATGAGTCCATCCCTCATCATCATTTGGTGTCTCCAGAATAAACGGAATTCCCTCTGTGGCAGGATGATTGATCACGCGGACAAGTGCCTCCAGTCCTATTTCACCTTCTCCGATTCTGGCATGGCGGTCCTTATGGCTGCCAAGGGGATTCATGCTGTCATTTAAATGGATGGCTTTTAGTCTGTCCAGACCTATTATCCGGTCAAATTCTTCAAATACGCTGTCAAGATCGTTTACAATATCATATCCACCATCCCAGACATGACAGGTATCCAGACAAACACCTAATTTATCTTTTAACTCCACCCTGTCAATGATCTGACGAAGTTCTTCGAAATTTCTTCCTACTTCTGTGCCCTTTCCTGACATAGTTTCCAGAAGTACAATCGTACTCTGATCTTTTGTCAGCACTTCATTGAGAATTTCTGCAATTTTACTGATTCCTACTTCTGCACCCTGTCCTACGTGACTGCCCGGATGAAAATTGTAATAATTTCCAGGTGTCATTTCCAGACGTCTCAGATCATCTGCCATGATTTCTCTGGCAAAATCCCTGAGGTTTTCTTTGGCAGCGCAGCAGTTCATAGTGTAAGGCGCATGAGCCACCAGCTTTCCAAAATGATTCTCCTCTGCCAGCTGCCCAAATGCCTGCACATCCTGCGGATCAATGTCTTTGGCTTTCCCTCCTCTTGGATTTCTGGTAAAAAATGCAAATGTGTTACCGCCATTTGCCAGCATCTGCTTCCCCATTGCAAGATATCCCCGGGATGAGCTTGTGTGATTTCCTATATATAACATCTTTTTACTCCTCTTCTGTCGTATTTTCACAGTACCAGTTTATAGTAATCCTTTTATCATACATTATGGATTTTCTCAAGATTATCTTTTTCATATCTGCATTATAGCATTTTAACAGATTTTGTTAAACATTTTTACTGTTATAAACAATTTTACGTCAAAAAGACATTGCTGTGAACGGAGTCAATTGTTCTAAAATTTTTCAGGTTGCGCTTATGAACTATCTTCATGTCAGTGAAGACAATATTTCATCTGGTCCTGCCCTTTACTTTCCATGCACCAACCTTAACATCCTATTCCCCAACAAACACCCCAGCATACATCCCAAACTATTATGAATAATATCGTCAAACTCAAACAACCCTCTGCAAAGCAGCAGCTGACTAATCTCGATAGCAGATGATACCGCAATTCCCACAAGCAATCCCATCCACCATTTCAATTTTCTGCCTGTCAACCCCGGCAATAAAATCCCTGCCGGAAAAAGTAGCAGAATATTCAACAGATTCTCCTGCAGTAAACCATCTCCCGTAGTACTTCCCAGTCTGCCACATTTACCAATCCCCAGGATTTCCTTCCATGACCAGAATATCTCCGGCTGATACTGCCTGATCCCCGGAGTCCTCGTAAAAACAGTAGAACCAAATACAATTGCAAGAAACGTCAGAAGTGAACCTCTCTTTCTTGAGAAAAAGTATAACAGAAACATAGAAAAAAAGCGAATCACCAGAAAGTACCTTTTCGTCAATCTGACTGTGGATAAATAGCTGTTTTATAATAAAAAAAGTATTCATGCAGACCTTGAAGCTTCAAGAATGGGTTCCCAAAACCAGAATCTAGTGTATAACTTTTGACAAAAAGAACAGCAGGAAAAACTATAAACACAGTTTTTCCTGCCGCGAATGGTTATCCACAAAATAAAAAAATAAATTTCGTCATTTTTTACAATGACTTATGCATACCTCTGAACAGTAACCTTCCCGCTTATTATCCTAAAAATTATCTTTTGAACCCGTTGCATTTTCGGCGATTATTGAGTATACTATAAGTGAGTCAATGGCTTGTCGGTCATCACGGCTAGAATATGATGAACGTGTATGTTTAGCTTCCGCAAGCGACGGGGTGCTGCAAAGCGTAGAATATCGCTTACGTGTAGGAAGGGCTTGCCGAAAGGCAGGCTCTTCTTTTTTAGGAAGGAAAACCAGTCATGAAACTCGTTACAATAAATAATGCGCTGTTGCTCAAATACACCGGCGATTCAAAGGTACTACAGAAATCAACCAGATCTTATGTTCTAGTTGTCCGTTTAAAATACAAGGATGCCTGCTATGACTTTGCTGTTCCCATTCGTTCAAACATTCCCGCATCGGCACCCAAAGATCAGTACTTTGCTCTGCCTCCTCGTCCGCAGACAAGACCCAAAAATCGTCACGGACTACATTACATAAAAATATTTCCCGTTACAAAGCAGTATCTTGTTCGTTACCGCACGGAGGGAAACAGCTTCGCAACATTGATTCACGACATTATCGAGAAAAACAGCAAACAAATCGTTGATGAATGCCAGCATTACCTCGATTTGTACAGTCAAGGTGTTAAACCTCTATACTCAACAGACTTAGACTATCTCATCGAACAACTCAACAAGTGATTTTTTGCCGCCTTCACTGGCGGCTTTTTCTTTTGCCTTACTCCTCCCACGGAAGACTAGCCTTGCCAAAGTGACCGTAGGCACTGACCCCAATGTGTTTCAAAGCGGTCTTCTCCCATGCACAGCACACCGTCCCCTGCCGGTCCATGATCTTCT
>OHAC01002238.1_pt1 | contig 15717 bp, 19 predicted proteins | sample 1577051 | NCBI WGS metagenome assembly OHAC01 (sample SAMEA3541499, study PRJEB24748) | human gut metagenome | biome: human gut; feature: human-associated habitat; material: faeces | place: China | collected 2012 | reverse complement strand
GGTACTCGGAAATAACTGTCTGATTCGCATACATGTCATAAAATAACTGAAAATTTTCTTTTGGGTAAATGAGATCGATCCCACATCCTAAAACTCCAACAGCCTGTCCTTTTTTGTCGATTATTTCACGGTGAACCGTCCCATCTACGCCCCTTGCGAGTCCACTTACGATCTGTACGCCTTGCTGAGCCAGCTCTTTTGCAAATTTTTTTGAGATTTCGAATCCATAAGTTGTCGGATATCTTGATCCAACGATCGCTATTGACAGTTCTTTTTCTTCATATGGCTGACCTTTTTGAAAAATCCCATATGGAGCATCGTAGATCTTTCTTAATCGATTCGGGTAAGCAGCTTCTTTTTGAATGGTAAAACGGATATTTTCACGATGCAAGGCTTCATAGCCTTTCTGGATTGCTGTTTCATCTCTTGAATGAACGAAACGATTGTATTCAAGTTCTGTCATGTGTTCTTTTAAGATTTCTGGGTTGATCTTATAGAGTTCTTTTGGATGAATGAAGATATCCATCAATTCTTTTTGCTTCTTGATCGGTAATAGAACTTTGCCGCATAGCCAATACCAATATAATTTATCTTCCATATTCAAGCACCTCTTTGATAAACCCTGTATTTCTGAAAGTCATAGCTTCCATCAGGTGGATCGGTTTGATCTCTGATTCATTTTCCATAAGCATGATCGTCAGGGCTACTTTTAAAATCTTATCCATTCCTCGTCTTGTGATCTTGCCAGATCGATAGGCAATATCTAAAATTTCTTTGCATTCTTTGGATAAATGAAGGAGTTTGTTTAACTGTATGTGACTTAAATGGCTGGTATCACTGCATTGATAGTTTTTTAATAACTTTTTTTCTCTTTGAATGGTTGTTTCGATGCGTTCTTTGATCTGATGGGATGTTTCTTGACTCTCTTTTTGTATCTTCTGTGTGTCATCCTCTTTTTTACTTAGACATAGGATCATGTCAAAACGGTCTAAGATCGGACCGGACAATTTCTTTAGATAACGCTTTTTTTCATGATAAGTACATCGGCAGATCCCATCTTCCAATCCATAACCGCAAGGACATGGATTCAACCATGGTAACAATTAGGGTAAATTATATTTTTTTCGATATTTCAAAAGAGTTTCTTCCTATTATAATAGATTATTTTATGTAATTTGTTTCGATATTTCTAAAAAATATATTCTGGTAATACGTATTTAAGTATTATATAGTTATAATAACTAATAATACAATGGAGGTACGTATATGTCAAAAAAACAACATTCACCAACAACCTATAAAGTTTGCTCGATGATAGCTTATATTATAAGTGCTATCTGTTTAATTATAGGTGTTATATCTTTTGTAGTAGGAGGATTCTTATTTATAATCCTGGCAATCTTTACGTTTTTATTAGGTCGAGGTTGGAAAAAACAATATTTAACTATGCTTTCTCAACCAGCTACGGAGGTATCAGATTCTAAAAATCAAGAGCCAATTAAGTCGATTGTTAAACAAGAAAATAAATTGAATGTCAGTAAAGTTGAAACTCATAAAGTGACAGGTGTATCATTTCGAGAAAATGAAATTTTAGAACTCGGATTAGAAAACGAATACTATGATCTATCATGTAATGAGTTAACGGAATTAGGTTATTGGGATGAACGTATTTATCAATACGAGTTTAATACAAATAAGGTTGAATTATTACCGGAACCAACTAATCCTCACGATTCTAAAGCTATAAAGGTTATGATCGACGATGTACACGTCGGTTATATAAAAGCTGGATCATGTTCGCGTATTCATAATTTATTAAATGATGACAAGATTTTAAAAATTGAATGTGAAATACGAGGAGGTAAATATAAGTATATAGGCTATGATGATGTAAAAGATTCGTATTATATTACCAAAGATACAGCTCCGATATCGATTCATTTGAAATTATACATAAAATAACTAATTTTCGTTATTTCGAAAATAGTTCTTGATTTTTCGTTAATTTCGTGATAATATATAAAAAGGATAATTAAGGGGTTGACTTTAATACTAGTATATAGTATCATAAAGTTGCTCCATTAAGGAGGTGAAATTTTGGAGAAAATAAGAAGAGGCAGACCTAAATCTAAAGGCCCTATTAAAGATAAACGCATTAGTGTTAAAGTTACGGAAGATACTTTAAATAAATGTAGAGAAGTTTGTTTAAAGAATGATATAACTTATGTGGATATCATAGAAAAAGGATTAGAATACTGGTCTCGTAAATAAAAAAAGAAACGCCCTCGGTAAAATCTGTATTACCTCGGACGCTTCTTAATAAATCCAAACGAGGTAATTATACTATGAATAATGAATTATTGCAAGTAAATGGAAATGAAATTGTAACAACAAGTTTAATCGTAGCCGAAACATTCAACAAAGATCACAAAAATGTAATACGAAAAATCAATAGTTTATTAGATGAAATTGATACCAGCTCAAAATTGAGCGCGTTAAATTTCTTTAATAAATCAGAGTATACAGATGATCATAATGAACGTAGACCCATGTACTATATGAACCGTGACGGATTCACTCTTTTGGCTATGGGATTCACTGGTAAAGAAGCTCTTGAATGGAAATTAAAATACATAGAAGCTTTTAACAGTATGGAAAAACTCATTCACTCAAATGGTATGATCGACAAACGATCTGAAATCGCACGCTTAATTATTGATACCCCAACAGATAAGATCCCAGTGATTAAAGAGTTATATTCTGAATACTTTTCATCTATACCAGCGGTAGGATCATTAGAATATATTAGTGATCTAAATACTGGCTATACAACATGGTTAAATGAGACAGACGTAAGTAAAGAATGGTTAACTTCTCTACCTACTTCTAACATTTACAACGATTACTTAAGATATTGTAGAGATAACAGGTTTTTGTCAATGGGTAAGAAAACATTTTATAAAACCCTAGAATTTGACTTTGGTTTTAATAAAAAGCAAAAATCAGATGGATATAGATATTTTATATCCGCATAATAAATAAAAAAAGAGGTCTAGGAGTTTTAATCCTTAGACCTCTTCTTATTTTGCTCTGATACCTCTGAGGCTTCATATAAGCCTCATATTCTAATTTTAAACGATTTACCGATAATTTGTAGGCTATTACCGAATATTCGTTAATTTAAAGCGTAATTAAGCCTTTCTGATATAATCCGCTGATACAAAACCGTAAACTGTATCTTTAATCTTAACATAATACCAGGTGTTACCTTTTTTATCTTTTAGAGCATCACATACCTTAATCTTTTCTCCTTTATAAATCAGCGGATATCTTTTAATATTGGAATATCCAGTACCGGCTCCTGTTCTAACATTGAGTGCACTCGCTGTTACTTTTCCTATCCATTTAGTCGTTTTATTAGGAGTTGAAGTAGTTTTCTTTTTTTTGATATGGGATACAGTCGCCTTAGATCCTGTAGAGGTATTCATAGCAGTGTGATGCCCCTCCCTGATCAGTACGTCCCCCGGTTTTAAGTATGCATCGGAAATAGTGTATTTACTAGCTGTATGTACACTAAATCCATGATCATTAAATTTGCTTCTCATCGTCGATGTAGTTGGAGCATTAGCATCTGATCTCATACTTGGAATCAGACAACAATAGCAAGCATAAATAAAAGCGCTACAGTCTGTCTCTGTTTTTTTACCTGATGCGATATAAGCGTCTACATCCCACTTATATTTTTTGAGCATATTGTATAGCGTGTTTCGTTCGCTCTGATCATATCCAACTAGATTGCTTTTAGCTAATTTGATTGCAATCTTAGAAGCTTTCGATGCAACACTTGAATCTTTATATCTTAACATTACATTCCAAGGTTTCTTATAAAAAGACCTTGTACAAACTTCTCTGCCGGTCTGATCTCCTGTTTTCGCTTTTCCATCCCAACCGGCGTTTCCGTTTTCTGAAATACTTGCATGAACTAACATATTTATTCCTCCTCTTTAAGCTGTGATACATTCATTAGTACACATACAATTCCTGAAAGAATAGCAGAACTAGCTACTACATTCCAATCTACAGCGCTTAATACCAGGCTAGACCCAATAACACCTACCGCTGTTTGTGACATTGTTTTAACTGTTTTGATCGCTGTTTTTTTAATCCATTTCTTCATGATGTTCCTCCTTTTGAGTTGGTAAATTTTTAAATTTTTCATGTATTTCATCCATCACGCCGTTGGCTCCGAGATTGTGGTATTGTTTCCACATATTTTCAAAGTTTTCTTTAGCGTAGATGGGTGCGTATCCTTTATCTTTATATTTGTTATACGACGTGATAAGTCGATCTCTTAATAAAGCCTGTGTACCGTAACACATAGCCTCTATCTTTTTATCTTGTACTTTAATTTTTTTTACGATCACACTAATGATCGGTATTCCTATTCCGGATCCAAGCACTAATTGGATCCACTGAAATGTAGTTATCATATATTTGTACCTCTCTTAATCAATCCAAAAATCAATGTTAATATTCAGCGTCAATTCTCCGTTTTGATATGATCCTGATACTATATCATAAATCCAATCAATGTTAATCTTACCATCACTATTAATAGTCATTTTAGCGATTCCTACGTTAGTTCCTGATACCATCATCGATATATCATTTTTAGGTATATATGTGTTTCTTAGGGTACATACTACATTACTAGCATTACCGTTATAATCGGTTGTTGTATTTAATGTACCTGTTACATATACGTGACTTCCAATCTTACAATATTTCAAAGCCGAATTAGAGTTAAATACCGACGATTCATACGATGTTATGGTATTCCAGTTGTTATTTATATTTACACCGTTGATTATTTCTAAGTTGGTAACATATAATTTTTGGTTTTGTATATACGCTACATTTTTATTATCGCTTAAAAACGATATTCGATCGCTACCGATAATAGCTTTTACGCTGTAGCTTTCTTCACCTAACGTTATATCACCGTCCGGAAACTGAATATATCGTTTAATTTCCTCGACATTCTCAACAGTATTTAGATTTTCTTTACGAATAATATTCGTTTTTTTTGTATCATTTTTTAGATTGTCATTTAGATAACTACTTTTTTCTAGTCCCAGTGTGATCGTAGAATTAGCTGGATCTAATAAATCAATACTGTATGATGTTAATAAAACCTTATCGTCAATATCATGAGGTTCGCTATAAACACGGATATAGTCTCCTAGTTTAAATGATTCTATTGTTTCATCAGCCAGATGTAAATCTACAGCTTTTATCGTTAATTTGTTTGTCAACTTAACTTTATTGCTAAGATATACTTTAGCTTTCGTCAATAAATTTTTAGGTAGAGTAACATCTTCCCAGGTTACAACTTCGTAAATACGACCATATGTTTTTACAGCCTCAGGATCATATATGTAATCTGATCCATTGTTCACACTTGTTATATCGATTGCTTCTCCTGTTTCTTCATCTTTAGCACCATATGGAATTATGCAAGTTGCTAATGTGTCAGCTTTACACTCTGTTTGTAAGTCCAGCAAATTTACACTAAAAGCGATATCCTGTGATGATTCATCTGTATAATCTGCTAGGTAATCTATATAATTACCATCATCTTCGTAACGTATAGATATATACCCTCCTAGATTTCCAATCAATTTATTACTTATCTCATTCCACGTTGTCGGTGTTTCTGTCGATGATCTAACAATATAGTCGTTAGTATCTTTTACAGTAACGACACCTAATTTAAATTGTTGCTGTGGTTCGACCTGTTTATTATGCTGATCAATCAGGAATTTAAGATACAATTCAGGAGATCCCGTGAATGTGTAATCTCTTACAATCGAATCGTTGAAATAACCAAGGATTCCCTCGATTTCTATCTGTTTTGTTTTATAAAAATCATCGGAGTTCCCGTATACTCTACCTTTAAATAACACTCGATCATCTTGGTATATTGTAATTATACTTTTCATTTTTACGAAATCATTGTAACGAGCGTGTCCAGGTAGTACAGAAAAAGAGGCGGACCCTACTTTATTAACCTCTAAATTAACGATTGGTTTTAATAACCTTTTGTCGTTATCTTTAGGAGTCCATAGCGGTTTATCATCTAAATAGATACTAAACATTATAATCTCGCCTCCCTGTATTGTATTTTTAAAACGCCAGATCCCCTTGCCTGAATCACGGTTGATCCTGTTTTCAACTCTAATTTACTGATCGTATACTTACCAGCATTTAATGTATAAGTATTATCATTGATGATAATATTTACCTCTTTTGTAACTTCTATTGTAGGAGATACACTTACACCCTGATTGTTAATGATTATATGTTTTACATCATTATTCAGAGTTGTTGATACTGTTGTAATCTCTAAATTCTTTCGGAATGGATCAGCATCGATTTCTAACGAGATTGTTAACAATGTATTATCCCAGCTTGTTGTTACGGTAGCTTCCCCCTCATAATAATAGTCAGGCGTATCATCATCGATAATCTTAATGATTTCTCCGTGATATCTATTAAATAAATCTGCTATATCTAATAAATCTTCTCTTTTTCCGATTGCTAAGTATTGAAATTTAAGAGACCTGTTTTTATAGGTAACATCACCTGTTAGACCTTTTGTTAGATTTAGTAAACCGTTACGCCCTGGTACTTCTACAAAATAAGATTGTATCGTCGGTGGATCAATCTCTTTTACTTCTTGTACTAAATCCAAGTCGTCTCCTGTATGAATACGATTACTGCCTTTGATAATTGTGATACCTCTCACGATTTACCACCCCCTAACTATCTTACTATTTTTATCGGATAATGCGTTATCCACACTATCCACACCTACAACCACAGGTCGATCCATTGCTCTAATAGCGTCCGGATAGTAGTTATTCATTAATGTGATAACTTGATCTAATCGTTGTTCAATCACATTGTATCGATCGCTCATAGCTTCTCTGATATAATTTTGTAACACATCAATTGGAGCTATCGCCTCAGGTCCAGCTTCACCAACACCCTGATAACCCAAACGTGTATCAAAAATGGTTGGCTTTTTAAAGATCGCTCCTAGTTTATTCCAAGACACATGAAAAGATGGTAACGTACCTTTACCAGCGATTCCCCAAGGTGGTTTACCTCCTGATACATTGACTTTAGGCAAGCTCAAATGTAACTTAGGCTTAATACCATTGAAGATTCCACTGACAATACTACGTATATTACGTACAGCACTACTAACTGCTGTTTTAGCTAAATTAATCGGTGTTGTAATTGCTGTTTTAATTGCGTTCCATGCATTCTTTGTTACGGATTTTATTCCATTCCATGCGCTAGATACTACTGATTTAATACCTGTTACCGCTGAGGATACGATACCTTTTACAGCGTTGATTGGTACTGATACGGCGGACTTAATAGCATTCCACACACTTGTTGTTATAGATTTAATTCCGTTCCATACCGTAGTAATAATAGATTTTATAGTGGTTGTAACTGTAGAAACCACTGATCGTATACCGTTAAATACGGTTGTTATAATAGATTTAATACCATTAACTACCGGTCTTAGAAAACTTGTAATACCGTTCCATACCGTAGTTGTTATACTCTTAATACTATTCCATACGGTAGTAACAATAAGCCTGATACCTTTAAATACAGTTGTGAAAAGTGTTAAATAACCATTAATGATCGGTACTAATATGTTCATGATAATAGCGAATCCAACCATCAAGATTGTTTTAATAGCTTCTACGGCTGTATTTACAACATTTCGGATTGTTTCAAATGCGACTGTGAACGCGCTTTTAATGCTTTCCAATATTGGAGTTACAGCGTCTTTTAATGTCGTAAAAGCTGTAGGTATTGTCTCTGTGAAAAAGGTCACAATTGCTTGTACAACATTAGTTACTACGTCTTTTACTGCCGTAAATGCGCTATTGACTGTGTTTCTAAATGTCTCACAATGCGTATACGCGTAAATCAAACCAGCTACTAAACCAGCTATCAGTCCGACTATTACGAGTATAGGATTAGCCATAAGCACACCCCATAATCCTTTAATACCAGACATAACACTTTGTACACCTGTTAAAATTTTAGGTGCAAATTCCATAATTGTACCGATCGCACTTAGTAAGTTACCGATAGCGATTAATAAAGGTCCTATAGAGGCTACAACTGCCATAATAACAAGTATTACAGTACGTTGTGTGTTACTCATAGAATTTAATTTATCTACAAATCCCTGAATAGCACTAACAACTCCTCGTATCATCGGCATTAACATTTCTCCGAATGATATAGCTAATTCTTCGAGCTGTGATTTTAATATTGTCAACTGACCTTTCAAGTTATTGTTCATTGTATCAGCCATATTTTTAGCACATCCTGTACTATTATTAATAGCTGTATTCAGTTTTTCAACATCCTTAGGCGCCGCATTAATAACTGACAACATACCGGCTGTAGCTTCTTTACCGAATATAGTAGCGACCGCGCTAGTCTTTTCAGATTCAGATAATCCTCCTAAACTACTACGTAGATTGTCTACCACCTGATTCCATGATTTCATAGAGCCATCGCTATTAGTAATAGATATTCCATATTTATCCATAGCCTGTTGCATGGCGTTAGTTGGTTTTGCTAAGTTAATCATAGCAGTTTTAAGGGATGTACCCGCCTGAGATCCTTTTACTCCAGCATTAGCCATAAGACCTAAGGATTCTGTAACATCTTCGAGTGAATATCCCATTGCACCGGCTGTAGAAGCGCAGTATTTATAAGATTCTCCCAATAAAGATACATTCGTATTAGCATTACTAGAAGCGGCCGCCATAACGTCAGCCATACGTCCTGATTCTTTTGCTGACAATCCAAACGCTGTCAACCCATCCGTTAATATATCCGATGTTTTTGCTAAGTCCTCGCCTGAGGCACTAGCTAAATTCATTACTCCAGAGACACCTTTTAACATATCTTTGGTTTTCCATCCGGCCATAGCCATATACGACATTGCATCGGCACTTTCGGAAGCACTAAATTTTGTTTGCGCTCCCATTTCACGAGCTTTATTTCTCAAAGCTTGTAAATCTTTACCAGTAGCACCAGAAATGGCGGATACATTACTCATGGACGAGTCAAAATCTGCTGTCGTTTTTACCGCCATAGCACCGATCGCGCTAATCGCACCTGTTACAGGTATCATTTTTTGACCAGCGTTTTGTAATTTATCTCCTACATCTTTAATTTTTTCACCATATGCAACAATCTGTTGAACACCGACAGAGCCAAACTTTTTTTGTTGTTCAGTTAGACTTTTTAACTTTTGATTTGTTAAAGCAATCTCTCTTTCAAGATTTCGGTACTCTTCCTCCGTCATTTCAATTTCTCCGGAGTCTACTTTTTTTAATACCTCATTCAGAGCTTCTTGTTTTTTCTTTGTTTCCTCGATGGATTTTTTTAATAAATCCTGTTTTTGTTTTAGAAGAGTAACATTACCGGGATCAAATTTTAAAAGAGTATTAACTCCTTTTAACTCGGTCTGTAATGACTTACTTAACGTAGTGGCCTCTTTTAAGGATCGTCCTAACTCGGTTGTATCGCCTCCAATTTTTACAGTGATGCCTTTAATCCCTCCGGCCATATTACCCCTCCTTTCCAAACTTACTACGTAACGCTTCTCGATCCGGTTTTGTTTGCTCTAATCTCCAGGCGTTATCTAAGTACTTAACTCCGTCCTCAGTTTGTGAGAGTCTATGTATAAATGCGTCGCGCCTAAATTGTAAATAGTCCAGGTAATCTAATTCCTGGACTTGTAATATGTTCAGACCTGTATACTCAGCAACTAAATGCTCCCAGGTCGTTGTTATCTTATATTTGTTACCCTTACTATCATCTTTTGATAACGGATAATAAGGGAGTCTTAGTTTTTTCTGTTTGTTCCGTTTGTTACTTCGTCGATGAATTTCATATAGGTATCGAAAAAGATTGTGATATCTTCAAAGTCAAAAATTTCTTCGAGAAATTCTTTCGAAATATTAACCCCACCTTTGTTACGACTCATAACCTTAGCGCAAGCACTGTATAAGTTATCAGTACTGTCTAAGTCCGTTTCATCCTCGTTGATATTATTTAATTCATCCTGTAACTCTAATAAATCATCCATGATCGCTTTCGTTGGAGTACCGATCATAATCGTTGTGTTATCTTCATCCGAAAACGTAACCGTCAGATACGTCTTTTTTACTTTGTTAAAATTTAATGGTTTCATGTTATTACCTCCGCATATAAAAAAGAGGCAAAAGATTTTTACGTCTTTGCCTCTTAATCATTTATGTATTTATTAACCCTCGCTGTTTGTGGTCATTTGTTCGATATACTGAATCAGTGTACCCTCTTCGTCCATTGGGAGACACTTAAACTCGGCGTCGATAACGGTCTCTTTATCTTTAGCAAAGGCAAGACTAAATCCGCCCTGGTTTACACCGCGGATGATAATCCAAACGTCGCCGTCGATCTTATCCTCGTGATGGAAACAAATAACATAAGATTTACCATCATGGTTTCCTACTCCACCTATCTTTACAGTACGTAAACCTCCCTCTTCGGAAACTCTAGCCGTACTACATAACTGCTTAAGTGTTTTACCGTTCCAAGTCATTACACCAGATTTAAGTGTAGCCTCTTCTTCGGTGATGATAGTTTTACAAGCCTTTCCTGTATCATCTTTAGCGTCATACCATGTACCTTTGTATTCAAGTGTTGCTCCACCCTGGATACGACCTAAAAGATCTGCTTCGGTAAATTCTGTATGCTGTGGGATTGTATCCGTATATTCTTTAATCATAAGATCGCCTGATCCTAATGTGATAACCTCGGCGTCTCTATTCTTTTTAGTAGCCATATTCTACCTCCTTAATTTCTCTATATAATCAAAATCGTATGAAACCTGGTACAATTGTTCCTCTTGTATCCAATAACGATCTTGTTTTTCGTACTCGAGTCCCATCGTATCTAGAACATTTTCAATACGATGCTCCGCCTCCGGATCAGGAGTCTGAGAGTATAACTCGATCGTGTAACTATGTTCTTTTAGCATGTTGGATTTATCGGACCCTCTACTTGTATAAGAATCTAAATAAATCGCATAAGTCGATTTTGGAGGCTTTAAAAATCTAGTTTCTTTAAAGGTTTTACCCTCTTCAAAACCGGCTTCATTTAAGATTTGTTTAACCATTTTTTATAACCTCCTCGATCGCCTTAATGTATTCTTCCATAATTGAATCACTCGCATTTTTAATAAAGTGTGTACCTCCAACTCGTCCGCCGTTACGTTTCGCGTGTCCATTTTCTAACAAATGAGATAAGCGATATTCTGACCCGCTAACATACCAGGTATATTCTGCTCCGAAACTATTGTTTCGCGTCTGTTTACTCGTTATATGTTTATAATATCGGGGCCTGTGTTTTGGCGCGGTTGCTTTCGTTTCCTTTACTAATTTGTCCATGCTCTCTTTAGCCTTTTGTTTTGTACCCTCTACAATGAATTTATTATAATTTTCAAGAGCTGTCTTTATCTCCTTGCTTAACTGGTCTATAGATATACCGCTGTTCAATAGGATACTCCCAGGATCTTAACGCTTCTATGCTGTAACATATAATCGTCATAATCCTCGATTGAAAACGGTACGCCCTGGTAAATAATGCGATACGCCTGTAAATTATAACTAATATCTTCAAGATCGCTAAAGTATCTAATCTCAAACGTAAGATTCTTCTTACTGCGAATAGATCCAGCGTCTAAATATTGATTATCAGCTTTGGTTTTATTTATAGAAGCGTGGACTTTATACGCATCTTCCCAGGTTTCCGTAGTTTCGTTAATTCTTTGGATAGAGATCGGTCTGTCGTATGTTCTACTCATGCGATCCCCTCCTCAACTCGAGGCGTAATTGTAAAGACATTGATTCTACTAGTTTGCGCGTATTGGTAGAAACTGTAGTTGTTAACTCTCGATTATCGTAAAAATCAGCTACAAGAAGTAAGGCTAACTCCTTAGCTCGTGGATCATCGGTGGGATAATTGTTACCAATCGATCCTTTTAAGTAAGCGTCGGCGGTATTAATCGCTCGATTGATATTTGTTATAACCGTATCATCCGGATAATCAATACCGAGGTGAGCTAGTACATCATCGACACTTACTACATTTGTATTACTCATACCGACGCCCTCCTTTTGTTATTAATTAGATGCGGATACAGTTGGTGCTGTATCGATACATCCATAGTAATAAGCGTCCTTATCAAGTTCTTTGTAATCGTCTCTTAAGATTGCTCTGATAAGAGTCATGTTCATAGCGAACGCGTTAAAAGAGCCAATGACTGCTACATCGGACGCTTTTAAAGACATAGACTGTCTATTATATTTACGAATACCAGCTTTTAAATCTCCGATAATAAATGGTACTTTAGCACCGTTAGACTCGAATCCTTTGTTAGGCTTTACAGATACCGGTACAACTGTAGTACCACATCTAATCTGTAATTTTGCTGAATCTGTAGGATCTGGATTAAGTAATGGTCTACCATTCGCATCTTTTAAAGTATCAAGATACTGTAAACCATCATCATTAGTAATGATCTTAGCGTTAGACTTATAAGCCTGTCCTAAGATTACATTTATAATTTTTTTAATACCATCAATACCGTCTTTAATTTCAGTAATACCCGCTGTTGTTTCGTATTTTCCTGATCCTTTAGGGTTTTTGTGAGCTTTAATGATTTCCATGATTTTACTGTTGGCTGTAGCAACATTCGCACGACCTAACCAGTCAGTTACAACATTCATGATATTAGCATCGGAATCGCTCACAAGGTCATTGGATACAGGCATAAATCCAGCTCTGTCTTTAATACTGTATGAGATTCTTTCAAACTGAGGTGCTGTAATTTCTTTTGTAATACTTCCGTTTTCATCAAGATCAATAAACGCTTCAACGTCAGCTTTTGTCTGATAAGTACGAGATCCTTTATTAGTAGATACATTCTCTTCTGAGATTTCAGCTAAGAAAGAAGCCTCTGCTTCTGGCCAGTGATTAACCTGTGTTCTAACGTCGTCCGGAACTGTATAACCACCATCTTCGTCGGTAGTTTCGTTTAACATCTTGTCAGCACCGTATTTCGTTGGATTCATGATAGCTCTAACCTGTTTAGCAATCATTTCCTCATCTGTTACTTCTTTCTCAGGTTCTAGCTGAACTGGATCCGTTACGGGTTCCGTAACACTCTGTCCACCTGACATTTTTTCAGCTTCATAGATTCTTTTTTCTGTTTCATATTCTTTCTGTAATTTATCCACTTCATCCATGATCGCGGATGCTTTTTCTACATCTTCCATATTTTTAGCTTCGTTTGTTTTCTCCTGAATTTTTGCTAAAATTTCTCTCATTTTTCTATTCATAATTATTCCTCACTTTCTTTTTCTACATTAAAAAAGGACTCTGCGTTTTTAACTCTCTGAGCTAATAAACGAGCGTCCATTTCTTTGTTTTTATGTTCGTTTTCTGTATTTTTTGTATCGATTTCAGGATCTTTGATTGGTTTACTGAATCCGATCGATTTATGAGTACCGGCTCGAGGTTGCGCTGGTACGGCTACAAAAGACAATTCATAAGCTTCTTTTGCGCCTGATAAAAGCATTTTACAACGCTTTTTTGATCCTTTAGCTGATCCATCCTCTACGGTATACTCGATACCAGGCCAATGACGACAATAATCTTTCATATTGTCAGTTCCGCAAATATTACAAATCATTTTACTTGGTACTGTAGATGTAGAAACCTCTTTTTTAATACCTCCCATGATTTCAGCTATGAGGTCCTTATTAGAGTCTGTCTTAATCATATAGATTTTAGCGATTAACTCTGTATGTAACTCTCCTAGATCTGTTTGTTTATTAGCGTCCTGGACAAGCTCTGTATCGTAAATACGAGCAATCTGATTATCAGCCATGCGCCTATGGTCTTTTAACATTGTCTTACCTGGATACAATTTTTTAAGATCCTGTAACGATTTAAGATTAAACGGCATATAATTACGATCATCCTGTTCGTTATCCGCGATACTCGCTTTAAAAATAAAAACATCATCGGCGCTAACAGGACTTAGCGTATATTTGTTAATCTTTTTAAGATCAGCGTCCGTTACTTCTAACGGTGATACGCTAGCTATCTTACAAATAACACCGGGGATCGCCTCAGGATCGTTATAATCTAGTGTCAATTTATCATTAGGCATTATTTTTACCTCCTCCCTCATTAGTTTGATTTGTAGCATCTTTTATATATTGTGTACCGGCTAATTCAACCGGGATACTAGCTCCATTTCCTAAAAGTTTATCCCCTCCCTCTTTTGCTTCGAGATCGAGCATAGCTCTAGCCTCATTCGGAGTATAAATAAAGCCGGCCACGCCTTTACTCAAAGTATCAATCTGAGTAGCGAGATCGGCTCTAAGAATTACGGACACATTAAATTTGAAATGATATCCGTCATTGAATTCGTGAGGCGACAATAGTTTATAACTAATCTCATCCTCGTATTGTTTGATAATGTATAACAATGTGTCTACGTAGAAACTTAACTGTTGAGCCTCAGCGGATGCGTAAGATGATTTAGTGTAGTCACCAATCTGATACGGTTTAATACCGAACGCACTCGCAATCTGTAAAGCTGTATACTGTTTTGTTTCGATAAATTGATTGTCAGCTAATTTAATATTCAACGGATTAAGGCTAAAGCCAACAGGGATTGGAATAACATTTTCGATGCCCTCGTTTGATAATTCACCTTTACCATATGCCTCTACCATTCGGACCAACTCATTTACGTTAGCATCGTTAAGTGATCCTGTGTAATTCAGCACCGTTTTAGCTGTAAATCCATTGTTGTACATCTTATTAAGCATATTTTGAGATTTAACACCGCCTTGAATTGTGCTTTTTAACTGATCTTGTACAGATATACCGACGATACCGTCAAGTGTGTTACTCGATTTAAAATGTAATATTTCTTCGGAGCCAAACCTATATAATTTACCTCCACCAGAGTACAAATAATATAAATCCGGCTGATCTGCTAAAATCTTAGCATCGTCCCACCATACTTCTACATCTTCACTCGGTAAAATCCACAGCTTCATGTGTCGTCCAGCGCCTTGTATCCAAACATACGCGTTCCCGTAATGATTTCGGTTACATTCAGAATTAATAGAATCATAATGGAATTTAAATATGATTGGAATAAAGCGAAATAAAGTGGCATACGTGGAATTAATAGAATCATAATGGAATTTAAATTCGTCCAGAAGGTCCTTAACTCCATCGAACCATAGCGAATTAATAGAATCATAATGGAATTTAAATCTCAAAGGTGTTAGGGGATTCTATCAATACTTCCAAGAATTAATAGAATCATAATGGAATTTAAATTCTTTAATAAACCCAGTACAACGCACATAATCAATCTGAATTAATAGAATCATAATGGAATTTAAATAGATATGGCGAAATGTCGTATCCTTTTCTAATTAGGAATTAATAGAATCATAATGGAATTTAAATGAAGAATATAGAGAAATTTTAAAATACACTTTAGGGAATTAATAGAATCATAATGGAATTTAA
>OHAC01002236.1_pt1 | contig 15718 bp, 10 predicted proteins | sample 1577051 | NCBI WGS metagenome assembly OHAC01 (sample SAMEA3541499, study PRJEB24748) | human gut metagenome | biome: human gut; feature: human-associated habitat; material: faeces | place: China | collected 2012 | reverse complement strand
AATCCAAGAGGATATATAGCTCTTTTAGAGTTTACACAGAATTAATTACAGTCTCGGAAATCAAGCGAGTAGAGCTTAGTGAAACTTAGCAAAACTTAAATTTATTATATTTTTTCTTTTTACTCAAGGAAAAGGCACTGAAAAACCGATAATCCATTGTTTTCAGTGCCTTTTTTGCATATTTTTCTACTAAAATTCTCTCACGTGCTTATATAAGTGAAACTTAGCGAAACTTACATTATGCCCAATATGGAATATACTTTTTATATCTTGGTGCTGTATCTGGATCCATTACTTTAATATATCCACCTTCAACAGCACTGGTAAGAAGTCTCGATGCCTTGGCCTTCTCTTTTTCTCCCAGACCAAATATTTTCCGAATATCCGAATTAGAAATTCCTTCAAAATTGACATATGCCAGACACGCCTGCATATAGCAAGTCCGCATTCGATCTTCTTTGGTAGTTAATTCAAATGGTACCTTTGCAAACAATATTGCTTTGGTGAATTGATTGTTCTGATTTTCAATTCTAGGCGCAAGCAACTCATTTTTACCGGTTGCTTCAACAATCTTATCATAACCACTGCCACGCTCCTCACAAATACCACATTTGTGCATAAATCCGGCAATGTTTTCATTTCTGGATACTGGCACCGAATCTACAATTCTTTCGATTGCCACCAATGGTGCTCCGGCATTTGAAAACTCGATTCGATTTTTAAACACCTCCACCATTGGATTCGTTCCCCTTTGCTGAAGATCCTGATGTATCATAGCATTTGCTAGCAACTCACGGATAGCAATTTCCGGGAAACTGACAACAGATTTTCTCGTAGCATCCACAATAACTTCTTCCTGTGGAATAATTGTCATAATATACTGCACGATTTCTTCATGCGAAAATGCGTAGCCTGCACAAAATTCTTTTTCTCTTATGGCATCCAGCCTGGAGTTTTCTTTATACCATATCACTCTAACAGTTCTTCTATGCAAAGATTCAAATTTCTTCAAATCTTTTGCAATCATCAAAGCACCCATATTCGTGATATCCCATGTACCGGCATCATTTTTCTTAATAAATTTTTCATGTTGCAGGTCTTCCAATACCTTATCTCGATTTCTTGGGATTGGCATTTCAAGTTTGTCATAATACTTAGAATAATCCAGTAAAGACACCATTTCATCCTCATCCAGATTTCCCATTGCAATACGCAATTCATATGGTGTAGAATCAAATGTTCGCCATAATTCTCTTTCTTTATCTGGATATTCTTTTAAATTCTTTTTATTTGTTCCAATTCTTATATATTCCCCACCAGCAAACTGCACCGGTTGTTTCTCTGCACAGGGAATCTCCATCAACACAACATTATCTTCATCCATCGGAACTTCAAAAAACCGGAAATTAATCCTTGGCGAAAGCATCCTTGAAAGCCATGCTTCCAATTCTTCATTCCCTTTTTTCATTTTGCGATACTGAAATTCAGTGCCTACAATTTTGTGCGTTGCATCATCCACACCCCAAACTAAATATGCTTTCGGTCGTTCACACAATGCTGCTGAATTGCTCAAAGCAGAAATATATTCACCAATCATCTGTGGCTGCTTGTTATTACATTTGAATTCTACCCACTCAGTCTCGTCCGGCAATTTTGCAAGCTCCCGAACAAGGCTTTGCAGATATTCTACTGATCGTATTGCCATAAAATCACCCTCTAACTTTACAATTAACACTATTTTGAAAGAATATCTCGAAAATTAGCATAAACCATCTTAATAATGTCTGGTTCATTATAATATCGTGCAACTAACTCGTATATTTTTATTAAGTTGTTAAATGTGTACTTTTTTCCATCAATTTTTGTAAACGGTCCATCACTTTCAATTAATACTCTTGTTTTTGGTATCAAATACAATTTTTCTTTATTCTTTTCATTTGTTACCATGTTAGAATTAAGTGAAAAATAACATCCTATATCCACTAATTGTTGCAATTGCTCTCCGTTTCCATTAAACCAATGAATAATGCACCTACGAGGACGATATTTTTTCAAAATAGATATTGCTTCTTCCTCCGCTCTTCTAAGATGCACAGACATTAATTTATCCTTTTCTGCACACGCTCTTACAATTTGCTCAAAATACATACATTGTTTATTACTCGAAATATAACTTTGTCTTGAAAAATCAAGTCCTATTTCTCCTACATAATTAGTTGTATTTACCAATTGCATAAAATCGTAAAAATCCGCATCTTTCAGTGATACATCCTGTGGATGGAATCCAAGTGCAAATTTCAAATATTTTGTTTCCGGATATATGCGTTTACAGGATATATATACTCCAGGCGAATTCGTCATGCACAATGTATATTGTTTTCTTTCATTTATTCCGTCATATATTTTCTGATGCTCTTTGTAATAATCCAGATGAAAGTGTGTATCAATAAGGTGTTGAATCATAATCCCAGATACTCCTTCATTCTCTGATCTGCGGAAAAAAGTTGTACTAAATCCTCTATACTTTTCTTGTATAATGATAAAAATTTTTCAACTTCCTCTTCTGTTAATTCTCCTACACATCTAATATATCTTTTTAATTCTTTATCCGAAGAATATTTACAACGATAGATACTTCCAAGCACCGCTCTTAAATCTGCACTCTTCTCACTTTCTTCATATTCTATCAAAAAATCATAAGCTTCTCCCTGATAAGAATATTTTTTTATCTCATCTATGTCCAAAAGTGAACTTTTGCGTATCAAACACGGATAACAGTATCCACAGTTTACAGGATATTCTTTAGAGCCCTTTTTATTATATCTTGCTAAACAAGGATGTGAGCATGAAATTGTATCTGCATAACAGCTTTTAAATGCATCTGTATCTTTAACTTGTCCTACAATCTCTCTTTTTGTATTGTACGCAAAAAAATTGGTAATAGAATTCTTTATTCCTACCGTTTCTAAGATATCATTAAATTGTCTTAAAAAGTGTGGATGAGTAGTTCTTGTACTGCAAGTTCCTTTTCTTCCTCCCGTTAATGGAATATTAAGTCCGATGAATCCATTTTCCGGGATATAAACCGGTACATTTTCTCCTAAAATACCAGCCACGCTAAGTGCTGCACATAAAAACAGTAATGACCTGCCACGAGAAGTATTTTCGCTCCCCTTCAATATTCCTTCTTTTTCACTTATAGGAGCTCTGGAATTTGCTGTAAAACTAATAAATTTAACAGATTGTTCTGGATAAAAGTCCTGAAAAGTCCTAGCGAACAAATTCTGTCTTTTTGCAAGTTTAGGATATTCATTGTGTCCGATCAGGCAAGGAGAATCTCCGTGCTCTAATAGTTTAATCGCACCACAAAAAGAATCCAATCCTCCAGAAAACAAACATACACAATTACAGTTTTGAACATTCAAATGAATTCTATTTGCACGTTCCCTATAACTATATATTATCTCACTTTTTCTAAATGTAATATGCCAATGATCCCCTGTCAAAAATCCCAGTATATTTTCCCATTGTAATTCCGTATGCTTCCATTTCTCATATTCTAATACTGGAATAGATACGCTTATCTCTCTAGTCCAGCAGTCTTTAAATTTTCTTCTGGACACTCTTTTATCCAAAGCAAAAATACTCAAACCTATTATGAACAAATCTTCGTATATTGTAGAAATCTGCAGTTGATCCATTCGGTACCAGCTATCCGTTATATTGGTAAAAATCGTACTATATTTTTTTCGGTTAATTGAAAAGACATATGCATCTTTCCATTCAGCATCTGGTTTTTTCTCTTGTTCTTTATCAATCCAAAACTGCATCCTTAATCCTCCCCATAATACTTTTCAAATACAGATAAGGCATCGCTTAATGCATCCTCCACAATTTGTGATGTTCCCATGTTAGAAAAATCGACCGATTTCAAATTATCCAAGTTCAAATCACCGTCAATACTGTTTTCTATATATTCATGCATGTCATTTAAAATTGCAGATGTTTGTGCAGGTGTTTTCCCTTTGGATATTTTTTCTTCATATCGAAAATCAAAGTTTTCTTTTATGTATTCTTTCAACATTTCCTTCAGTAATATATCAACTGAAACATTCCCTATATCCGCAATATCTTCTATTTCTAAATTCTCCATAGCCTGTGACAATGCATCCGCTGCCATATTATCTTCTACCGATGCACCATAATTTGTAAATTCATGAAGTAATTCTGTCCAAACAACTTCTGACGATTTTCCAATAAGATCTTCACGATGATACTCACGTAATGCATTATCTATGCCTCCAGAGGCAACCTTTTGTGCAAAACCTAAGACTCCTGCTGCCGCCGATTGAAAACTACCACCTGTCGACATATCTTTTTTCATTGCGGTTGCATATTTACTGGCCGCTTTTGCTTTAGAATCAAAGTCTCTATTATTTATAAAGGCCGTCACTGCTCTTTTTGCGGTTGACCAATGCGGTGTTGTTGGTGCTATATATCCTTTTGATGTACCCATATTAGCTTTCCCTCTGCTCTTTTATTTCTGTAATCTGCTCGTCTGTTAACGTTCCTCTTTTTACCATGTTTTCTAATACAGTATTCATATTTTCCATATCACTATTATACATTGTTCTTAACGCAGCCATATCACCTGCTTTAATAGGAACTGTTGATTTCCCAATTGCATCCACTATTTTTCCTTTATATGCATCAAAATTCAAAAACAAATCTCTTACAACAAAAAATTTCATTTCACCTTTTTCGATTTTAGATGCAACAACCTTAAATGTATCCGCAATTTCTTCTGCACTCAATTTTTTCATATCTTTTATAATAGCCACCATTTGACCAGATTTAGCTCGTCCAATTCTTTCTAAAATTTCTTTCGTATTTTTACTGAATCCAGACTCGTCAATACTAGATCTTTTCAAATTTTCTCTTGTCAAATAAAAATATTTTTCCAATCGATATTTTTCTAATTCAACAGGTTTGCATTCTAGCCACTTTTTTATTTGTGCTGTGTTCCACGGATTCTGAGCATCAACCTTTCCTTCCTTCACTTTTGTTCGAATTTCCTTAAATTCTTTATTTTCAGTATCAAATTCTTTATTCCATTCATTCAATTGTATAAACAAGTCATTATCCAGCTTTTGCAGCACTAATAATTTAGCTAAAATGGAAATATCAATTTCATCACCATAATAAATTTTTGCCAACTGGCGTTTGGTAATAAATGTGTTCAAAAAACGTTTTGCCTGGCGTGGATTGCCTTTCAATGTAGAAGCAACAATTTCCCTTATTTCATCAATAATTTTCGCCGTTTCTTTAAAAGCTGTTTTTCCCCCATCTTGCCAATTCAACCCTAACTCATCAATCAACTTATTAATTTCTTCTAATGTAATTACATCCCCAGAAATTGTTCTTTTTTCTTCAAATATCTTATCTATTAGATGCTTAAAACTCTCTTGTTCCAAATAGCTTTGTGTGACCAGTAATAATAGATAATTTTGTATATCCTTTGCCGATAACTCCGGGATATATATTGGCAATTGAATAATTTTTTCAATGTATTCTTTGTCCAGTTCTACATCAAATCCATTCATTGGTGGATACTTTTCACGGATAGAGTACTTTATAACATTTTCATCTGCAGCAATAATAAATGTTGTCCTGTCAACAGACAAGAATAGTTTAATTACTTCCAATATTTCAATTATTCGTTCTGGACGACATCTGTCTAAATCATCTATCATTACAACTACATTTTTAATATCGTCACTTTTCAATGCATCAGAAAATTCCTCTCTAAATTTTCTGATATTGTTTATCGTGCTTTCATCATTTGATACATCTTCCTCTTTCCAATATTCATCTTTTAATGATTGTATGGAATTTGCTGCATTTTTGACTGTATTTCCAATTTCTTCAGCACTTCCCGTTACATTCAACAACATAGGCAATGGATTTCCTGTGGCCACGCTTGCAACTACAGGTGCAAGCGTGGATATTGCTTTTGTTCCTAACTTAAACCAGTCAACTCTTTTTATTAATTTTCCCAATTTCTTTTTAGTTTCTTCTACAGGAACTTCTTCTTTAAGTTCCTGTAACAAAGCCTCCATAATTGCGGTTTTAGCATCGTCATATGATTCAAACATCCATGCATTAATAGTTACACAAATAATTCCGTCCTGACTCTTAAGTTTTTCACCTATTAACTTCAATAAGGTTGATTTTCCTGCTCCCCATAATCCAAACACACCGACTGTCAATGGATTATATTGTTCATTTTTTGCAATATCGGCAATTATTCTTGCATACGGCTCATAAAATAAAATATCAATATCTGACGCATTATCTAGCCACATAAAAACCCTCCCTTGCCTTTTCATACCATCATAGTTTCTTTTTTACTTTCCATATTTAGCTGGTTCTTCCGCCACCATTTGAACCTGTTCATTTCGTTCGATTTTCCGGTAGTCCACGGTCTTTTTAGAACGCATTTCCCTATAAATCACCCCTGCTAACGCACTCATTACAGCATCGTACTTGCTTTTGTCCTCAAACAGTGCTCCATAACTGTCCTGGGCCTCCATATAGCTTTCCATTGCTGCATTTCCAAACGCTGATGGAAAAATACTTTCCGTGAATATTCTTGGATCAGAAGTGCGAGCCGAGCTTGCCAGTTTATCATCTTCAATCAATTTATCATGTAAAGCACCCAGCATTACCCGATCACCTTCTGAAAATTGTCCTTTATACTTTTCATTAATCTTGTCCAATATTTCATCCAATGTACTTTTCTGTCTGTTCCCCTGTACTCCTTGCTTCTTGGACGAAACATACTGACCATCAATTTTATCCAGTGTTATCGCACCTTCAAATGTTTTCTGCAGCTTATAATATTCCAGTTTCAATTTTCCATCCAGATCGACTGGCTCTTCTTTTTCTTCTGGAAGCAGTCCAATCAGGTAACTCAGAAACAGGTATTCCTTATGCATATCTTCATCAAACATACGAACTACCTGTGTGATATAGCTGTACCATCGGATCAGCTTTCTTACCAGTCTTCTGAATTGATATCGTTCTTCCGGATTCTTCAAATTGTACCTGTCTGCTATCGGTTTCAACACACTCGTCATTTTTCCCATGGCAGTTGCATCTTGTTTTCCCGGATGATTCCATACATTTATAAAAGCATTAATATCATTCTCATTATAAATCGCATAATCCAAAAGTTCTTTTTCTGTCTGGTAAATCAAATCCACATTTACTTCCTGCTCAAGGCTTGTCTCTTGATAAAATGGTTGAAATGCTTCTAGAATATCCTCTTTCTTATTTGCGAAATCCAACACAAATGTATCTACTTTTCCAGGACAGGTACGGTTCAAACGTGATAATGTCTGCACAGCCTTTACATTTTTCAGTTTTTTGTCCACAATCATAGTATGTAGCAAAGGCTCATCGAATCCTGTCTGATATTTTTCTGCAACAACCAGGACATTAAAGTTATCATGAAACTCTTCCTTTGTTTGACCTTCTGATATATGACTTCCATCTTTTCTTACATTTAATCCGGACTCTGTATATTCTTCGTCACCATCCTGCACGCTACCGGAAAATGCCGCTAAAATATCCATATCTGCATAATGCCGTTCTTGAATATATCGTTTAATTTCATGGAAATATCGAACTGCAGCCAGTCTGGAGTCTGTGACTACCATCATTTTCCCTTTTCCACCAATTTTATTTTTGGTCGTTTCCCGAAAAGTTTCTACAATAATTTGCGATTTCTGGCTGATATTATATGGATGCAATTTCTCATATTTTTTGATAATCTTTGTTGCTCTGCTCTCCGGAAGCTCTGGATTTTCCGGTGTATCTTTTGCAATTTTGAAACAGGTACTGTAAGTCATATAATTCTGCAAAACATCCAAAATGAATCCTTCTTCAATCGCCTGTCTCATGCTATAAATATGAAATGGATGGAAACTTCCATCTGTCCATTGACTGCCAAACATCTCTAATGTCGCTGGTTTCGGAGTCGCTGTAAACGCAAAAAATGATAAATTCGGATGTTTTCCATGGGTCAGCATTTCCTGAACAAGTTTATCATTCCTGTCAATTTCATTTTCTGCTTTTCCTTCTATTTCTGCGTATTCCCGTAATGCTGCCTCTGTATCTGCAAGCGCAGCCTTCAATTTCATGGCAGAACTTCCCGTCTGTGAAGAATGTGCTTCGTCAACAATGATTGCGAAGTTTCTTCCGGCAACCTTATCCACTTCCTGATAAATCACCGGAAATTTCTGCAAAGTAGTTACAATAATTCTTGCACCATTATTAATTGCATCTCTCAAATTTTTTGAATTCTTTTTATCATCAATCGTTTCTACTGCACCTATCGTATGGTCAAATCCTGAAATCGTTTCCTGTAGCTGAGCATCTAGCACAGTTCGATCTGTCACTACAATAACACTGCTGAAAACAGATATATCATTGGCATCATGCAAGGATGCCAGTCTATATGCTGTCCAGGCAATCGAATTTGATTTTCCAGATCCGGCACTGTGCTGGATCAGATAATTGTGCCCCGTTCCTTCTTTCCGTACATCTGCAATTAACTTACGCACCACATCCAACTGATGATATCTTGGAAATATCAGTGTTTTCTTTTTTGTAACCTGCTCTGTGCCATCCGACAAACGTTTCTTTTCTTCTTTGATTTGCAAATGGATAAACTTCTGAATGATATCCATCATACTGTCTTTCTGAAATACATACTCCCAGAAGTACGCCGTCGGATAGCCATTCGGATTTGCCGGATTTCCTTTTCCGCCATCCTTTCCTGCACCATTGGAACCTTGATTGAATGGAAGAAAATATGTATTCTTTCCTTCCAGCTTTGTTGTCATCCAGACTTCCAACTGATCAATGCAGAAATACCCTAAAATTCTTTTATTGAACTGAAAACAAATTTCTCTTGGATCACGACCATACATCCACTGACGCTTTGCATGATCTACATTCTGTCCGGTATACTGATTTTTTAATTCCAATGCAAATACCGGAATTCCATTCACAGCCAGAACCATATCTACAGAGTTATGTGTATCGTTGGAATAAAACCATTGCCTGTTACAGGTAATCTCATTTTTTTCGTATAAAGACATCGCCGTCTGATTCAGACCTGATTCTGGTCTAAAATAGCAGACTTTAAATGGAATTCCTCTGTGCTTGAAGCCATGGCGTAATACAGAAATGAGTCCATCCATATCACAGGCATTATTAAACGCAAGACAGAATTTCCGTTCCGGATCTACTTTGTTCTGTAATAAAAAGCGTTTCCATTCCTTCGGCTGTGTTTTCTGAACAAAACGTAGCAAAGTATCTTTATATACGCCAAGCTGCGGATCATATGTATCATAATTGTGTGTATATCCGCCTGTTGCTGACAAGAAGAATTCTTCAATGTCCGATTCAAAACGTTTCTCTGTGGTAACATCTATGCTCAAGATTCCGGCACCTCCTTCTTTCCAGTGACATACTCGTAAATCAGGGATTTTTTGTAATTTTCCAGTTCACTTATGAACTGTTCTTTCTTAGAAATAGCAGTCTCAATGCAGCCGCATTTTTCTTTCAAATAATCTACAATTTCATTCTGCTCTTCTATACTTGGCAAAGGAATTGTAAATGCTAATACCTTGCTTGAACTTGTACATGCTAAATTCGTTGTTTTCACCGCAGTAACATCAAAGTAAGTGCGTCCAACAGATGAAGCTGTTAAATATTCCAAATAATATGGATTTAACAGTTTCTCTTTTACTTTAACTGCAAAAATGTGATTCTGATGTAAACATGGTGCAATTCTTCCATCCCAAACACAACCTCGTCCCAGTTTATCTCTATCTCCACCTTCTGTCATAAGGACTTCTCCAGCAGATAAACTATACTTCTCTATTTCATCTTTACTTACTCGAAGAACAGCCATATCGTTCGTATCCACATAACCATCCTGAACATTTGCTACTCTTAAATATGGCATTTCGAACACTTCGGTATCTTTTGAATACGTTTTTCCTAATGTTATTCCAGATCGTATACTTGCACAATGTCGTAATTGTGTAACTTTCCAATCTTCTGGAATATTTCCTATCCAATTAACACCACTCTCTTTCATTAATCGCCCAGGTGTAATTCCATTTGTAACAGCCTGAGTGATAATAGATTGCTTTAATTTTTGATATTCTTTAACAGAATTTTGCACTTTTTCTGTCGCAAGCCTTAATTTTTTACATCTTTCATCCAAGAAATCTGCAATCTTATCTTGCTCGTCCTCCAGCGGTACCGGAATTTTATAGTTAAACAATTCTTCAATTCCTAGGGTCCATCTATTCTCAAAAGAAACACCTTTCCCATGTGCGAACATTGCCATTGACCAGTATTGTGTTTTAAAGTAATAATCATAGAATCTTGAACTATAGCCACCTTTTGCACGAAGATTGATATAAGCTGGACTAATAACTCCTTCAACCATTGAAATACTACAATTAGCACCACTGTATAAATCCATTGGATTCAATAACAAATCCCCAAATTCTACAGGATTATAGTTGTAATAGCTTTCTGCTATTTGTCCTTCATTTTTTGATAAATCACGTACTTTTACTCCTGCCCTTGCAAGCGATAAAACAACTGGATTTTCTTGATGTGCTTCTGTTTTTTTTCGAACAAATGCATTTTTTACACGTTGCAGATTCCAATCTTCCGGTATCTCCCCAATCCATTCAACTCCAGAATCTTTCATCTCTCTACTCATATCATTCCTCCCCAAACAAAGCATCCAAACTGCTCTGAATATCCAGTTCCAGTTCATGCAAACGCACTGCAATTTCTTCCATTGGTTCCGGAACCTGATATTCATAGAAATATCTTGTCATTGGAATCTCATATCCTTTTTTTGTTTTCTTCTCATCAATCCATGCTTCCGGTGCGTATGGTAATACTTCTCTCTTAAAATACTCCTTGATATCTTCTGTCAGTGGCACATTTTCTGTATCACGCAGAGATGTATCTGCTACAGGCTTTCCCTTCTTTAATACAATTTCTCCACTTTCATCTCTCTGGGGCTGTTCTACGACAATCTTCTGATATCCAAATTCCTCTGTATCAAATATTTTGCTCTGGCAGTAAATACCACTTTTATCTCCATATACAGCACCATTTTCAAATGCACCATATGCCTTTACAATCAACTCACGACACTGGTCTGTAATATCATTTCTTTTTGTTCCGATGCTTTTTCTTCTTGCTTCATAACAATGGGATGCATCTATCAACTGCACTTTTCCAGTTCTATGCAACGGTTTATCCTTGGAACAAATCCAAATGTAAGTACTGATGCCTGTATTCATAAACATGTCGGTTCCTAATTGCACAATTGCATCCAGCCAGTCATTTTCAAGAATATATCTTCTGATTTCTGACGGTCCGCTTCCCGCATCTCCGGAAAACAGTGGTGAACCGTTCTGAATAATTGCCATTTTCCCATTTGGTGCAAGCTTTGAAAGACCATTTAATACAAACAACTGCTGACCATCTGATATTTTCGGAAGTCCCGGTGCAAATCTTCCCAGATCACCTTTCTTTGCTTCTACTTCCACTGCTGCCTTTTCTCTTTTCCAGTCGATTCCAAAAGGCGGATTGGAAATAATATACTGAAACTGATAACCGCTAAACTGATCTTCTGACAAGGTATCACCGAACCTCATATTATTCGGATCACCGCCCCGAATCATCATATCTGCTTTCGCAATCGCAAACGTGGACGGATTGAACTCCTGACCAAAGCAGGTAACTCCAATCTCTGTATTTAATTCCTGGATTCTTTCTTCCATACAGCTAAGCATCTGAGAGGTTCCCATTGCCATATCATACACAGTTACATTTCCACCCTTACTCAGATCTGCATCAGATAAAAGTAAGTCCGTCATTAAATAAATGATATCTCTGCTGGTAAAATGTGCTCCTGCTTCTTCACCAAAAGACTCTGAAAATCTCTTTACCAGATCCTCAAAAATATAGCCACAATCTACAGCACTAATTTTATCCGGTCCCAGGTAACCTTTCTGGGAATTGAATTCTTTGATAACCAGATATAATGTATTGCTTTCTACCATTCTACGGATAATATTGTCAAAATCAAACTTCGATAACACATCCTGGACATTTGCAGAAAATCCATTTAAATAATCTCTAAAATTTGCTTCGATATTTTCCGGATCAGCAAGCAATGAATCAAATGTATATTTGCTGATATTATAAAACTGATACTGAGAGGCTGTTGTCAAAAATCCATCAATAACTGCAAATTTCTTTACTTCCTCATACTTTTCAAGTACCGCTTTATGCGTTGGCAATAAACAGTCATGAAATCTTTTTACTACTGTCATCGGCAGAATTACCAGACCATATTCATGCGGTTTGAATGGCCCTCTAAGCATATCCGCTACATTCCAGATCATTGTCGCTTTTTCTGCTATGTTGGTTCCAACTACATCAAATTTATTATTCTCGTCCATTTATTTTTCCTCCGTATAAATATGTTCCAGTTCTTCTGTCGCCTTTTCCAGTTTGTATTTTAATTCTTTAATCTCACTTAGCTTCGCATAATATTGATCTGCTATTTTTTTCTGACTTTCTAAATCTGGCAACGGAATTATCACCTTTTTTAATCCTTCCACCGGTAGATTTAACAAAGTGGCCCCTACTGCAACTCTGGATAAAGCTGCCTTTCCACTTTCGCTTTCCAGATACGCTTTTAAAAAATAAGGATTTATCTTATCTTTATCTAGTTCAATAACATAGAGATTTCCATTTGCCAAAATCTTATTGCCTTCTTGTACGGACACAATCGCCATTTTCACCGGTGATGCATTTTTGGAAATTACCAGACTTCCATTTTTTATACAATATTTTTCATATTTAGAGTCTATTCCCTTTAAATATGGAAGTTCGTCACTAATAATTCCATCCTGTAAATTTGCCAACATCAAGTACTGCATGTTCGTCGGTTCATCTGATACAATTTCATCTAAAACAGATGCTTTAATTTGTGCTCCTCTTGTTATATTCTTTATTACAGTTTCAAAAAACACACCATTTTTTACAACTGTTTCTCGTTGAAGATATCTTGACGGATTAAGAACATATTCATTTTCCGCTACTTCTTCAATAGAAATCAATCTTGAATTTTTGTCATCAGTATTCAACAATTCAACAATCTCAGAAATATTTTCATCACTAAGAATGTTCTGTCTCCGTCCGACCGATACCATTTCTGTTGCATCTATCATTCTTATATTTTTATTATTTCTGCTTAGCACCAGTAATGAACATGCAATTCCTGTATTCAGATATAAATTTTGCGGAAGAGCAATCACTGCTTCCACAAATCCTTGTTTAACAAATTTTTCACGAATGATTGTATTATTTCCACCATTCCAGGTAACTCCATTACTTACCGAAATAACAGCCTTACCATTTTTATTAAGGTGATTCATGACATTTATAATAAATATCCAATCTCCTGCTGCCACCTTCTGTACTTCTGGTATCACATCATATATTGCTTGCAATGCTTCATTACTTCCAATGCTGTCTTTTGCTTTTATCCCCCACGGATAATCACAGAATATTTTATCAAACATCAAATTGTCATTTATATTTAAAACTGATTTTTGCTCAATTTTTACCCGATCAGATATCAGTTCTGTACGGATTGCTGACACTTCTTTTACATCTCGCATAATCTCTGTACCATAAAATTGTGATTCTGGACTCTTTTCTATGGCTCTCACAAGAAACGAACCAATTCCGCTGCAAAAATCTGCCACCTTATCATTTGAAATCTGAAGAATCTCATTTGCCAGCTTTACAACACTCTGTGGTGTTTCACATTCTCCCATGAAACGATTTCCCTGTAATTGCCACCATAAAACAGTCGCTAAAAGTGCAGCTTCTGAATATTCTTCTGAAATTTCTATTGCAACATTCCATAAATTTCCAATATTTTCTTTTATGAAACTGACTCTTTCTGGTGAAAAAGTCAGCTCCACATATTCTTTTAACTGGTTTATATCTGTTATCTTATTTTTTAAGGATACATAGGCCACATATGCTAAACAAAACCCACCGTACATAGAAGCATTTCCAAATTCTCTTATCCTGTTTGAAATATTCCAGCTAATCTCTTCAACTTTTGAGATTTCTTTTGCTTTTAGCTCTTTAACCGAAGTCTTCAATGCCACTTCCTCCTTTGGTTATTCACAATCAATTTCCATATTTTTACTATAGCACCCACATTATTGATTGTCAATAATCAAATTTGGTTTTTGATAACCATTGTTGATTTTTAATATATTTCATTAGCTCTACGATAATAAATCCTTATTTCTATGACAGCGATATTTATTATTCCAAATAATACCACAAGATTTATTGGCATACATCTTCTCAACACATCGCTTGATACAATAATCATCTCTAAACTGACCACCATAAACCGTATGGAATATTTATCCCACACTCTTCGATACTGTTCTATTTTCTTCAGAACAAACATTTCACCGGCAATTACTGCTCCGACAATGATAATAATTGCCATAACTCGCAAACACCACGACCATTCTGTTGAAAAATATTCCTTCTCACCCCAAATATTTAATTCTGATGGACGAATTACCCATTCTACATACCTACACCAAACTCTTATCGGAACTTTTATACAAGCAAATAAATCGTTCTGAACTACTGTGCTTTTTATCATCTCAAATACTAAAAAAATAATATATACCATCTGCCAGAAACTTGTTTTTTCTTTCATTTCTTGTTTCAGACTTTTTATTTTCTGATCCGCCTTTTCTTTCATCGTTTCTGCATTCTCTTGTAATTTGTTATATTGACATTGTATTGTCCTTACCTTCTTTTCAGCTTCTTCCTGTTTCTGCTGTGCCTGTTCCACCGCTTCCACAGATGATTGGTTCACTTGTATCTGTAATTTAGAGTTCTGGTCCCGAACGTCTTTTATTTCTTCTTCGAGCAGCTCTTGCTCGCTCCTGCTCTTCAAACCGTTTCTGTTCCTCAGATCGTCGTTGCTCTGCTGAAGCGATTGATTCAGCTTCTGCGTTTCGGACAGTTCGGTTGTCAAACGCTGAATTTCTACGGTTGATTTCCGAACTTCTTCTCGCAATCTCTGCCTGTCGGATAAGATCGTCTGTTTCTCTTCTTCCAGTGTCTGTATCTGCTTTTTCTGTGTTCGCATGAACTCTTTCGCTTTCTCGAAACTCTGTACGAGAATATCCCTCTCCGCTTTGAGCTTGATTGGTGATTCCTCTGGTGTCTGCAATGGCTGCGTCAAGCTCTCTGTAATAGTTTCTGAGTTCTTCGTCTGATCTGCTGTCTCTGTCGGCTGAATCTCTGGCTTTTTGCCTATTTCTATCAAATTCATTCTCTAAGCCCTCCTTACTGATGTCCAGATGGAATGTTTTTGACAGATTGCTGTCACGCACTTTCTTTCCATCCTGATTCTGAAATGTGATGTGTTTCCGCTTTTCTGTCCAGTTTACATTCCATCCAAACTGTTTCATTTTTTCTATAAACTTTTCTTTGCTGATACAATTTTCCAGTGCTTTTAACACTGCCATTGCACAATCCGCTACAAAGC
>OHAC01002234.1_pt1 | contig 15750 bp, 10 predicted proteins | sample 1577051 | NCBI WGS metagenome assembly OHAC01 (sample SAMEA3541499, study PRJEB24748) | human gut metagenome | biome: human gut; feature: human-associated habitat; material: faeces | place: China | collected 2012 | reverse complement strand
CACCCTCTTTCGGATGACGCATAGCACAGATATCTGCATAACAGGAAACAACGCGAATAGTATCGGCAACGCTTTCGCCTTTGGATGCGGAGCTGGAATCAGCAGAAGAAAAACCGAGAACCTTTCCTCCAAGATTCATCATGGCTGCTTCGAAGCTTAAACGTGTACGTGTACTTGGTTCGTAAAACAATGTCGCAAGCCTTTTATCATCACAGGTATGCGCATACTTTTTTGGATTTTTCCCGATGTCGTCGGCAAGATTCAGAAGCTTATCAAGCTCTTCGACCGAGAAATCCAAAGGACTCATTAAATGTCTCATGTTGTACCTCCAATTATTTACTGGAAATAAGATTCCTTCCAATTATCATATAATATAACTGTGAGATTTTCAAGAGACTTTCCGAGGATTTTGTCGAAGAAGCCATTCAAAAAAGAGACCGGTAAAAAACCACAGAGGAGCATAGTCCAGTCGGATCACTCCTTTATACTGAAGCGGAACATGAGAATAATCCCAGGGACAGATGTGAAGCTTCTGAAAAAAAGATCCGCTTAAAAATTCCACGAAAAAAATCCCGCAGCTGTAAATGATCCCCCGTACCATAACCGGAAAGCGGGCAAGCTTGTAGTAAGCCGGACGGATCAGTGCTGCAAGTCCGTAAACAGGGAACATCAGAAGAGAGGTTTTGCCCATCATAGTAAAATGTCCGGTGACAAGAGAGTGCAGTCCTGTCCATAAGATCTCCAGACACCAGCCTGTAAAACCGCACAGAAAAAAATCCTTCTTTTGCATTTTAAAGCTCCTTCTCATCAGCAGAAATCCTGCGCTTTCCGGAAAATGTTAGTTTAACTGGATTAAGAAAGTTCCCTGCGGGGTTGTGAATATCCGCCTGGACTTTACATATATTTAACGTGGAAAAGCGTCTTTAATAGCCTTCCCTGCCTTGAAAAAAATATACACGTGGGTTATAATGAACAAAATTATTACTGCAAAGTGAAAAAGCAGTAATGGATCATCAACACATGCGGAAGGAGAAAACAGACGATGAATTATGAAGAAAGTCGTGCCTACATCAGAACTGCGGAATTGAAAAAGGGAATTGTTCTGGGACTGGAAAATATGAGAGAACTGATGAGGCGGCTTGGAGATCCCCAGGATGAACTGAAGTATGTTCATGTAGCGGGAACTAACGGAAAGGGTTCGGTGATCGCATATCTGTATTCCGCTTTATCAGGTGCAGGCTACCGGGTCGGAAGATATATTTCACCGGCTGTCTATTCCTACAGAGAGAGGATGGAAGTAAACGGAGAGCCTGTCAGCAGAGAGAAATTTGCAGCATATGTGACAAGGATCGCGGAAGTGATCGATGACATTGTGAAGGAAGGCAAACCGCATCCATCAGTATTTGAAATTGAAACAGCAGCCGCATTTCTTTATTTTCAGGATGAGAAATGCGATATTGTATTAATGGAAGTTGGCATGGGCGGCGATCTGGACGCCACCAACATAATCCGTACGACAGTTCTTTCCATTCTGGTATCTATTAGTATGGATCATACGGCATTTCTTGGAAATACCCTGAGTGAAATCGCAGAGAAAAAAGCCGGCATTATCAAGCCGGACAGTCATATGGTAACAGTGAAGCAGCAGCCGGAAGCAGAAGCTGTGATCAGAAGAATATGTGAGGAACAGAATGTACCATACGAGGTGGCTGACCGGGATGACGCGGAAGTTCTGGAAGCATCTATGACAGGACAGACTTTTCTTTATAAAGGAGAGAAGTACACGATATCCCTGGCAGGTGCATACCAGAAGGAGAATGCGGTGGCAGCACTCCGGGCACTGGAGATCCTGAATGAGCAGGGATATCCCACAACACAGGAGCAGAGGCAGGATGGCCTGAAACGCACCACTTGGCCTGGAAGATTCGCACTTCTTGGAACGAAGCCGGATTTTGTTGTTGACGGAGCACATAACCCTGCTGCGGCAGATATGCTGGCAGCATCTGTTGAGAGGTATTTTAAAGGCAGAAGGATTATCTACATCATGGGAATGTTCCGTGACAAGGATTACCGCAAAGTCATCCGGAAAACAGAGAAGTACGCAGATACCATTCTGACTATCGCGGCACCTGATAATCCCAGAGCACTGTCCCCCGGGGAGCTGGCAGATGCAGTGAGGGAGTTCCATTCGGATGTAAGGTCATATGATGATATTGAATCGGCAGTGGCAGAGGCTTATCATCTGGCAGGAACAGAGGGTGTGATCATTGCCTTTGGTTCTCTGGCATTTTTGGGAGACCTTACAGAAATTATCAAGAAACATAACGGAGGAAATAATGACTGATTTGGAAAGATACAGAGACGAGATCGATGAGATTGACAGCGAGATCGTGCGTCTCTTTGAAAAACGAATGAAGGTGAGTGAAGAAGTCGCTGAATATAAGATCAAGACAGGCAAGCAGGTTCTGGACCCTGTTCGTGAGAGCCAGAAGATTCACACACTGAAAGAAAAGGCGCACGGAGAGTTCAACAGTCTTGGCGTGCAGGAGCTTTTTCGCCAGATCATGGCAATCAGCCGTAAGAGACAGTACCAGCTTCTGACAGAGCACGGAATTTACGGAGAGCGCAATTTCACAACTGTAAAGCACGTTCCTCTTGAGAATGCCACAGTTGTTTTTCAGGGCGTGGAAGGTGCATACAGCTATGCAGCAATGCGTCAGTACTTTGGTAAAAAGATTGAAAGCTACCATGTAAAAACATGGCGTACAGCCATGGAGGATGTAACTAACGGAAAGGCAGACTACGCAGTGCTTCCTATTGAGAATTCCACCGCAGGTATTGTGGCTGATATCTACGATCTTCTCATGGAATATAAGCTCTATATCGTAGGCGAGCAGATCATTCGTGTGGATCATGTGCTTCTTGGGCTTCCGGATGCAGAACTTGGTGATATTACAAAGGTTTGCTCCCATCCCCAGGGACTTGCACAGTGCAAGGCATTTCTGGAGGAGCATTCATCCTGGAAAAAGAAAGAAGTGGAGAACACCGCAGGAGCAGCCAAGATGGTCAGTGAGACAGGTGACAAGAGCGTTGCAGCTATCGCAAGCCGTGAAGCAGGTGAGGTGTTCGGCCTGAAAGTCCTGGCAGAAAACATTTGCAGGGAAAAAGCGAACTCCACACGTTTCATCATTGTAAGCAGAAAGCCGGAATATGAGGAAAAAGCCGGAAAGATCAGTATCTGTTTTGAGCTGCCTCATGAAAGCGGAACTCTTTACAATATGCTTTCCCACATTATTTACAACGGACTGAACATGACAAAGATCGAGTCCCGTCCGATTCCCGGAAAATCCTGGGAATACCGATTCTTTGTTGATTTTACGGGAAGACTTGGTGAGAGTGCAGTGGAGAATGCGTTAAGAGGAATCGAAGCGGAGGCGAATGTGCTTCGCGTACTTGGAAATTATTAAGATACAGAGGAGTTAAATTATTATGTTGGCAAGAATTCAGGAATGTGTCCTTTACCGTAATTTTTCAGACGGTGAGATACTGGACAATATGGCGGAGATTATCAATCTTTATGAGTCCGATGAGGAAGCTCTCAGGGCAAAAGAGAATCAGTTTTTTCAGTGTGTGAACGGACTGGTGGAACTGGCAGGAATGTACGGATTTTCCGGAAATATCTGGCATACATATCTTACATTCCTTCTGGTAAATCATGAAAATGCATTCAGTATGGCAAGTGAGATCCGCGGAGCCATCAAAGGCAGCATCAATGACCTTGCAAAAAATGATTTCCGGATATTCAAAGAGCTGTACGATTTCGACATCACTGTTTTTGACAAAGTATTTGGAACCGCATGCTGCAGGGTAATCTGTGATTATCAGACACCGGATGAGAACAGCAAGCTCTTTAATACAAGGATCCGTGACCGTATCTGCCAGATGAGCAAGACACTGGCAGCAGCTTCCACAACTGAGGAATTCATGGATGATATGATTGCTTTTTATAAGGATTTTGGTGTAGGTAAGCTTGGTCTTCACAAGGCATTCCGTATCGGACATGATGAGGATGGCAAGGTAGAGATCCAGCCGATCACAAGAATTGCACATGTGAAGATCGATGATCTGGTAGGCTACGAGATCGCAAAAAAGAAACTTATCGATAACACAGAGGCTTTTGTCCAGGGAAGAAAGGCGAACAACTGTCTACTTTTCGGTGATGCAGGAACCGGTAAATCTTCCAGCATCAAGGGTATCCTGAATCAGTATTATGATCAGGGACTTCGTATTATTGAGGCCTACAAGCATCAGTTCCAGGATCTCAATGAGGTGATCGCCCAGATCAAGAACCGTAATTACCGTTTTATTATTTACATGGATGATCTTTCCTTTGAGGAATTTGAGATCGAGTATAAATATCTGAAAGCAGTAATCGAGGGCGGACTTGAGAAGAAACCGGATAATGTCCTGATCTATGCAACGAGCAACAGACGTAATCTTGTACGCGAGCGCGCAACTGACAAGCTGGAGATCGCAGATGACAATGATCTGCATTCCTCTGATACAGTACAGGAGAAGCTTTCCCTTGTATACCGTTTTGGTGTCCGCATCTACTTTGGAAAGCCGGATAAGAAGCAGTTTCAGGAAATCGTCCGGACACTGGCAGCCCGTTATGGAGTTACCATGCCGGAAGATGAGCTTCTTCTTAAGGCAAACCAGTGGGAAATTTCTCACGGAGGCCTGACAGGACGTGCTGCGCAGCAGTTTATAGATTATATTGTGGGAACAGAGGAAGAAAAAAAGAAATAGTCCACCCGTGTTGGGGGAAAGGATGATGAACTATGGCTGTGACAACCTTTGCGGCAATTGATATAGGATCCTATGAAGTCAGCATGAAGATATTTGAAATGTCCAGGAGAATCGGCTTCAGGGAAATTAATGATGTCCGTTACCAGCTGGAGCTGGGACGGGGAACATATGCAGCAGGACGTCTGGAGATGGAGACTGTAGACGAGCTGTGCGAGATTTTGAATGATTTTAAACGCATGATGGCAGACTTTGGGGTGGAAAGCTGGCGTGCGTGTGCAACAAGTTCGCTCCGCGAGCTTAAGAATCCGACGATCATTCTGGAGCAGATATATCAGAGAACAGGTATAAGGGTGGAGATCTTAAGCAATGCGGAACAGCATTTTCTCGGATATAAATCCATTGCAGCTATTGAATCCGGCTTCAAAAAAGCGATTCAGAAAGGCACAGCAATCCTGGATATCGGAGGTGGAAACCTGCAGGTATCACTATTTGATAAGGACGCATTGGTGCTGACGCAGAGTATCCGTATGGGAAGCCTTCGTATCCGGCAGCGGCTGAAAGACCTGGAGAAAACAACTCCACATTATGACAGGCTGGTAGAGGAATTTATCCGCAACGATCTCATGAGCTTTCAGAGACTTTATCTGAAGGACAAAGAAATCTCCAATCTGATCCTGATGGGGGATTTTCTCACAGATACCATATTCCAGGAGAAATCCGGAGAAAATATAATCACAAAGACGGAGTTTCTGAAGAAGTATGACTCCATCGTAAATATGTCAGATTATGATATTGCGGAATCTATGGGACTGGAGCCGGAATATGCTTCCCTGATCATTCCGAATATGGTCATCATCCGTAATTTTATAGAACTTTTTCAGGCAGAAGCTTTGTGGATACCTGGAGTTTCCCTTTTAGATGGAATTGCTTACGATTATGCGGAAAAAAATAAATATCTGAAAAGTGCCCACAATTTCGAAAATGATATCCTGGTGGCATCCAGAAATATTGCCAGGCGTTATTCCAGCGGAAAAGACCATCTTACAGGAACCTGTGATCTGGCAATGGATATTTTTGACAGCACAAAAAAGATTCACGGCATGGGAAAAAGAGAGCGACTTCTCCTGCAGATCTCAGTGATCCTTCATGACTGCGGAAAATATATCAGTATGACGGATGTGGCAGAATATTCATACCAGATCATTATGGCAACGGAGATTATCGGGCTTTCCACTGAGGAGCGTCGGGTGATTGCCAGTGTGGTGAGGTATAATACAAAGGAGTTTGGCTGCTATGAGGAGATCAATAGAGAGACTGCCATGAGCCGGGAAGAGTATCTTCTGACTGCCAAGCTGGCGGCAATTTTGAGGCTGGCCAATGCTATGGACAGAAGCCACTACCAGAAGGTAAAGGCTCTCAATGTGAAGCTGAAGGACAGAACCCTTTATCTGATCATAGATTCTGTGAAAGATGTTTCTCTGGAACTTGGCTTGTTGAAAGATAAGACGGAATTTTTTGAGTCAGTGTTCGGAATCCGGCTTGTAATGAAGCGGAAAGGCAGAGCATAACGGAGGAGGTTTTGGGGTATGAAATTTAAAGAATTTGAAAAACCGGAATATTTTGTAAACAGGGAATTAAGCTGGATCAAGTTTGATGACAGAGTTTTAAGTGAGGCCAGGGACAAAAGTCTGCCTCTCTTTGAGAGACTGAAGTTTTTAAGCATCACATCTTCCAATCTGGACGAGTTCTATATGGTCCGTGTGGCATCCCTGAAAGATCAGGTTCATGCAGGATATAAGAAAACAGACATTGCAGGAATGACATCAAAGGAACAGCTGAAGGCCATCAGCCAGCAGACCCACGACCTGGTTCATGTTCAGTACAGTACATTAAACAGGTCTCTGGTTCCTGCCCTGGAGAAAGCCGGACTTCATGTGATTTTTGAACATGAGGCATTTTCCGAGAAACAGAAAGAGTTCGTGGATCAGTATTTTGAGGATAATGTATATCCGGTCCTCACGCCGATGGCTATGGACTCATCCAGACCGTTTCCTCTGATCCGAAATAAGACACTGAACATCGGAGCACTCCTTTCCAAAAAAGATACAAAAAAAGGCAAAGAAGAGATTGATTTTGCTACAGTGCAGGTTCCTTCCGTACTTCCGAGAGTGGTAATCATCCCTTCTGAGAAGAAAGGCCATACAACAGTGACTCTTCTGGAGCAGATCATCGAACGAAACATTGATAAGCTGTTTTTGAGCTATGATGTGATCTGTGCGCATCCATACAGAATTATGCGTAATGCAGATCTTTCCATTGATGAGGATGAGGCTGAGGATCTTCTGGTGGAAATTCAGAAACAGCTGAAAAAACGTCAGTGGGGTGAGGTGATCCGTCTGGAAGTGGAAGATAAGATGGACTCCAGACTTCTGGATATCCTGAAAATGGAATTTCAGGTTCATGGAGATGATATCTTCTTTATCAATGGGCCGCTGGATCTTACCATGCTGATGAAGGTTTACGGCATTGACGGCTACGATCAGTTTAAAGAGCCGAAATATAAACCTGCAGCAGTGCCTGCATTCCAGAATGATAAAGATATTTTCCAGGTGATCCGTGAGGGTGATGTGTTTCTTCATCATCCGTATATGAGTTTTGACCCGGTTGTGAATTTTGTGCGCCAGGCTGCAAAAGATCCGGATGTGTTGGCAATCAAGCAGACACTTTACCGTGTCAGCGGCAATTCTCCTATTATTGCGGCACTTGCACAGGCTGCCGAGAACGGTAAGCAAGTTTCCGTTCTGGTAGAATTGAAAGCACGTTTTGATGAGGAGAATAATATCGTCTGGGCGAAGATGCTGGAAAAAGCAGGCTGTCATGTAATCTATGGTCTGGTCGGCCTGAAGACCCATAGCAAGATTACCCTGGTGGTGCGCAGAGAAGAGAACGGAATTCGCAGATATGTGCATCTGGCAACCGGAAACTATAACGATTCCACAGCGAAGCTTTATACAGACTGCGGTATTTTTACCTGTGATGAGCGGTTTGGTGAGGATGCAACTGCTGTATTTAACATGCTTTCCGGATATTCAGAGCCGAAACGCTGGAACAAGCTGATCGTTGCGCCGATCTGGATGAAAGACCGTTTTGTAAAGATGATCGAGAGAGAGGCAGAGCATGCGAAGAACGGAGAGGAAGCTCATATTGTGGCAAAGATGAATTCTCTCTGTGATCCTGTGATCATGGCTGCTTTGTATTATGCTTCTTCCTGTGGAGTGAAGATCGATCTTCTGGTGCGAGGTATTTGCTGCTTGAAAGTGGGAATCCCGGGCATCAGCGAAAATATCCATGTGCGTTCTATTGTCGGCAATTTCCTGGAACACAGCCGGATCTTTTATTTTAAGAATGGCGGATCAGATGAGATATACATGGGAAGCGCGGACTGGATGCCACGTAACCTTGACCGTCGTGTGGAGATCGTTTTTCCTGTGGAAGATGAGGCCATCAAAGAAGAAATCCTGCATGTGCTGGATTTGGAATTCTGCGATAATGTAAAGGCTCATATCCTGCAGCCTTCCGGAAACTATGAGAAGCAGGATAAACGAGGTAAAACCCTGGTAAATTCCCAGATGGAATTCTGCCGCGAAGCTACAGAGAGGGCAAAGGCTGTAAAGAAAGAGAAAAAAGAAAAGAAGAGAGTCTTTGTTCCGGCCGAACCTGCGGAGGATGTGGAAGAATAAAAAAATAAGAACGATATGTGCTTGAATGCCGGACCGTATTGTGCTATACTGTGAGCATCATACGAGAAGGGAGGATAGATTTTATGACAGACAGAGAGTTATTAGAAACCATGTTTATAGAACAGCGATTAATGGCATTAAAGATTAAAAGAATGTCAGAAGAATTGAGTGAAGTTCAGTCTGTAACAACCCGAATAGAAGAAAATCAGGAATTTATGGAAATTGAACTAAAATCTATCCGAGCATAGATCGGAACTGTACGTAAGAGAAAATATATAAGATACATAAAGAAAAGGACAGTGATATCATATACACTTACATATGATACCGCTGTCCTTTAATAAACAATAAAGCTACATCAATAACATTTCTTACAAGCCCCATACCCGGCGGCTTCTGCCTGGGAACGGGTCATCTCTGTGGCATTATCAGGATTCATATTTCCGCAGTTTGGAATCCTGTGATATTTGCTTCCTGTAGCAGAAATCCATACCATATCCCCGACTGGCTCCGGATCAGCCTGAACATTTGCAGGAGAATCTGCGCCAGCCGCAGCATCAGAAATATAATCGGAACTGGCTGAACTGCTGCTGCCATAAGCAGAGGAAGGCTGCGTACCGATATCTGTCTCATCTCCGGCTGAATAATCATTACAGGGATTCTGGTTCCATTGAATATCGCTTCCGTTGCTGACAGCAATGACAGTGCCCTGCTCATCCGTCCGGAATACCTGGATTCCCATATCAGAGAGTTTATCCATAGTATCCTTATGAGGATGTCCGTAGGAGTTTCCTGCGCCGCAGCTGATCACTGCATATTCAGGAACTGTCTGCTGAAGAAGATCCCAGGTAGTGGCAGTAGCAGAGCCATGATGTCCTGGAACGATCACATCACAGGAAAGATCAAGGCCAAGATCACAGATCGCTTCCTCACCGGCAGATTCAGCATCTCCTGTAAAAAGAAAATGATTAATTCCGTTTTCCAGTCGGATAGCAACAGAATTGTCATTATCATTGCTGCTGATGGACTGAGGAGAAAGAACTGTAAACTTACCGCTTCCAAAAGAAAAATCCGTACCAGGATCAGGATGCTGGACGTTAAGTCCTTGGGAAGAAACCTCGTTTTCAAAAGACTGATAGATCTTTGTATCCTGCACATAATCCGCGCCGATCACATTTTTTACGGAAAAATTGTCCAGGCATCCAACGAGTCCGGCTACGTGGTCCTCATCGTAATGAGACGAAATCATATAGTCAATGGTGGAAACATTTTGCTTCTGCAGATAGGAAACAACGAAACTGGAATGTCCCCGGTCGCCTCCGTCATACAGAAGATTTTTTCCCTGGGACTGAACCAGAATAGAAAGTCCCTGTCCCACGTCGAGAAAATGAACAGCCATTGTCGTGTCAGCAGAAGCGGCCTCAGCTGTATAAGCAGCAGAGGGAACTCCTGCGGCTGTCAGCAGAATAAGCAGCAGCGAAAGCAAAAATGTCTGCAGCTTTCTGCGAAAAGAAAGTTTGTGATGCATGAGAAGTCACCCCTTATCTGAAGTATTTTTACAAAAAAATTATAAAACAGAAGAGAAAAAAATGCAAAAAAATAATCAGAACACATATTCTGATGACATTTTTGATGATACTCTTGTTTTTCATCACTTCCAGAGCAATGAAAAAAGCAGTTAGAATAAGGTTTCTAACTGCTTCTACGCAATAGCCAGTACGGGAATCGAACCCGTGTTTCCGCCGTGAGAGGGCGGCGTCTTAGCCCCTTGACCAACTGGCCATATTCATATTTTTGTGTCGCTTGATTTCGTTATTTGTTGTTTCCCTCAACCGACTTCGTTAGTATATAACACTTTCTTTCAAAATGCAAGTACTTTTTTTGCTTTTTTGAAAAAATTTTTTATATATATTTATTGAACATTTTTGACAATTTTTTTGACGGAAAATTGTATTGATGTTATGATAGAACACAGAGAGTAAAAAGAAAAGATTATGAACGGTTAAAAGAGGAAAAAAATGACTTACAAAACAAAAAAAAATACAGGACGGAAGCTGGAAACGGTTTTGCTTTTTGCTACGTTTGCCGTTTTTGTACTGCTGTTTCTGATATTCTGCGAGGGTGGGATCTGGCAGAAACAGGAACAGGTGCAGCCGTTGTCCGGTGGATGGTATTATATAGAAGATGGAGTACGAAAAGATATCACCCTTCCGGCAGAACTGCCAGCCCAAAAAGGAGAATCACTCATCCTTTATAATGAAAATCCGGGCGAAGATAATGCAGAGATGACGGTGATAACTACAGGCGCACAGTATGACCTTGTGATCCGTCTGGACGGAAAGATCCTGTACCAGTATAAAGAAGCACTTTTTGCACGGAATACCCAGATGAAATCCAAACTGGACTGCATTGCACCTCTGGGAAATGACACGAAGGGAAGAGTACTGACTTTAAGCTACCATACTCCACAGCGCGGAAAGTACAAGATCGATCAGGTCTACATAGGAACTGGCAGAGCAGTGGCACTGTACCAGCTGAAAAAAGAAATCATTCCACTGGGAGCGGCAGTTGTCATGATCGTATTATGTGCAGTTGCGTTGTGTATTTTTCTCTATTTGAGAAATCGGAAGATGTCAGGTGGCCGGTTCCGGGATGTGGCTCTGTTTCTTGGGATGTGCAGTATATGGCTGGTAACAGATTCTTCTATGGCACAGAGCTATAGCAGCAGTCCTGATGCTTTATGTCTGGTATCTTTTTACATGTTTATGCTGTTTGCCGTGCCGATGATCCATTTTCAGCAGAAGATGGGAAACATGTCAAGATACAAGATCCTGGATATCGGAATCCAAGCCTTTTACTGTAATGCACTGGTGCAGGGAATCCTGGTGCTTTTGGGGATCGCACAGTTCACAAATATGCTGTTTGTTACCCACATCCTGCTTTTTACGTGGGTACTGATCCTGGCAGTGCTTCTGATACGGGAGTACAGGCAGGAGAAGAGAAAAGAACTGCTCTTTCTTCTTATAGCCTATGTTATTGTAGGGGCAAGCGGATTAAGCGCACTGCTTCTGTACTGGCTGTTTGAGATTCCTTATTATGGTGCGATCTTTGAACTGGGAATTCTGGCATTTCTGGTACTCCTTATTGCAGATGTTGTTATGGAAATGGCAGATAATATCCGTTACCGTATGGAAACCCAGGCCTACGAACGTCTTGTCAGAGAAGATGGACTGACAGGGTTTGAGACAAGAACAGGATTTGAAAAAGCCCTCGAAGAGATGGTCGTTCACACTGGAGAATATCAGGATATTCTTCTTATTTATATTCATATTGATCATCTCCGCTTTACAAATAAGGAATTCGGGCGGGGACTGGGAGATGAACTGGTAGCAGCTTCTGCCAGATGTATTGGGAATGTTTTTCGGGGGAAAGGCACCTGTTATCGTATTGGAGACGATGAATTTGCGGTGCTTGTCCGTGATCCGGAGAAACCGGAATGGTTCTGGCTGGAACAGCTGAAAAAAGAAGCAGGAAACAGTGAGAAATCTGGCAGATGCCGTGTTTCTCTGTCTGCAGGGAGCAGCTGTCTCAGAAAACCCGATGGAAGCTATAAAACCATTGGGGACTGGAAATATGAGGCAGACCAGAAGCTTTATGAGAACAAAAAGAAGGAGGAAAAAAGTGTATACTAATTATTTTCAGGTAACAGCGCTTGTCCTGATAGCATTGATCTCGACCCACTATTTTTCTCATAAAAGACTGAGCAATGTAGAAAACCGGCTTTTTGCGAATTTTCTGGCTCTGGGTGGTATTTATGTGGCACTGGATCTGATCTGCGGATTTTTTGCAGAAAAAGGATGTGGGACAAGGCGGCAGACAGCAGAAGTTGTTTTTACTCTGTACTATCTCTGTACGGTGATACTTCCCTATATGTTTTTCTGCTATGTACGTATTATCACAGGAAGACAGAAAGAGAAATATAAATGGCTGAAAACTGCATGGTTCGTTGTACCGGTAGGCATGTGCCTTGCTGTACTTCTGAACATCAGGATCAGATGGCTGTTTGATTTTAATAAAAATGGTCTGCTGACGAAAGGTTTTTTTCATGACATGATCTATATTTATATAGCATTTTTTGCTCTGATCATTGCATATTTTACTGCACGTTATGGAAAAACAGCAGAGGAGGAGATCAGGCAGACGATCTGGAGATTTCTTGGAATTGAGACAGGCTGTCTTGCTGTTCAGCTTCTGACAGGAAGATGGCTGCTTACTGGTTTTGGAGTGGCGGCAGGATTATGGCTTATTTATCTGACTTTGAACAATCCCGGAGATTACACGGACAGTATGACAGGACTTTTTGACAAGCAGTATTTTGACAAATGGATCGGAGAAAAAATATACAGGAAAGATAGTTTTCATCTGCTGGCTGTTGATGCCTGCAATATGAAACAGCTCAACAGGATTTATGGTACAAGTGCAGGTGACCAGCTTTTGATCCAGCTGGCAAAAGGGATTCAGGAGATCACAGGATCTCTCCAGGTGTTCCGCGTTACAGGAAACAGTTTTCTGGTAGTGCTGGATTCCCTGTCTGATTACGAAAAAGCCAGAGATGAAATAAGAGAATTTCTGAAAAAACCGTTCCATATAGGAAAAGAAAATGTGACGTTACATGCAGCAATCTGCGGGATCATGAATGCTGAGAAAATGGAAAAAGAAGATATTCTTCTTGCATATATTGAATATATGGGATCACTTTCCCAGAATACGGAAGAAACGGTGCTGATTCAGTCGGACAGCAGACTCCTGGAAGGATTCCGGTATGAACAGGAAGTGGAGCATTTTTTAAGGAAGGCAGTAGAAAAGGATCTGTTTGAGGTATATTATCAGCCGGTTTACTCCATAAAAAAACAGAGTTTTATTACACTTGAGGCACTGAGCCGTTTGAAACATCCTACACTGGGGATGATCCCACCGGATGTTTTTATCGGGATCGCAGAAAAACAGGGACTGATCTCAGAGGTTGGAAAACTGCAGCTTCGAAGAGTCTGCTGTTTTATCAAAGAGCACGAGTATATTATGCAGAACATCTGGAATGTGAAATTTAATCTGTCTCCTTCTGAACTTATGAAGCCTGGATACAGCCGCGTGCTTATCGGGATCATACAGGAATATGGTCTGAATCCTGCGTATTTTCAGTTTGAGATCACAGAAACGGTAGCTACGGAATACAGTGAGAGTTTCTGTACAGCTATCGAGGATTTTGCGGAAGCAGGAATACATATGTGCCTGGATGATTTCGGTTCTGGTTATGCCAATCTGAATGCTGTGCTGCGAATCCCGTTTTCGGCAGTAAAAATGGACAGATCGCTTCTGATGAACGTCTGTACGGATAAACAGGCGGCACTTTTTTATCACAGTATTGTAATGACCATGCAGCATATGGGCTACAAGGTGATCGCAGAAGGTGCAGAGACAGAAGAGGAAGTAAAGCTTCTGGAAAAATGGGGAGTGGATATGATCCAGGGATATTATTTCTCGAAGCCCTTAGATAAGAAAAAACTTCTTGAAAAAATTTCGTGACAGCTCTGTTTGACTGACAAATAAAGAAATATTGAAGAAACAGGAAACATACTTTTTTAAGGATAATATGTTACTGGCTGTGGAAAGAACAGTAACGCTAGCATTCCCGAAAAGAGCAGTGTTTCCTGTTTTTGCTTGCAGTTTCGAGGCTCTTTTGATAGAATAGATAAGCTGTTGCAATAAAAAAACAATTGAAAATAATAAATATTTTTGATATAATACAAACAAATGTTCGAAACAAAAAAGAAAGGAATCAGTGGAATGGCAAAGAAAGACACTTATGATGCGGGCAGTATCTCTGTCCTGGAAGGCCTTGAGGCCGTACGTAAACGTCCCGGTATGTATATCGGAAGCGTGTCCAGAAAGGGACTGAACCATCTGATATACGAGATCGTGGATAATGCGGTGGATGAGCATCTTGCAGGATACTGCAGCCGGATCCATGTAGTTCTTGAGAAGGACGGTTCCTGTACAGTAGAAGATAACGGACGTGGAATCCCGGTTGACATGCATGCCAAGGGAGTATCAGCAGAGCGTCTTGTTTTTACAACCCTTCATGCAGGCGGTAAGTTTGATAATTCCGCATACAAGACAAGCGGCGGTCTTCATGGTGTGGGATCATCAGTAGTAAACGCTTTGTCTACATATCTGGACATTAAGATCAGCCGTGACGGTTATATACATCATGACCACTATGAGAGAGGAATCCCGACTATTGAGCTGGAGGAAGGCCTTCTTCCGAAACTGGGGAAGACGAAAGAAACAGGAACCTGCGTCAATTTCCTTCCCGATCCGGAGATCTTTGAGAAGACTCGTTTCGGGGCAGCTGATGTGAAGAGCCGTCTTCATGAGACTGCTTATCTGAATCCGGAACTTACCATCCATTTTGAGGACAGAAGAGGCGAGACACCGGAAGATATCGAATATCACGAGCCGGAAGGAATCGTTGGTTTTATTCGTGATCTGAATAAGAATGCACAGCCTCTTCATGAAGCGGTATATTTCAAAGGTGAAGCAGATGGGATCAGTGTTGAGGTGGCTTTTCAGTTTACTAATGAGTTCCGTGAGAATGTTCTTGGATTCTGCAACAATATTTATAATGCAGAGGGCGGTACCCATCTCACAGGATTTAAGACAACTTTTACAACAGTTATGAATACTTATGCACGTGAGATCGGTGTGCTGAAAGATAAAGATCCGAACTTTACAGGAGCAGATATCCGAAACGGCATGACAGCAGTTGTATCTATCAAGCATCCCGCGCCCCGTTTTGAAGGACAGACCAAGACCAAGCTTGACAACCAGGATGCGTCAAGAGCTACAGGTAAAGTTGTGGGAGAACAGCTTGTGCTCTTCTTTGATCGAAATCTTGAGACATTAAAGACTGTACTTTCCTGCGCAGAGAAGGCAGCAAGGATCCGTAAGACAGAAGAACGTGCCAAGACCAATCTCCTCACCAAGCAGAAATATTCTTTTGACTCCAATGGTAAGCTTGCTAACTGCGAAAAGAAAGATCCGTCTCTCTGTGAGATCTTTATTGTAGAGGGAGATTCTGCCGGCGGCTCTGCCAAGACAGCCAGAGACCGTAACTATCAGGCAATCCTTCCGATCCGCGGTA
>OHAC01002233.1_pt1 | contig 15757 bp, 21 predicted proteins | sample 1577051 | NCBI WGS metagenome assembly OHAC01 (sample SAMEA3541499, study PRJEB24748) | human gut metagenome | biome: human gut; feature: human-associated habitat; material: faeces | place: China | collected 2012 | reverse complement strand
GTTCCAGCTGAAGGATCGCGGCCTGCGCAGACGAACCGGACGCGCCGGAAAGGGCAAGCTGCTTGTTCAGCTGCTCTGCGAACTGCACGATTTCTTTGGAACTGCTGAACGCATCACCGGCCATTGTGCCCAGCTGGGAGACCAGCCCCATGGTATCGGTAAAGCTGCCCCTGGAACGCTGGGCCGACTGGTAGATCATCGTTTCCAGTTCCTGTGTGGTCTGCAGGCCGTCGTTCATCCGGTCAAGCCGGGCACGCATGGAGACCAAGCTGTCAGACAGGTCAACGGCCTTTTTCAGCCCCTGAATGCTGATATAGGACGCAGCCAGCCGAAGGACCGAAGAGGTCAGGGAGTTGGTGGCGCTTTGCGCCATGTTTTCCTGCTCTTGCAGCCGCTTTGTGGCTGCCGCCGCCTCATCCTTGGCCGCTGTCGTTACACTGGCGGCGTTTTCAGCTGCTTTCATGGATTGGGTCAGGGTCTGCTGCTGCGCTTCCAGCCCTCGGATGGTTGCGCCCAGCTTCTCGGTCTGGGCATCCAGCTTTTTGAACGCTTCCGTGTTCTGCTGCCCGGCGGCAGCCATTTCTTCCTGCTGGGCCACATACGATTCAAATTTCGCATTTGCGGAGATCAGCTGTCGGGAAACGCTGTTCAGAACAGACTGATAATTCCGGGCCGCTGTCTGTGCCGTTGTGGTAGAGCTGGATGCTCTCTGCGCAGCCTGAATGTATGCACCAAAGGAAGAGGAAAATTGATCCTGAAGGACAAGCGTTTCCTGAATTTTAGCCATTACGTCCCGCCTCCTTCATTCGCTGGGTCTCTTCTCTGCGCTTCTCCATGGAGCGCAAAGCAAATGCCCTGACCAGCGCTTTTTCACGCACCGGCAGGGCATCGTACTTGCCCGGGGGCCAGCTGAGGTTATCGAAGCAGTAGTATGCCACCAGCACGTCGATATCCCAGCTGCCCCCGGAGATCAGTTTTTTGCCTCTTCGTCCAGACTCTTGTCAAAGCCGGAGAGCTTGCTCACGGCATCGATCAGGCGGCCAAACTCACCGGCCAGAAGCATCTTGCCGGGAACCTGAACCGGGTCTTTGGTGCCGTAGGCCTCACACAGCTCCGCGCTGCGGAAATCCGGGAAAACGGTAGCTTCCACAATGGTGCGGGCACTCAGCTCGTTGGCATCAATGGAATCCTGCCACTGGCCGTCCACCTTTTTCTGCCGGGTGGATGCCTTGATGATGGCGGCGTTCTCCTCCTGGGTCAGAGAGCGGATCTTGAACGGGGTCGGTTTGCCGTCCTCGCCCAGAAAGCGCTTGGAGATGATGACTTCCTTTTCCTCACGGGTTACAGCGGGATGCAGAAATGCAGAAAGTGCGCTCATAAAAAATACCTCCTAAAATCAGTTGCTGCCCAGGTTGGTGGGGTCACGGAATGCTTCCAGACGCTTGACGCTGGTATAGCTGAAATTGAAATCGTAGTTCAACATGGCCTCCTCGTCGTCCAGAATAGACAGCGGGATATCACCGGTCAGCACACAGCCATAGTAGCCCATTACCTGCGCGCCCACGCTGGACGTGGGATCCTGGTTGGTGATGGTGATGTCAAACAGGTCCTGCACGCCGTTTTCGATATAGTTCAGCACCATATCGGTAAACAGGTTGCTGCCGTTGGAACCTAAATAGACGTTGCCGGTACCGGTCTGGGTGACACCGTTGGCCTTTTTCTGCACCTTTCGGGTGCCGATGGTCTTCATGTCCGAAGTCTGAATGCCTGCAATGGTCTTGATGTTCCGCATACCTGCGGCTTCCAGAATGCGGCCGTTCCGGGTAATGGTGATTTTGCCCTCTGCACCGTTCAGGGTGTCCTGGGCCATCAAATAACTCATCTTTGTACCTCCTTACGCCACATCCAGGGTGATATAGATCTTGTTGGTGCTGCCCACGGCCTCAATGGCCAGCGTGATGAGCACGGCATCCTTTGCCTCGCCTGCTTCCACAATGACATCCGTCTCGCCGTTGAAGTTCTGGATGCCGCCGGATGCCTGGATCTGATCCAGATATTTGACGATGGCGCTCTTGTACTGCCGGCGGCCGTCCTCGGTGTTGTCCACAATGCCCACATAGCTCTGTGCAAACTGCTTGTACAGGTCGTTGGCAATGGTGTTGCACAGCCGCATGGTGCGGTTGTAGCGGTACACCTCGCCGATCTCGCTGGTATAGGTGACCAGAGAGTTGATGTCATACTCCACCCGGACCGTGCCGTCGTCGGCGTTGAACACGAACTTTCCCGCATTGATGGCATCCACATACTGGCTGTGGGTCATCTTGGGGGCGATATCCACCGCATTGGGAACGGCGGCATTCGTCAGGTCGTTGGCGTAGGTCGCGCCGGAAAGCGCACCGCCGACCCACCAGACTGCTTCCTTCGGGGTCAGGGTGGTTCCATCGTTCATCACCAGACCGCTGCACACGTTGACGATAAAGCGGGTGTCAGGGTTGGTGGCATTGGCTTCCACCAGCTGAGAGAAGCGGCCCACTTCGGTGTTCACCCGCTTGATAAAGGTCTCCATCGCGGTCTTTACGGTGGCATCCTCGCCGTCGTACAGCATGGAATCGAAGTTGTAGGGCTCGATGTTCGTTAGGTAGGTGCTGTATGCGGCAGCGTTCACCTCGCCGTCCTTGCCGCCGGAAAGCTGGGTGCCGACATTTGCGGCCAGAGTGCCCGTGCCGCTGAAATCCACCCAGCCATTGCCGGTCAGGTCTGCAACGGTCTTGCCCGTCTGCTGATCCTTCACCACACCGTCAACGACCGTGGAGACCTGGAAACTGCCCGCAGGTTCCGTCAGTGCAGTGACAATCACAACGATGTCGTTGCCTCGGGAGCCGGGATATTTTGCGGTAGCCGTCAGCGGGGTGATAGCGCCGGTGGCCTTTGCGCTGTCCGCAGCGGCCGGGCGGTAAAGCAGCAGCTTGGTGGGTGCTGCGGTACGGTTGGAGCCGCTGAAGATCATAGATGCAAAGCGATTGTGTGCATCGGTGATGTCGTAGCCGGTGTAGGGGGTCAGGTCTTCCCCGGCGGCGATCTCCATCACCTTGCCAACGGGGCCCCAGCTCATGGGTTCGCAGATCGTCACCTTGCCACGATCACCGATGGTAAGGTTCTGCTGGTTCTTGGAGCGAAATTTAAAGTAAATGCCGGGCCGCACCTTGTTCTGTACAGTCCAGGTTCCGCCTGCTGCCATAGGTGTCACTCCTTCCAAAATTCTTTCACAGCGGCCTCAGCCTCTGCGAGGGTGTAAAACGGCTTGTGTAAAACAACAGCCAGAAAATCCGGCTGATACCCCGCAAAACGCGGGTCTTTCAGCAGCACTTCCCGGATGTATTGGGTATTATCCTGTTTCATTGGTCTACCTTCTGGTTTACGGTCTGGGTCTGCATCTTCACTGCGTCCACGGGCTTTTCCACAAAGACACGCAGCTCAAACTTGTAATGCAGTCCGTCATCGTCGATATCCGCGCTGCGCTCGTAGGCGTGCAGGAGCTTTTCCGCTTCTGTTCCATCGGAATAAGGGAATGTTTCCATGCAGAAATCGAGTGCTTCAGCGGCTTTGTTGTACTGCTGGCGCAGGTCTGTGAGGTTATAGTCCAGCAGATAGGTCAGGTCGAGCCGGATGGTGCGCAGCCAGCGCCCGCCGGGGTAAGGCTTGATATCGCTGCCCCGCTGCTGGATAAACATGCAGGGCGGTTTCACGCCTTGCTGGGCAGGGTCTTCCAGCATCTGCACGCCGGGCAGGAAGGGAGCCAGATACTCCGCCAGAGACCGGGCCAGCGTTGTAATGGTAAAGTTCATTTCAGCATCTCTCCCAGCTTGTTCACGGCTTTTTCTGTCTCTATCTTCACGGTGCGCTTATAGGCTTCAATCCCCGCATCGGACATGTGCAGGCCCTCAACGTAGGTTGTTTTCGTGCCCACCATCATGCCCACCTCGTCCCGGCGGCCTGGGTCGTATTCCAGCATCCCGGTATAGGGATTTGCGTATAGCCCTGGCACAAAGTGCTTGTCCATCCGGTGGCCGTCGTTGACGTAAGATGCATACTCCTTGTTATTGTTCAGCTCAGTGACGATTTCGCCACCTCGCCTTTCTGGCTCGGTGAGGCTGTCGGCAGCCCAGTGCTGTTTCAGCTCCCCGGTGCGGGTGTTGGTTCCGCTCAGGCTGTCAGCCGTGGGAGGAGTCTTATCCTGTGCCGCTTCCACGGCCCGGCGGGTGGCATTGCGGGCAACGTCTGCGAGCATTTCAGGCAAAGCGGCCTGCGCCGCCTCCAGCTTCTTGATGTACTCTTGCAGGTTCATTTCACACGCTCCTGACTGAGAAGTGTGATCTCCTGATGGGCCAGCCCAGGCAGCACTGCCCCAAACGGTTCATAGTACAGGTCAGGTTCCCCGGCAAAATACCGGGTCTCCTGCAGCACGTATCCCAGCCGCGCCCCCCTGTGGATCACTAGCTCATCGCCGGGCTTGATATCCACATTGATATCGCAGGCCAGCTTGTCCGTTTTTTGGACATTGGCTGCGGTCTGGGTCATGGTGAGGGGCTTGTCCTGGCTGCGATACACCCGGCACGGAACGCCAGTGCAGACGACTTTCCGTTCCTTGCGGCTCAGCTGGCCATCCTTCACGGTTTCCGTGCGCCTGATCTCCATCAGGTCGGTATACCAGTCACTCCAGTTCATGGGTGCACCTCACATCACAAAAGTTCCAGCCGCACCGATAAAGCGGGCACGGTTTGCCAGCATCTGGCCGTAGGTGGTGGCGTTCAGGTCGCCCCAGTCCGCCGTTCCCGCGGTCAGGGCGCTGGTGTCGTAGGTCACGGAGCTGTCGCCCAGCGTGGCAGACTTCACCACACCCACCAGAGCGCCGGACGCTGCCGCCTGCGCCGGGGTGGCGGTGCTCTCCGCATAGGTACGCAGCTGCAAAGTGACGTAGTGGGCCACATAAAGACCCACGGCATAATGCCAGCTGTCCAGCCATTTATCAGGCTGAATGCTGATGTTTGCCATTTTCACGATCTCTTCCAGCATCACATCCGGCAGGTGGCAATTTCCGTCCGCGTCACAGAACTGCGGGTATTCCGCCTTGAACTGCTCTGCGGTGTAATTGCCCACGCTCTGCCCCAGATTTGCGGCCTGCGCAAGAACGCCCTGAAACTGCGGTTTCATCGTCCAGCACATGGGCAGCCTCCTCAGTCTTCCTGCGGTTCGGCAGGCTCCTGCGGTTCGGCAGGCTCCTGCGGTTCGGCAGGCTTGTCCCAGTCCGCAGTCTTTTTCTTGCGAACGGGCTTGTCTGCGGCATCCTGCACGGCCTTGTCGCTGCGGTTAGTGGGTACGATGTCACCATCGACCACCAGCGCCTTGAAATAGGCCGTCTCTTCCGCCCAGTCCGGCACTTCGACCAGCTGCTCCCGGTGGAGCGGGAAGGTCTGGGAGCCGTCTGCGCTGGGCAGGATGATGTTTGCTTTGGAAAGCACAAAAGCCATTTCTCTTCCCTCCCGATCAGATGCCATCCACGTACAGCATGGAGGTCTGATACATGAGCTGCACCTCGGATGCGTTTGCCATATAGGCGGTGTCGTAGCAGACATTGGTGACGTTGGGGGCGCTCATCACGCGGGACAGGGGCACCAGCTCGTCCGCCTTGACAAAGCGGCGGTTGTTGACGTACACCACCATGCGGTCACCGCCGGAAGTGCCAGCGCCCTTGACCCAGCGGGTGGGAGCGATCTCCAGATCCACGCCGTGGTTTGCGGCCACGTTGTGCTTCTTCAGGAAGTCGTAGATGGTCTCAGTGCCCAGGTCACTCACCATGGCGGTGGTGATGTAGCTGTACTGCTCGTAGGGGATCAGGATATGATTGGGGATACCGGCCTCATCGTACTCGTTGGCAGCCCACACGGCAGTGATGGCGTTGTTGATGTCCGTCAGGATCTGCTTGGGGGTCTTGTCTGCAAACTTGGTGGAGGAACCGGTGCCAGAAGTTGCGGCAGTGGTCTTGGTGACATCGGGGTTGTTGACCAGGCCGGTGGTGGCATACTCATCAAAGCCCACGTAGGTGTTCTGATCCATGTGCTTGTCATAAGCCAGCCGGATGCCGTCCTGCAGCATCTGGTCAAGGCTGCGGCCAATGAAGTTTGCGCGCTGCATATCCACGAACATGACGCGCAGAGCGGCGGCAAAGACATGGGCTTTGAATGCACCCTTGCTCACGCTGGCCTGCACCACAGGGATGCCGTTGGAACCGCCGCCGTTGACGGCAGAAGCGCCGGAGCCGCCTGCCATACCGTAGGCCACGGACATGGCAGAGACGTAATCCACCCAGCCGCCGCCCACCTCGATGGGGATATCACGGGGATAGGTGACGCTGGTGAGGGGCTTGCGGATCAGCGGGTCACGCTTTTCCAGCTCGCTGGTGAGGAACGCATTGCCGCTCTGGATGGCAGCCGCGTCCATGGTGGGAGTGCCGCCGGGCAGCGCAGCACCGGCGTTGTTTACGGTGAAAGTACCGGCATTGGTGGTGCCGACGTTCTGGAAGTTTGCCATAGTTTAAGCCCTCCTATCAGGCGTTTGCACGGGTGAGGATGACCAGCTCGGCCACGCCGTTGGCATCAGCCGCGCCGCCCCACTGGCAGTTGGTGAGTTTGACGGAGTTCCCGGCAGTCTTGTCGTCCGCTTCCGCCTCGAAGCCGCCGACCAGTGCGGTGGCATAGTCAGCGGTCTTGGCAATGCGGACGTAAACGTCACCGCCCAGAGCCGGGGTCCCGCGCTGGCACAGCACATTGATGCTGCCGCGCTGGAACACGCTGCAGGCCTCGCCGGGGGCGTATTTTCCGCCGTTCTGGTCAGGATAGACCAGTGCGCTCTTGACCTCGCTGCCCGCAATGCCCGCGAACTGTGCAGCGGTAGTGCCTGCACCGCCCATCACGATGACCTTGCCGTTGTCATACTTCAGGGCAGTGCCAAAAGGAATGCTTTCGGTGCCGCCAACGGGGCGGGTGTTAACGATCATATCCGGCTGACGGGCATAAGTGCCAGCAAAGCCGTGAGGCATGGTCTTGCCGATAATCTGAGTATTCAGGGACATAATTTAGCCCTCCTTCTTCATGTGGGGATTGCGGTCGTTGTAAGCGGTCTGGGAAGCCTGGCACAACTGCTCATACCGGCTCTTACCGGATGCGCTGGCGGCAGCGGCGGCGCTGTCCTGCGCAGCCTTTGCGATGGCATCCACAGAGCTGGTGCCCTTGACCTGCTCGATCAGGGTCTTGGACAGAGCATCACGGGCGGCCTTGTCCTGAATGCCGTTGATGATGGGGCGCATGGCTTTCAGCAGAGCCAGGCCGCTGTCATTGGCGGCAGGCTTTGCGCACTCGTCCTCGGAAGGAACAGTGGTGGAGCCGCTTTCGTCCTCGTCCTCTTCCTTCTTGTCAGGCTTTTCGCCGGACATTTCAGCGATCACCTTGTCCAGGTCTTCCGGCTCTTTGTCCTCTGTCTTTTTGGTGTTGGCAGCGATCAGCTGATCCAGCTTGCCGGAAAGGTTGTTCAGCGCGTCCAGAACAGCGGTATTCTGGGTGTCAGTGGGATCTGTGTCTTTAGCGGGGTTTGCATCCTGCGCCGGAACGGCGGGTGCTGCATCCAGCGCTGCGGCAGCGGTCTCCACCATGCTGTCAAGCTCTTCGGGGGCCGCGTTCTTTGCCGCCAGACCGAACAGAGACAGCAAACTCTTGCTCTTGCTCATGTGTTTTACCTTGCCTTTCTCCGCCGGAAGTTCGGCGGCGCTATCTTTTATTGCGACATCACGGCCAGCGCGCCCACGGGGCACGATGGCGATGTGATTTCCTCTGATATGGGTCTGCCGGTATCCTGCACCGTCTGCCTCGTACTGGCAGTAATAGCCGCAGGACACATCCCGCATAGCCCCGTTCTTGACCTCGGAGATCAGTGTGGGGTCTTTCAGGTACAGGTCAGCCACCAGATAATCACCCACTCGGCGCACATTCTCTGCGTGGCCTTTGGAGTAGGCGGCCTGATTTTCCTGCACGATCATCTCCGAGGGGTGGGTATTGGTGACATCTTTGCCCTCAAAACTGGCAATTGCCGCCGGGTCAAACACGTCCTCGGCGCTTCGTGTCACCTGAAGAACACGCTCCGGCATCCCGTCCAGCCCGATCTCCCGGGCCAGATAGTTCTGCGTGCCGGTACGGGCGATTTTGACATCGTGGCAAATTAAAAAGCCCTCCGGCGTTTCCGTCATGTGAGGGCTCAGTTTGCTTCCATAGTACGCAATCAATCGGCATCACCTCCGTTTCTGTATGCGTTCATCCATTTGTGATATTTTTCGTCATCTGCCAGCTTGTGCCGCTGGAAGGTCTCAAAGGTCTTGGGCACCTTGTCACCCAGAGCCGTGCGGTATTTTTCCCACTGGCGGTAGTCCCGCAGCCAGCGGTTGCGTCCCTGCTCTTTTTTGCGGTAGGCCTCGATCTGCGCCTTGGTGCGCGGGTCTCGGCTGTAGGGGTTCGTTCTGGGGTCGGAAAAGTGCCGGACCTGCTCCAGCTCTTTCTCGGTGCGGCCGGCTGGTGTCCAGGGGCGAAGGGCGTGCAGGCAGTTCGGATGGATGTTCAGCCAGCTGTTCGTCAGATCATCCGGCCCTGCAGGGTCTACTTTGCCGAAGGCATCCGAAAGCGGCGGGAAATGCGGGTCTTTTCCGCTCTTGCTGTATACCCGGCCCTCATAGGGGGCGCAGAGGGCACAGGTTGTGCCGTGGGAGCTGATCTGATACAAGTCCTGCCCCTCGTCTTGCGTCACCACAGAAAGGATCTCTGCCTGCCGGGATGTGGTGCGGGAGACCATGGTGGCATAGGTGTGCAGGCTCCAATTTCGCCCTGCCTTGTCCGTGAATGCCGTCACGCCTTCCCGGCGGAGCGCTTCCACGAAAGCGGGCACGCTTTGGTTCACGCCCCTTCCCACAGCCTGCTGTGCCGCCACCTGCTCCAGACCGATACGCCGGTAAACGTCCGGCTCAGTCCGGCCCAGAAGGGCGCTTTGCAGAGTGGAAAGCACCGTCATGTTCCCGTCCACCAACTGCCCCATGAGGTTCATCGTGAGCTTTTGCACGATGTCCGTCTGGGTGCTGGTAAGGCTCTGGGCGTTGGTGTAGCCGCGCAGGTGCTTTTCCACGGTCTCGCCGGAAATCGCCCGGGCCTCCGGGTGGCGAACGTAGAACTGCGCCTCCACCATACGGGGCACATACTCCCATTCATCCGTTTCCAGCTGACGCAGGATCTCCTGCACCCGTTCCAGTGCGGCCACGGCGTGATAATCCACAAGACCGCGGCTGCGCAGGCGGCCGATCTCGTTGATGATATCCGTCTCCGCCTTGAGATAAAGCCGGATCAGGCGTTGCAGCTCCCGCTCAGGGGATGCACGGGCAAGGGTAGGCATGGATTATTCTCCCTCCTCGGTGTCTTCCTGCGTCTTTTCTGTCACCAGCCCCGCCAGCGGGTCACGCAGGGCTGTCACGTCCTGATAGGTTTGGCCCTGCTTTGCGGCAATCAGCTCGTCGGTCAGGGAGCCAAACAGTCCGGTCTCGTCCTCCAGCTTTTTGAGCTCACGCATTGCCACATCTGCGTCAAGAAGCCCGGCCTGAAACGCCGCGATAATGACATCGGTCTTTTCCTTGGCGATTGTCGCCGTCTCGCTGGCAGTGGGTGTCCACAGCGGCGGGAACGTTACATCAAGGTCGAGCTGCTCAATGCCTGCGCTGCGGGCCACCACAGGAAGCAGCTTGTCCAGAATGGGCCGCAGCTTGCTTTCCCTCAAAGTGTCAACGTAGTCATAGTAGTTCTTCAGGTCGCTTTCGCCGGTGGCGTTCATGCCCGCCGGGGAACGGCCAAACAGCTTGGTCATGGGGTAGTGGGAGGCACCGCACAGGTTCAGGCACATGCTCTCGTACACGTCAGACAGGCCAGCAAAGGTGTACTGGGTGTTGTTGATCTTGTTGCCCTGCTCCACCAGCTGCATTCCGAAATTGGAACGCAGGACTTTCTGAGCCTGCATGGTGTTCCAGAAGCGCCGCTGCACGTCCGGGCTGGACATGGAGAGCAGCTGCTCCAGGCCCTTTACCTCCATGGTGTTGACGTTCGCTTGGAAGGTCAGAGCGGCCATGTTGGCGCTTACGTTGTCGTGAGCCACCACATCGTTATAGAGCGCTTCCACCTCGGACTCGCCCCAGTAAAGCTCCGCTTGCCGTTCCAAATCGGGAAGCTCCCGGCCCACGAAACGCACAAGGCGGGAGTGATGGACACGGGCAGCAGTGTGCCCGGCGGCATCGTTGATGCTGTAGTACTCTGGCACAAGCTCCCCGCCCTCAAAGGTCAGGCCTGCATCCGGGCTGATTCCCTGCCAGCGGTCGAGGATGTACAGCCCCCGGAAGCTGCCGGGGAGAATCGCTTCCGCATCCAGCGGGTGGGAAAGGTCTTCCTGTCCGTCAACGAGGATGAGCCCGGCAGCACCGCCATACAGGCGGCCCCATTTCAGGCCAGTACTCACACGGTCCCGGAGCCGGGTGGAACGCTCCACAGTCTGGATTGCCTTTCCTTGCTCCGGTGTGGCGCTCTTTAGGTCGTACCACTCTCGCAGCATATCGTCCACGAGCAGGCCCACAACGTTCTGCACCACCCAGTTGCTGCGGTACAAGCTGTTCAGAAGGGCGTAGTTGTCCGTCATGCGGGTCAGCGGGTATTCCGTTGCTTCCAGCGGACTTTGGGAGCCGTACCCCAGCGAGAACAGCTGGTTGGAAAATGCGTCCAGCGTGGCCGTATTCGGTTTTTCTGCGCCCCCGGCGGGGCGGTTTTTGTTACGTCTGGACACGTTCAAACCTCCAATCAGGCAGTGAGTTGATATAGTAGCGCAGGGCATCCGGGCCGTGGTCCTGCTGTTTGATGGGCTTTTCCACGCCCATGAGGGCGGCTTTATCGTCCCACCGGTATGTGCCGAGCTCGTCCAGCAGCCCCTCGCAGTCGGTAGAGATCAGCAGATCGCGGTGGGAAAGGAGCGTGCTGCACTTGCGGATGCCGTTCAGTACGTCGTTGTTTCCTTCCATCACATAAACGCCGCGCTGGCGCAGAGCTGTGATAAAGGACGCTGCCGCCGGGTCAACAATGGCGGCGCAGGGGTCTTTCCCCATAAACTCCATGAAGTCATCGGCATACTCTTCATCTGTTTTCTGCCTGTGCTCCTGGCGGCTGTCCCATCGGTATTCCCGATGCACCCGGACTTTCTCGCCGTCATCGTATACATCGAGGTAGACGGTCGGGTTGGTGGTTCCGTAGTCGCATGTAATGGTACGGGTGGAAAGGCTCTTGAATCCAACCGGTGCGTCCTGCGGGCGGTAGGTGTTGGCGGTGGTGTCCATCATATCGTAGATCAGGCCCTCGGCCATCACCCAGCGGCCCAGAATGTAGCGTTCATAGAACACGCCGCTGTACATGCTGCGGTAGCGTTCCCGGGTGCGTTCATCCAGAGACGGGTTATCGTCCATCAAGAAGTGCAGATGCAGCGCCCGGTGTTTTTTGGCCTGTAAGATCCACTCCTTGCGAAACCAATGCTCCGGGTTCTCCGGGTTGCAGTTGAACCAGAACTTGGCACCGGTGACAGAGCATCGGGCCAGCGCCTGCTCCACAAAGCTGCGGGGCATGAGCGCCACCTCGTCCAGAAGCACCCCGGCCAGCGTGATGCCCTGAATGAGCATGTAAGAACTTTCGTCCTTGCCGCCGAACAGGTACACCATGTTTACCTTGCTGCCGCGCTGCACCGTGAGAACGTGGCCGCTGCGGTTGTAGGTGATCTGGAACTGCTGCTGCAAGTACCGGACAGACAAAAGCGGCTGAACGATGTTGCGTTCCACCGCGCCCACGCTCTTGCCGCAAAAGGCAAAGGAGCAATGGTTGAATTCTGCCATCATCCAGAGCACGAAGGACAAAGACATGATGGATGTCTTGCCAGAACGTACCGCACCGTCGCAGATCAGGGCATCGTAGTCGCTTTCATACGGAAAAGTCAGGATCTGTTTTTGCTTCGGGGAGAAGCTCATTTCTTAAACTCCTCCTTTAAGCTCTTGGTGATGGGGTCATCCTCTACGGTCTGGTGGAAGGAGTCGCCCTTCTTGCGATCATCAATGACTGTCCACTTGTCGATCAGAGTGCCCAGCGCCGTGGTGATCTGCTGCAAGGTCGCCCCTTCCAGCTTCTCCGGGTCAGTCAGGACACCAAGATAAACGTCTATGATCTCCTGAACGCGCTCTTTCTTGCTGTCCATGTAGTCCAGCATCTCAAGTGTGTTCTGCTCTTTTTTTTGCTCAACTTTTTTCAACATTTCGGACGGAGCCGTTGAAATCAGCCGCTTTACCGTCGTGTCAGATACTCCGTTGAGCTTGGCGGTCTTGGTGTAGTTCTGCAGCTGCACATAGTCCGCAATGATCTTCTTTTTCTGCTTGTCTGTCAACCGCTGCGCACCCACCGCCACCACCTTCCTAAATCTTTGATGCCGTATTCAAATTTCACTTTTCCATACCTCTGCCAAACCACTTATTAAGGTTTTTGTCTGCGCGTTTGCGTGCGCGTTCGTATGTAGAAGAGGTAATTTCTGTTTCGCTGCGGCCTTTGCCGTTTGGCTTGCTAGAGTTTCTGTATTCTTCAAGCGACTTATACTTGAATTTTTTTGCTCTTTTAGTTCTTTTTTCCCAGTCTGCTTTTATTCCTGTTGCACGTTCTTTTAAATTGTCCTCAACCCATTTTTGTGGATTTTCTCCGCCTCTGTTTTTTATTTTGTTAAGAAGATGTTCTTTTGCCATCCAGTCAGGAGTATCTTTAACTTTCATATTGGATTCATATTCCATTTTTGCAAGTTCTAGTGTTTCCTGCGATGTTTTATATCCCCCTCCGATGGAAATGTTACCAAAAGAGGATTTTCTTGCTGAACTTCCGCTTCCACGTTTGCTCATTGCGTATCCTCCTTACTTACGGCGCTTTTCCCACTTTGGGTTGTCCACTCCAAGTTCTTTGAGAATAATATCCCTTGCGAAAGTCGTTTGCTTTGATGTAAATTCGGGCTTTGGGTAAGCATCAATATCGTGTAACACAACCGCTTTACTAATTCTTTCTTCTACCGCTTGTGTAGCAACCCAAGACTTTTTTAACCCTTCAAACGTGTAATTCTTTGCACCGGCGAAGTTTGGGCTGTTTAGAACCCGTTCTGCTTGCTCCGCATAGTTTTTGTATGTTTCTGTTTCTCTTACAAGCTTTACTGCCTGCGCGATCTGCTTACTTTCGATAGATGAAAATCCAGCCTCCTTCGCTTCGTTATAGTCCGTTTTTGAATAGTTGCTCCCCGCTCTCGCAGAGCTGCCCGAACCTCTTTTACTCACGGTAACGCCTCCTCTCGTATTGAAATGGTTTAATTTTGGTCACGTTCCAGTCGAATTCTGCCGGGCACTTCCCATACCACAAGATGCTGCTCGGTTGCAGCACTTCCAGCGCCTTACGGCAGTGCTTTGCGAAACATTCCGCTTCGTATGGGTCAGACTGCGTTCCGTGGCTGGAAATGCTCACGATAGCGTTTCTCGGTTCACCATCAAAGCACCAGTCATAGCTTTGCTCACCGCACCAGCAGAGCGTCGGGATCACATGGATGCCGTGGGCTTGCCAGTAGGCAGCCAGCCAGTGCTTTTTGTAGTGCATGAAAAGCTGCACCGCAAGCGGCATATCGCTGTACAGAGAAAAATCCGGAGAACATACCGCGCCGAACTGCTGCAAAAGGGAAATGTATTTGTCGGGGTTGTTCCAGAACCGTTCAAACTGGTAATCGTCCTTGTAAAAATGCACGCCCTTTGTGGCCTTGTCTTTGGCAGTCAGGGCGTAGTTTACCGGAATCCATTCCAGCTTGTCAATTCGGATGTCCGTTTCTGGCTTGATTGCGGGGATGCCATACTTTCCCACGCCCGGAAAAATCATCTTTTCGGTGTTTTCCATCGGCAGAATCATGGCATTCCCTTTCGTGTAAAAGAAAAACCGCCCGGAAATCCGAACGGTCAGAATCAAACAAGCCGTCAGCCGGATTTGAACCGGCACCCACAGGCCCCCGCCGGGGCATGGTTCAGTGCCTCGGATGTATCGGGTTGTAACAGCCATGTGGTGTCACCAACGTTGTCCCGCCTTAAATGGGCGGCGCTCTCCCAGTTGAGCTATGACGGCATATAAGCAGCAACGCCGTTATCTGCTTTTACCGGACAGTAAGACGTTGCCGCTGTATCCGGAACTTTCGCGGCCAGATGCCCCGCTGCTCTCTGCATGCCGTCCCCCGGTCATGCAAAGTCTGGCACTCCAGGCAGGGCTCGAACCTGCAGCCTGCGGTTTTGGAGACCGCTGCTCTACCACTTGAGCTGCCGGAGTATAAAAAGCCGCCCTTGGAATCGAACCAGCCGTGCCTACACACACGCACCGCGCTCCACATTGCGCTCAGGCGGCCATATAGCAAATAAAAACAGCCCACGGTTCGCCGCCGGGGCTGCTTGAGTTGACGCACATCCTGCGGGGCATGCTGGCCCGCTCGGATTTCCGGTGCTGCTGTTCACGGGCGGAGGTTTCAGGGCGTGGGCAAGATTTCAGGAATCCCACACCCACCCGCACACCGGTGGTGAATCACTCCATGCGTCAGACTTGCCGCGTTACAGACTTTGCGGCGTTTGGCGCGAGATCGTGGACTTGCACCACGCATGATGCTCGATGGTGATATATCGCATAGAAGCAGCCCGCAAAGCACGGTGTCAAAGCGAAAAAGCGTTAAGCGGCATGAACGAAAGGAGAATCCGTACGGGGCCGCGCTTTGGAAGCTGCTGAGAAGCGGCGCACCGCTTTTCGCGGTTCCGCTTATGTCACGATACAGGAATTCAGTACAAATGTCAATTCAAAAGACACAAAAAACGTGCCAAAATAATACACGTTTTATCGGTCAGTTTGGATATCTTTCCAGATTTCTGCAAGCACCTCCATTCCTTCCTGGATATAGACGGAAACGGCGCTGGCGTTTTTTAATCCAACGCTCTCCGCGATTTCGCGCTGGAGATGGTTCTCCACGTAATAACCGTAAATGCAGTCAGCCTGCTTGCGAGTACGCACGGAGCCGCTCAGGCAGTTGATCCGCCGGGCAGCTTCGATGCGCAGTTCACAGAGATCAAGCTCCATCTGCTTGAGGTTCCGCTCTTCTGTGTCGATTCTCTCCACGGCAAAGCTCACCTTGTCACCGGCTCCACCGCCCGTGGGCATCCCGCTCATGCTCTGGGTGCATTTCTCGGCAGTGTCCCGGATGCGCTGGATCTTTTGCTTTTGGGCCTCGACCTGCTCTGCCAGATCTCTGCACTGCTGGAACCACGCTTTGACGGTGCGGTAATCTACACCGTCTCGCTTTTCATTTTCAGGTGCACATGTGAAGATCATCTTTTTTCTCCTTTACTCCCTCCAAAAATAGCAACACTCCGGGCGCTGCAACGCGGATACGGTACTCTGCCAAATCCGCCGGGGTGATGTACTTCCGGCCAAACACGTTCTTCATGTCTTCCCAGATCGGCCACGAAATGCGGTAGAACTCCCGGCCATTGAATGAACACAGAACGAACGCGATACCGCCCAGCCGTGATATCCGGCGCAAACAGGCGGCTTGC
>OHAC01002230.1_pt1 | contig 15775 bp, 23 predicted proteins | sample 1577051 | NCBI WGS metagenome assembly OHAC01 (sample SAMEA3541499, study PRJEB24748) | human gut metagenome | biome: human gut; feature: human-associated habitat; material: faeces | place: China | collected 2012 | reverse complement strand
TCGCCAGGAGCTGATACCCAGTTCCCGTTTTTTTCGGCTCTTGGACGGGTTCAGCCCATGCCGACTCAGGTACATATACACCGTGGACTCTGTTCTTCCAATCCGGGCAGCAATGTCAGGGATAGACTTTCCTGCATCATGCAGCTCCAGGACCATTTTCTCAGTGCTGTTCATCCGTACCACCTCCGCTATCCTGTATCATCCGTCTGGCTTCTTCAGCCACCATGGCATCGTAGTCAGTACCTCGATCGTCAAAGTTCAAAAATGCGTTTTTCTTCTGCTTCCCTGCCGCTGAAGAATGATCCTGCCGCGCCCAGTTACGGACAGCAGCTTTCCAGTCTTTCATCCGGTTCTTGCCAATCATCCAGTCTTTTGCAGCATAGAAATCCACAAAACGCTCAGCATCTACGTTCGCGTACCCCATTTCCCGGCAATATCCCCTCACATTCTCCGGGGTGGGTGGCGCGAAGCGCTTTTCTTTTACACCCTTTAGGGTGTTTTCTTTTAAAACATTATCATTTACATTAACATTTACATTAGGTTCGGATTTGGTTCCAGTTTGGTTCCGTTTCGGTTCGGGTTTGGTTTTCTGAACTTCACCTTTTTCTGATTTCGGTTCTGGCTTCCGCCCGCCCTTGCTGCCATTTATGTAACGCTGGTTATTGGCGTCCACCTGGGGCTTTGCCATCTGCAAAAACATATTTGCGTAAGCAGATACCTCATTGATCCTGCCATCCAGCGCATAATCCATCAGAGCCACCATGGCCTCTTTATAAATCTCCGGAGGCAGCTCCCGGGTTGCTTCATGGAAGCTTCTGTAAAAAACCATGCTGTCTCTCTGCATGGTGCCCTCCTATATTCTCTTTATATGCCCCGCCGTAAAGTCAGCGGGGCAGTACCAGCGGCATTCATGTTCGTGACACATTAAACCGCAGAGGTAACAAATTAACCGATAATGGTGATCATGTCCTGGATTTCCTTCGGCATGTCTGCTAACAGGGTTGCCAGGTAGTCTTTGATATTCTGGATTGCTTCGTTGCGCCAGATGCCACCCTCGGCCTCGACAAGTTTAAAGGTCGGCTCCTCATCGTCACCGATCCGGAACACAAAATTGCTTTCCGGCTGCGGAACTTCCTGGAAAGTGCGGAACGGTTTTAATCTGGCCGGATTCGGCACCAGAGCATCCGCCTTTGTGGCCACACCGGTCTGCATGGTAACAACCTGGCTCACACCATCATCACTGTAGGCTGCGTTATTTTTCTTCTCGATGTTTCCAGAAACCTTCAGGATCAGATTCAGATCTGCGGTCGGCTGGAAGTTTGCCTGCAAGCCAAGCATAAAACCTTCCTGATCATACCAACGGTCAAAACGGAACTCTGACACGATGGCTTCTGCTCTAAACAGCGTCTCACGTCTACGATCCGCATCCAGAACGGATACCAGGCGCACCTCGGTCGGACTTTCCACGTGAATAATCATCTTGCGACCACGGAATTCCTCGTGACAGTTTTCAATATAATCAGAGAGCGCAGTCAAAGTGGATGCAGTTACCGGCTTTGCATAATCAGCCTCGTCATAGCGCTCCAGTTTTCCACCACCGCTGCGGGCATAAGTCTTGCCCGCAATCTCGACTACCTCAGTCTTTGCTGCATTGTTTCCAAGTTCCACTACATAGCCTAAAGCTTCTCTTAATCCTTCTAACATATTCTTACTCTCCTTTTTCTCGTGATAGGGACATGAATCATCAAATGATGTCCAGTCCCAATAGTTTTTCGATTCTTCGCAGTCACACATAAATCCATCGTCTACCGCGGTATGATACTTACAGGTTTTGCAATTCTCGCTCACTGCGCCCTCCGTAAATCAATAGGCGTCTGCTGAGCTGCCGTCTCATAGATTTCCCCGGTCTCTGGATCAAACGCCTGAACCGGCGGAGCCTGGGGTACCACCTCGGCTTTTACCGGAATCATGCTGCCCTGGACGGAAACCATCTGGCTTGCATCATCAATCTCACTCATCTGTACCGTACCGGTCCGGGCATCCTTGCCGATCAGCATCATGGTTTCATCCGCCAGAGGCGGAGCCAGGCTGACATTGGTTGCGATGGACGTTTTTACACTGCGTCCGGCATCCGGCTTAAATGTCAGCTTGATTGTCAAGGTCCTGGCCTTCTGCGGATCCGCATTGGTATCCGCAATGTTCTGGACAATCTGACGCATGGCCAGATTAAAACGCTCCAGCAAGGCCCCCCCAGCGAACCGGTCAAGGCTCATATACTTTGCCATTATGTGTTGCTCCTTTCGCTTTAATTAAAGAAATCCTTTTCAATGTTCTCGGTTTCAGCAGGCTGTGGCTGTGAAAATGCGGCCTGACTGACCGGATCCTGCTGCGGAATCGCTGCTACATCCTGCTCACCAAGAAAAACATCAGAAGAATTTGCTTCCGGTTCATTTGTCCCGACCTCTTCCGCTGTATAAAGACCGGTGAAGGTCTCCGGGAATGCTTCGCGAAGTGCCTGTACCAGGGCAACCTTACGGATCATGGTTGCCGGCCGTTTCGACCACTGGCTGTTCAAGCTGCCGTCCTTCTTTCTTCCGGCATATTCGTCAAAAGCAACTTCAATGCGGTATGGATGAGAACGGTCTTTCCGGTATACCTCTGCATAACCGCCCATGATTTCCTCTTCTGGCAGTTTTAGTGTTCCAGTGCGGTAAATAACTTCCCCACCGGACAGCACGATCACGCCAGCTTCAAATCCGTCGTATCCCGGAGTTTTCTCCGCACGCTTCATAAATGCTTCCTTGCCGACCACCATGGTTGCCGGTTCATTTCCATACTTAATGCAGTACGCTTCCTTCAGCCACGGATTCAGACCTGCGTACTTGCAGAGGTTGATAAACATCACGACCTCCTGCATGGAGACACGATCCTTATCACCGCTAATCAGATAATTCTTCACCGTCTGCGGCGTCAGAACCACTTTTTCTCCAGCTACCTCAAACTCTACCTTCTGTTCCGCAGGCTTCTGCGACTTTGCTGCCAAACTGTTTCCTACTGCCATAATGTAATATCCTCCTTTACTGTTTCGGTACCGGCTCGAACCGGATACCGGATTCATTTAAGAACTTCTTTAACCGCTCCATCTGGGACTTCGTTACATATACCCGGAAGTCCAGCACATGCACCGGATCTTCCACGGTTTCCGTTACTGGAATGCCCTGCTGCGGCTGTGACGGCTGCGCTGCCGTTTCTGGCATTGACTGTCTTCCGGCGCTCATCACCCGCTCCGCATCCTGCTGCCGCTTTGCTTCACGTTCGGCCTTCAGCTTCGCCTGCTGCTCTGCGTAGATCTTTCGGCGCTTCTCATCCTCTTCCAGACGGTTACGCTCTGCCATCGCAGCGCCGATATCATAGGACTCTAAAAACACCTGTTTCATATCTCCGGCATAGGGACTGTCTACCTCATTTAAGATGGCAATGCCCTCAGCAACCTTCTGGATCAACGCCAGAATCTCCTCTTTGATGGATTTCATGGTCTTAGAGGCATTGCCATATTCCGACTTCACCACACGCTCCCAAGGCAGATACTCTGCCAGATCTGCAACGTTCTCCTCATAAAACTCCCGGACTTTTGCAAGCTTCTCGGATCTCTGGCGTTCTTCGTAGCTTTTTACCTGATCATCGATATTATCGATTGCCTTTTTAACAATTCCGGTCAGCTCCTTAACCTGCTGCCCGAAGAGCTCGTCCGGTTCCAGAAGCTTCTTTCTGATCTCGGTGCGTTTGCCGTTTAAAGCATCCACAAATTTATTGAGCTTTGCCCGATCAGCTTTCGCAGCCTTGATCGTCTCATCCGTATATACAGATGTTTCGTATTCCTGCGCTGCTGCCGTAATCTCCTCTTTCAGTTCTTCAAAGTTCCAGTCAATCCGCTGGATAAATCCCGCTTCCTGCGGGCTGTAAATTTTCAGTTCCATACTTTTCTCCTTTTTAAATTGCCGGAAGGATCAGATTGGGGCGGCGCCCGTTCTGGACACAATCCCAAAACTTCCGCTCTGCATCAATCAAATACTGGATATCCGCCTCAACATCTCCCCGTTCGATGATGTAATCCCTGGTTTCAATGTTCAGCGTTTCTCTTCTACGGCTTTTTATCTGCGCTCTCAGCACCACGAAATCCCATTCCGTCACAGCCAGATAATGCAGCACCTGGCAAAAGTAGTTGTCCGGTATTCTGTCGCGCCATTTTTCCCACTGACTACCCTGCAAAATCTCGGTGGTCTTAATCTCCAGGATCCCGCGCCGCCCCTGCTCATCTGTCAGCTCTCCGTCTAAAGATGCGTGCATCCACGGATAACGGTCATTCCGATACATGTTATTTTCATCGTAGGTGACTGTATATTCCGGATGATCCAGAACGAACAGAGCACGGAGATGTTGCTCCGCCTCTGTTCCATACCGGACATAATCCTCACCGGAAATGTCTTCCGGTTCCACAAGTCCCACCTTTTCTTCCCAGAGCTGCACGTTGTCCTTATACGGGTTCATCCCGACGCAAGCGGCTGCATCAGATCCGCCAATATGATTTTTTCTCGCCTGGAGCCACTCTTCGCGGCTGCCGAACACCTGCTTTGTTACCGACATCACACTGCCTCTTTCTCTCTTTCCACTGACACCAGATCCACCCAGTCATACACGCTGAGCGCCACGTCATTTGCTTCATCTCCGGAGATAATGACCTGGTCCTTTAACCACTGCATACGCCGGATAGTCATCACCATCTCCTGCACAAAGTTCCGGGAGTGGAAGCGGATTGTCTGACCTATCTGCAGGCGGTTGACCTGGCAGCGGCCGAGAATAATCAAATTAGTTGCCATTATTCTCCTCTTCCTTCATGCGTTCTATAAAGCCCAGCATAAAATTTGCTTCATCCGACAGATTCAGCACATCTTTGTTCTCTGTGATTTCACTCATAATCAAAGCTTCCATGTAGCTCTCAAACTCAACCAGCCGGAAGATACGTTCCGTCGGCGTTTCATCTTTATAAATGGAATTCATATTGTCAAACACTGTGTGTGCGAGAAAATGCGGAAATTGATTTTTGTCGAATTCTCCGACAATAGCACAGTCTGTGCTATAGCTGTTCTCTTCGTCGGATACAACCGTTACTAAAGTAAAATCACCGGTTAATTCCTTGCGCTCACCATCATTTTCAATAATTACCTTTACCATCTTGACTCTCCATTTCTCCCAATCTATAATTGGGGTGTAAATTCATTTTTTATTTACTTGATTCCCTGGAAGTTGCAGTTTCCGGGGTTTCTCTTTTCAGACGATTGATCTCGGCATCGATCATCGCACGAAGTTCCTCGTAGGCGCCCATCTGCTCCGCCGGATCAATCGTCTGACAGACTGCAGTCTTTACAAATCTGACGATCATCCGCTTCAAAGCGGCATCATCTGTCTCACCGTAGGCATAAAATGTGCCCTCCAGCTTACTGTCAACTCTGCCGCCAGTGATGGCCAGAACGCAATCGCTAATCTCTGTCAACTCACGATTAAACGTAACCTCTACCATGTCCTCACCTCCCTCCTACGCCAATGCCAGAATAATAAACAACCAGAACATAAAACCGGTCGCGCCGCAGAACGCTGCAGCTACAACCATCACATCCACAGCCAGATCTCCCAGCCGGTCCGATAATGTCTTCTCCGGCGCCGGTTCTTCCGCCGGTTCTGCCGGGTCACTCTGCACGACCGCATAGCTGAGCGCCTGCTGGTGCTTTGCCTGGATAAAATTAAGCTTCGTCATCGCAACCTCCTTCCCCCGGTTCATATGCCGGATACTGTTCGATAAATTTCTCCAGGTCAGCACCGCGGATCTTGATTGATCCGAGGCGCAACCCGATAAGCTGCTTTTCATTCAGCAGTCTGTATACTGCGGACGTATTAACTCGCAGTATCTTCGCTGCCTCTTTTACCGTGTATAACGGTTCGTATGCTCTTACCACTCTGCTCGCCTCCTCTCCTATTCCAGCAGGTCCTCGATTGCGACACCGAGACTCACTGCCTTTTTAACTTTTGATTTTCCAAAATAAAAATATTGCTTTCCCAATTCATTCTCGGTAAAATAGATATGGAACTTTTAACCACTACTGAGGAATTTACATGAGTAAAAAAGATAATTTCAAATTTCCCTTTGAACAATTTCATGCTCAGTTAGAGCAAATCGGAAAGCTTTATACATCACCACTTATTGATACTGTTACGCAACAGCAGGCTCTTCTTCGCTCTTTTGAACAGCCACTTGCTGCCTTTGAGAAATCACAGCTTCCGTTTGAACAGTTTCGTGCTCAATCAGAAGAAATCGGTATGCTTTTCTCTTCACCAGTTATCGACATGGCCAGGCAACAACAAAATATTTACGGCAGTTTAGTTGCTGATGCTTTTAAATCGCCACTGCATGATCTGGTCAATTCATTTTCTAAAACTTACGGTACAGAGTTTGCGAATCTGATTCAATCTTCTGCCACTGTCGCCATCAGAAATGATTTTTCGTCCATCACCAAATCACTTGGGCTTCAGTTCACCGCTGATATTGGTGCTCAGTTATCCTCCGGCTTTGAACCTTTAATTTCAGCGCTCGATGCCATACGGATAGCCCCAAAATATGTTGAAGTTCCTGCAGAACTGATTCCTGATGATTTTGAGTATGATGAAAAATCAAACCCACCAGCTCACCGCGAAACCATAATTAAGCTATCTCCCGAGCAAACTCAGTTTTTAATTGGATCCATCTTATTTCCCTTAATACTTTGGATTGCCTCATATATCGCGAGCCTTTCTCCCACTGCTTGGCAGGAACAATACCACCAGGAAGAAATGGAAAACGATGCAAAACTTATTCAACAGAACGAACTCATCATTGAACAAAACAAAACCATCATTGAGCAAAATGATCGCACTATCCAGCAGAATGATGAAATGATTGAAATTCAGCAAAAACAGTACGAAGCTTGTTTAAAAGGTCTTGAAACATTGGAAACTATTTACTACAAGCTGGATTCTGAATCCGATTCTCCAGAAGTCGATTTAATGACGTCTTCTGCTGAATATCATTCTGCTGATGCTCAATCAAACGCTGACCAAGCTGAACCAACTCCTGTTTCTGCTGAACCAACTCTTGACTCAACTGAACCAAAGCCTCATCCTGCTGAATCACAGCCTTCCACAACTCCTGATTCGCCTGACGAATCTGAACAGCCGTCATAATCTGACTAACTACCAACAAAGTGAGAATCCATATTTTCCATTCCGGAAACTGTGGGTTCTTTTTCTCATCCATCACACTACCTCCTTCCCTTCTACCCCATACAGCTCATTCATATCTACATCCAATGCCTTAGCGATTGGCGGCATAAATTCAATTCTCAGAAGCTTTCTTCGCTCATTCAAAATGTTGCTGAACTCCTGCGGTGTAAAGCCTGCCCGCTCAGCTACAACGGATTGTTTCATACCCTTTTTGCTGATAAGCATTTTGATGTTATCGATAATGGCATCGTAACCAGAATGTTTTTCCACGTTCCTCGCCTCCTCTCTATTCCAGCAGGTCCTCGATCATTCTGCTTTTCCAAACAAAGACAACTGCTCATATTCCGAAACCTTCACAAAATCTGCCGGGAGTCGAATTCCATACTGTTCGCAAATAAGCTTTGCCATCTCTGCGGATTTGTACGGAGCACTTCCCTGTTTATCCATCCTGTTTGCCAACGCCTGGATCAGCTTTGCTACTTCGCCCGGATGATCTGTAAGCAACCGCTGCGGCTGTTCTTCCATTTCATGGAAACGGTTAATATAGCGAGCTGTGAACTCAACACCCTTCTGACCAGTCATTTTGTGAGCAATAAACTCACAGCCCTTCTTTGTGACCAGGAAACAGGGAAGTGTCTTATTTTGATCTGTAACATATGTAGATTCCTTGAAGAAATCGGTAAACGCAATTTTGCTTTCACCTAACTGCTGTACATACTTTCTGATGTCACGCAACAAATCTGTATGTCTTTTCCCACACCATTCTGCGGCTTCCATCGATGTGATGGTCGTTCTGGTTAACTCATTCACGTTTGTCACCTCTTTCTGTAAAGATTTTTCTCAGCTCGACTGCTTCCTTGCTGTTCTGAAGAATATTTTCTTTAAAAGCAGCACTGTCTGACGCTACCAGCTGAATGAGCATTGCTGCTTTTTGCAAGCCTTCCTGCTTGCCTCTCTCATAGCCCATGCGGTATGCTTCCCGCTCTGGGGCATTCATAAATTTTGGATTCATAAATTCCTCCTATTTAGATGTTGATTTTAAATCATCTTTTAATTTAAAAAAAAGTGCTTCTTTTTCTTTTAAACTTTTAATTTCCAGCAACTCGCATAATGCAGCTACTTCACTTGTCTTAAATTCCTGCTTATTATTAAGTTTTAAAGCAAATCCATAGCTAGTAAGCCCCAGATAATCAGCTACATATTTGAGTTTTAAGCCTCGAGACTTAATTAATTTTTTTAAAGCATCTGAATCCGTCAATGCTATCACTTCCTTTCTGTTTACGATGATTTTAAATCATCTATATGTATAGTAGCACTATGGAGATTTAAAGTCAACTCTTTTTTTGTTTTTTCTCAAAAAATATTGATTTTAAATCACTTTCATGTTATATTGCAATTATAAATAGGAGGTTCTAATATGCCAGAAATAGGGAAAAGAATACGTACACGCCGCGAAGAACTTGGAATAACACAAGAAGAATTAGCTTCTAAACTTGGTTATAAAAGCAAAACAACAATAGCCAAAATTGAAAATGGAACAAATGATATCGTCCAAAGTAAAGTCATCGAATTTGCACAAGCGCTCGATACGACTCCGGCTTACCTTATGGGATGGACCCAATATAATGAAACTATTCCTAACAAAAATAATAGTATTCCTAAAGATTCAGATTTAGCTATTATTCAACGCGAAAGAAATAAGATGTCAGACAAGGAAAAAAGTAAATTGATGAATATATTAAAAGCTAATTTTGATGAATATAATTGGGAGGATGATGATTCTGGAGATATCGAATAATCGCAGAATTCAAATTAAAAGCTGCGTAATATCTGTTCTTGAAGAATATGGGCACCCATTTGTTCCAGTTAAGATAGGAAGTCTTATACGTTCCATACCTTACATCAAACTAATCACTTACAGTAGCCAAATCCGTAAATACCATATAACATACAATGAATTAATTGTTGATGCTGAAACAACTGATTCATACGCTGTTTGGAATAAAACACAAAATCGTTACTGCATTTATTACAATGATATGGCTCCTAGTATTGTTAATTCTAACCGTGTTCGCTGGAATTTGGCTCACGAATTAGGACATGTTATTCTTAAACACCATGAATTATGCAAACGTCATAAACTTTTTCGTAGTGGGCTTGCCACTAATGTTTACAATTATATAGAAGCTGAAGCTGATTATTTTGCCCAACTTCTTCTAGTTCCTCACGTTGTCTTATATGCATTTAAAGTTACAACCGAAAGGCAATTAAAAGACCTTTGTCAAATATCAGGCCCTGCTGCTAAAAACCGATTTCGAGATTACAAGCAATGGGTTAAAAAAATAAATGGGAATGATGCTTATGATAGGCCATTATTCCACTACTATTACAATTTTATTTATAAAAAGCATTGTCGAACTTGCGATGCTTATGTAATTCAAAGTAACGGAAAATATTGTCCTATATGTGGAAATAAAACTTTACAATGGGGAGATGGTAAAATGAAGTACACAACAAAAATTGTTTTAGATCAGAATAGTAAAGCTGTTCGTTGTCCAGTTTGCGACAACGAAGAAATTTCACCAAATGGGAACTACTGTCATATTTGCGGAACATATCTTGTCAATCAATGTACAAATAATGGTAACCCATATGAATATGAAAACTGCGGTCAATTAGCTGCCGCAAATGCACGCTACTGCGTTTGTTGCGGAGCGCCAACCACATTTTTCCAAAATAATTTATTAAAAGATTGGACACAAGAAAATTTTACTGGATTTAAAAACATTCCCGATGATGTCATGGATACTCCTGATGATGCCGGAGCACTCTTTTATGAAGATGACGCATTGCCATTTAACTAAAAATCCCCAGCGCTGATTGTCATAGAAAAGTTTTGAAGAGCAATACTATTGCAGAAAGGAAGTGTTTTTATGCCATTATTAAAAGACTACTACACCGCAGAAGACTATTGGAATCTGCCAGAGGGTGAACGTGCGGAGCTGATCGATGGAAAATTCTACGACATGGCACCGCCAAGCCGGATTCATCAAAAACTCGTATCGGGCTTGCACTTCGTTATTCGAAAATATATTTCAGATCACCACGGTTCCTGTGAAGTCTATCCTGCTCCATTTGCTGTTAACCTCGATGCTGACGACAAAGATTGGGTGGAACCGGATGTCTCTGTAATCTGTGATCCAAACAAGCTGACTGATCGCGGATGTTCTGGAGCTCCGGATCTGGTTTTCGAAATTGTATCCCCGTCCAGCCGAAGAATGGATTATAACCGAAAAAATACACTCTATTCCGACGCAGGTGTCCGCGAATATTGGATTGTCGATCCGGCAAAAGAGCGCGTCACCGTTTACCACTTCGAAGACGATGCAGCTCCAGTGATTTATTCCTTTACGCAGGATATTCCGGTCGGGATTTATCCGGGACTGACAATCAAAATCAACGATTTACTGTAACCGTATGGAATTCCAGACAACTTAAAAATGCAAAAACCGCCCGGTATTGGCGTACCGAACGGCTTTACATAGATTTCTCTTACCGGATTGCTCCGGCTTGATATATCAGCTTGAACACCTGAATTATATCATTCTCAGAGCGCTCTGGCAAGGGGTGTTATTTTTGTACCTATTTTTACCGTTGCGACATCGCAACGACCACACGAGAGGAGAATGATATATGGCAAAGGCCAAAAAACTGAAATCCGGTTCCTACCGCTGTCTGGTCTATGATTACACAGATGGAACAGGAAAACGGCACTATGAATCGTTTACGGCCGACACACGCCGCGAAGCGGAACGTCTAGCCGCAGAATACGCGGCAACCAAAGAGATAAAGAAACGCCCGGATAACATGACGGTATACGAAGCACTGGACAAATATATCCAGGTAAAAGAGGGCGTGTTGTCTCCCACTACGGTCCGTACATATAAGAGCGCAAGACGGACACATTTTGATGATATCGGCAACCTGTCTATCCGGGATATTACAAACACCACCATACAGGCATGGGTCAGTGATCTCACCAAACGGCTGAGCCCGAAGACGATTGCAAACACCTACGGTTTTCTGGCGGCCACGCTGGATATGTTTCTTCCAGACCTGCGCCTGAAGATTGTCCTGCCGCAGAAAAAGGACGCGCACTTCTACACTCCGTCCGATGCCGACATCAAAACCCTGCTGATGCAGATCTCCGGCACGGAACTGGAGATTGCCGTGCTGTTGGCTGCGTTTGGCACACTCCGGCGTGGGGAAATCTGTGCGCTGACAGATCAGGACATCCACGGGGACTATATTACGGTTAATAAAGCCTATGTGCGAGACGAGCATAACGAATGGGTCTTAAAAGAGCCCAAAACCTTTTCCAGCAACCGCACCATAGAGCTGCCGCACTTTGTCATCGAAAAAATGTCCGGTATCTCCGGGCAAATCATCAAAGTACATCCGGATGCACTCTCTGAGCGTTTCCGGCGTGCGATCCGATCGTCCGGGCTGCAGAAGTTTCGCTTCCATGATCTCCGGCACTACTCTGCCAGTATCCTGCATGCCATTGGTGTGCCGGATCAGTACATTATGCAGCGCGGTGGCTGGGCCTCTGATCATGTTATGAAAGCTGTTTACCGGAATACAATCGATGAAGAAACTACAAAACAAAATGCGAAAATCATCAGCCATTTTGAGGGCATGCAACACGAAATGCAACACGAAAATTGAGAAGCCGCATAAACACTAGGTTTTTAGGCAATAATGCGTAGGTTCGATTCCTATCAGACGCATTTTTCTTTTACCAAAAAATCCCTGTGGCACATCATTCCATGTGCCACAGGGATTTTTTTAATACTTAATCCATCATTCCATTTTCATCAAAATACATCGGGGTCGGACCGCTTACATAGCTGATTCCGTCCATATCCTTAATGGACTCATAAAGAGCCTCCGATACCTGGATTTCATCCAGACACAGGGTATTCTTGATGTGTACCACTCTTGCCTTCTTGTAATCCAGGTTGTGACAGCAGCGGATGCACATCAGCACTGCCTCTTTATCGGTATTGACATACAGCGGGATCGGACATGCATCCATAATTCCGGTAGTCAGCACGTTGGTCCAAGTCACTTCCCAGTCTACATCATTTAAGCAGCGTCTGGTCGTTACATCCGCCGAACCAAGACCGCAGCCATTATGATGAGCTTCCGGCGTGATGCCGCGGATAAACAGCTTCTTTAAATTCAGGGTCGCACCGAACGTATGCGTAATATTACGTCCGGTCACATTCGGATCATGACCGTTTCCGCTGATATTCTTTCCAATCTCATCAATGATCAAAACGTCAATATCATTGAATTTGAATTTTGCCATACGCTCTTTTGCAACAACCAGAAGACGTGCATCGGTCTCCATGAAATTGTCCTTGCCGCAGACTTCCATTGCACAGATATCATCGTATGCGTTCTGCACTACGCCAACGCCGAAAGCAAACGGACATTTTTCCAGGAACTGCTCTGCCACCTGCGGGATCAGTTCCGTAAAACGATGGAATCCAAAGCTGTGGAACATGCTTGCGCCTTTATGCTTTGCAATACCGATCGCTATCATCTTCGCAAGACCGCTCTCGTGAGGGCCTCGGAAATCGGTATGCGGCTTAACCTTATTAAAGATTACGATTCCGTCGGATTCGTAAGCATATTTATCGCAGTAAAGCGGAATGCCGTTCAGTTCACCGTACTGCACCACCTCCATGGATGACAGGATCGGTACGCCCATGCTCTCCTCCGTGATATTATAACCGGCCAGCATCTCCAGCTGTCCCTCAGCACACGCGCCGCCGTGGCTTCCCATGGACGGAATGATAAACGGCTCTGCTCCCCAGCTCTTTAAGGTATCGCAGATGGTGCGCAGCATCACATCCATATCCGGAATGCCGCGGCTTCCTGCTGTGATACAGATCCGTTTTCCTTTATAGCTTTCTTTGTTTTCTACTTTTTCAAGCTCTGCCAGCATATGTCCCTTAATATCTTCGATCTTGGTCGGATCATAGCTCTGGCGAATCGTTACCATATTCGGGATCGGAACATTCTCCATTCCCTGAATTGGTGTATGGACTTCTGGAAACTGAATAAACATTTAGTATCTCCTTTCACAAAACCGCTGTCATGTTTCTTTTTCGTGCCCCTCTTTTATGCCATTCCGAATAAATAAAACAGCAGGATCATAAATACCAGTGTGACCAGTGGAATCAGGCAGGTAGTTACGAAGATCGGGAAGTAGGAATGACGGTGATCATTCTCAGTTACGTTCAGCACGGATACAACCAGGCCGTTGTGCGGAAGAGAATCCAGGCCTAAGCTTGCCAGCGCGCTGACACGGTGCAGTGCCTCAAGGTTTACGCCAAGCGGAACAAAGTAATCTTTAATGATCGGAAGCGCAATGCCAAGACCGCCGGAGCCGGAACCGCAGACACCTGCCAGTACAGTAACTGCCAGTGCAGATGCGATCAGCGGGCTTCCTCCGATTTTCGTCACCGAACCGATCAGGGTATCGAAGGCCGGAGTTGCCTGAACCAGAGAGCCAAAACCAACAACTGCTGCCGTGTTAAACAGAGAACCTGTACCATCTTTTGTGCCATCGCCGAGATGTTTCCAGATTTCCTTCCACGGGATCTGTTTTGCATAGCAGATCAGACCGGCAATAAAACCAACAAACAATGCGAGCTCTGCGCTGAGCTTGAAACCATTTAAAGCAACAAGAAGGATGATCATCGGAAGCAGCGCAACCACAATGTTCGGAAGCTCTTTTCCTTCTTTCAGTTTCAGCATAGCCTCATCCTTCTCAGTCATCTCGAAGTGAAGGCCTTTTTTCTTGGTATAACCAACATACCAGATCATAAATCCAAAGACCAGAATTGCCTCAAAAACTGCTGCGATTATTCCCGGAACGAAAGCTGCAGTGGCCGGAGTGCCGAGGATCTGACCCGGCATCAGGTTCTGGATCTGCGGAGAACCCGGCATCATACCAGTAAAGGTACCTGCGCCTGCAAAGTATACTGCCGGAATCAGAGTACGAGAGATGTCCCCCTTCTTAAACAGAGAAACCATAAGCGGGTACAGAGTAAACATACATACGAATACGGACACACCGCCATAAGTCAGGATCACACCTGCAAGCATAATAGACGGAACGATGAAGCGGTCACCCAGCTTATCGATCACGACCTTTGCTACTGCATCTGCCGCTCCGCTGATGTCAGTCAGCTTGCCGAACAGCGATCCCAGAACGAAAATAAAGAAAAATTTTCCGAAATAGTTTGCCAGTCCTGTTACATATGTCGTTGTAATCTGTTCTACCGGATTCATTCCGGCCGTAACCAGAAGAAAAATACCGGAAATCATTGCACCGAAAAAGATCGGAACCCCTTTGAAACATAGATAAATAAGTAATACCAGACTGAGTATAACCAGTAAGATCTGCATAATATCTCCTTCTCATTTTTCATTTTCTCAATGCTTCTGTTTTGATTACCTTCCCCTCAGAGATACGCTATCCGTATCGTGCCATGACTCACCCTCCTTTTCTTCTTTTTTCATTTGTTATTTTTTTCACATTTAGCGCCCGTGATTCCCAAGTTTACTAGTATACAAGTTTTGTAAAAAAAAAGATGCCGATAATCATCTCTTCCGGTCTCATTGTCGCATGTCATATATTACCAATTTTTTTTCATAATGTAAAGTATTTTTTTATTTTTTTCACATTTCTTTATTTCAGTTTTTAAAATGGTATGTCCATTTGGTCTGTTCTCTGTTTTCATGTACGAATTTCATTTTGTTATTTTTTTGTCTTTTGCATGCCAAACCACGTTTGCCGAAACTGCCGGCTGGATTTTTCAAAGCCACCATGCTACAATACCATCTGTCTTTAGAAAAAAATCAGGAGGACTTTCCCTATGTTAATCAGAACCGCCACCATAGAAGATCTTGATGCAATCACCGCCGTTGAGGCTGAATGCTTCCCACCCACTGAGGCTGCCACCCGCAGCGATTTTAAACAGCGCCTGGCCCATTACAGTAACCATTTTTGGCTCATGTTCGATGAAGATAAGCTCATTGCCTTTGTAGATGGCATGGTCACCGATATGGCTGACCTGACCGATGAAATGTATGAACATGCCGCTCTCCATAAGGAAGACGGTACCTGGCAGATGATCTTCGGCGTCAATACCATCCCGGAGTACCGCAGACATGGCTATGCCGGAGCCCTCATACAACGTGCCATCTCAGATGCCAAAGCTCAGGGCCGCAAAGGACTTGTGCTCACCTGCAAAGATAAACTGATCCATTATTACGCAAAATTCGGCTTCGTAAACGAAGGCGTGTCCGCCTCCGTACATGGCAATGTAACATGGTATCAGATGCGGCTAAGTTTCTGAGCGCAATATTGCAATTTAAGTATATG
>OHAC01002226.1_pt1 | contig 15794 bp, 10 predicted proteins | sample 1577051 | NCBI WGS metagenome assembly OHAC01 (sample SAMEA3541499, study PRJEB24748) | human gut metagenome | biome: human gut; feature: human-associated habitat; material: faeces | place: China | collected 2012 | reverse complement strand
AAGTATCGTCAACTACCATACAAAAATATATTGAGAATCAGGGTTAACGATTAAAGATTTACAAGGCTCCTCCCACCACCTAAAGGTAGTGGGTTTCCACCTATGGCAAACGAAAGGATTTTATTTATGAAACAGAATAAAAACCGCAGGCTTTGGCTGGCAGGAACCGTGTGTGCTGCTCTGGCAGCCATTGCCTGCCTCATCGTAGAATATGGATATGAAAAAATCATCCTGCCGAGAGGCTATCAGTGGATGTATCCTTGGATGCAGACGGCAGTATTGACCGGGGCAGTGGTTTTTACGGTGCTTGCGGTGCTCTGTCAGCTTCCGGCGTCGGGCAAAAAGAAAATAACGGCGATAGGGTGCGTTATCGTTGCAGGCATCGGAGTCGTTGTCTGCAGCGGACTGTCTGAGGCCGGACAGCTTCAGGTGCTGCGCTCCCCTGCCGGAAATTATCAGGTGATCCTGGAAAAAGACGAAGAAACCGGACAGTTGATGTTAAACCGCCCATATAAAGGGCTTTTCCGGTATCAAAAAGAGCTTCTGCCTTTTACAGCAGACAGCAAGGTAAACAGCCGCTGGCTGCAAGAGGATGCCTGTGCACTGTACGGAACCGATACGGACGGCAACCCGGCGGCGTATCTTGCGACCTATGGTAGCCGCAGCATGGACGATATCGCCTATGTGGATCCCCTCAGCACGATGCACGGTATTTGGGAAGGAACGGACGCAGATGGACAGACATGGACCCTCAGCGTCGGCGGTCAGGATGCGGTAAAGGACGCCTGGGTCAGACTTTCCGGGAAAACGGTGACCTCCTGGTACGGAGAGCCGGAATGCGAACGCTATGGTACGATCGGAATGATTCTGAAAGACGGAACGCAGGCGGATTACTTTGTCGTGCTGAATAAAGACTGCGTCTGGGGAGACAGCGGATTGATCGGCAGCGGAAGTATGACGATTTGCAAGGCTGATTTGGATGAAGAACCGATTATTCTTTCCAGACAGGAAGATGTAGACGGCGACAGAGACTGGTCTGACGCCGGAGGAGTAGAGGATATTGGACAGGCGACCTGGGCAGAAAATCCGGACAGCTCCTTTGATGCGGCATTTGGTGTGGATGCAGAGGATACGGATGCCGGCACAGGCAGCCAGAGTAACGACGAAGAGAGCTGGGACGAAGGTGCGGATGCCGGTTGGCTGCACAGCGAGAGCGAGGCAGAGGCTTCCGTAGAGGGCACGAAGATCCGATATCAGATGATCGTCGAGGATGCGGCGCTGGGCAGTCGGTTTTATGGTCTGATTAAAAGCACGGACGGCGGGGCGCATTGGCAGGTAGTCAGCAGCGATCCCTTCGGCGGACAGATGGGCGGCAGCGTAGAATTTACATTTCTCGATGAAATGTTTGGCTTTGCGACGCTTTCCCACAACGGTGGGGATGCCGCGGTGTTATATGTGACGGAAGACGGCGGAAAGCATTACGAACAGGTAGAATTTGCCCACAAAACCTATACAGACAGCATTGGAAATATCGTCGCACCCTATGATTATCCCAAGATGCCTTATGAAAAAGACGGCGTGATCTATGTGCTGTGCGGACAGGGCGCGGACGGAGATTATGACGGCGGCGACAGCCTACATCTGGCGCGGTACCGCTCAGAGGATTACGGACACAGCTTCGTCTTTGATACGCTGGTGGATGGAACGTCGGAGGGGTGATTCCAGAAATTTCGGAACAGGGGCTTGACAGCCGGAAAGAAACTGTGCTACAATCCGAACCAATGAAGCAAACGACAGAAAAATCCTCTGTTGTTATAACAAAAAAGACTGAGATGGGAAAGAGTAAGACTGAGACGGAACCTACAGAAAGCAGCCGGCTGATGAGAGGCGCAGGGAATGACAGTCCGAATACATCCCGGAGTTCTGCACCAAAACGGTTGTTACGGAGTAGGCTGCAGCGGCGCATGCAGCCGTTATCAGGCAGGGGTATCGCTTTGAATCTGTATCAGAAGCATATTCGGAGCCGTACTTCATGAGGCAGGCAGTGTGAGCTGTCTGTGAAAAAAGGTGGTAACACGAAGCGTTGGCCCTCGTCCTTTTACAGGATGAGGGCCTTTTTTATTTCATAGGAAAATGCGTCCTATGAAATAAAAACGCTCCGCGAGGATCGCACTTTGGCGGAGTGGAATTATGTCGCTTGCGCGACCCGCCGCAGGCTTAAGAATCCTGCGAAGCAGGATTCTTGTTTCAATCGTATTACAAAGCAGGAGGAACACGAAAATGACAGTATTTGACGAACTCAAAGCCAGAGGACTTCTGGCGCAGCTGACAGACGAAGAAGAAATCAAGGAGTTAATCAACAACGGTAAGGCGACCTTTTATATCGGCTTTGACCCTACTGCAGACAGCCTGCATGTCGGTCATTTCATGGCGCTGTGCCTGATGAAGCGGATGCAGATGGCAGGCAACAAGCCGATCGCCTTAATCGGCGGCGGTACCGGCATGGTCGGTGATCCGTCCGGCAGAAGTGATCTGCGCCAGATGCTGACCCCGGAAACGATCCAGCATAACTGTGATTGCTTCAAGCAGCAGATGAGCCGTTTTATCGATTTTTCCGATGGAAAAGCACTGATGGTCAATAATGCGGATTGGCTTCTGAAGCTGAATTATGTAGAGCTGCTCAGAGAGGTCGGCGCATGCTTTTCCGTTAACAACATGCTGCGTGCAGAGTGCTATAAACAGCGTATGGCAAAGGGACTGAGCTTCTTGGAATTCAACTACATGATCATGCAGAGCTACGACTTCTACATGCTGTACCAGAAATATGGCTGTAACATGCAGTTCGGCGGCGACGACCAGTGGTCGAATATGCTGGGCGGCACGGAGCTGATCCGCAGAAAGCTGGGAAAAGACGCATATGCGATGACCATTACCCTGCTGTTAAACTCCGAGGGCAAGAAGATGGGCAAGACCCAGAAGGGTGCAGTATGGCTGGATCCCAATAAAACCTCCCCGTTCGAGTTCTACCAGTACTGGAGAAACGTTTCCGATGCAGATGTTATGAAGTGCTTAAAGATGCTGACCTTCCTGCCGATCGAGCAGATCCTGGAGATGGAGCATTGGGAAGGCAGCCAGTTAAACACTGCAAAGGAAATCCTGGCTCACGAGCTGACCGAGCTGGTACACGGTAAGGAAGAGGCTGACAAGGCAGAAGCCGGTGCAAAGGCACTGTTTGCAGGCGGCGCAGATGCAGAGATCCCGACCACAACACTGACGGAGGCAGATTTACAGGACGGCAGCATCGATATTTTAGGACTGCTGGTAAAATCCGGTCTGTCCGCATCCCGTTCCGAAGCACGCCGCAGCGTAGAACAGGGCGGCGTATCTGTAAACGGTGAAAAGGTAACAGACGTAAAGACCCAGTACGCGGGAGAAGATCTGCAGGGCGAAGGCATCACCTTAAAGCGCGGCAAAAAGAGCTTTAAGAAGATCGTAATGGCATAAAACCGACTGTTTTGGCGTTCCGATAATTAAAAAAGGAGTAACGGTTCAGAGCCAACCTCCAAAATGCTACGCATTTCGTCGGTGTGGCGTATCCGCCAAATAAAATTTCAAAAACAGTTATAAAAATGCAAGCATTTTATACCTGTTTTTTGAAGTTTTACTTGGCTCTGAACAGTTACAAAAAGGAAATGAATGAAATCCCCTTCCGGTGCATATCATGTAACAGCACAGACGGAAGGGGATTTTTTATATGGAAAATCTGCAGTCGGATCATTTGGATACACAAAATCTATACCGCGATATGCAAAAGCGGACAGGCGGGGAGATTTACATAGGAGTGGTAGGGCCGGTGCGTACCGGGAAATCGACTTTTATTAAACGCTTTATGGATGTTGCAGTGCTTCCTTATATGGAAGATGCAGCGCAGAAAACGCGGGCACAGGATGAGCTGCCCCAGAGCGCAGGAGGACGGACGATCACGACGACGGAGCCGAAATTTATCCCGCAGGAGGCAGTAGAGTTAAAGCTTGCGGGAGAGGTTACGATCCGCGTCCGTCTGGTGGATTGCGTAGGATTTATGGTCGAGGGCGCTGCAGGGCATCTGGAGGATGGTGCAGAGCGGCTGGTTAAAACGCCGTGGTACGATCACGAGATTCCCTTTACGCAGGCTGCAGAGCTGGGCACAAGAAAAGTTATCACCGACCATTCGACGATCGGCGTCGTTGTGACGACGGACGGAAGCTTTTCTGATCTGCCGCAGGAAACCTATCTGGATGCGGAAAATCAGGCGATTTCGGAGTTAAAAAAGCTGCATAAGCCGTTCCTGGTGCTTGTCAATTCCTCGCATCCGTCAAGCCGTACCGCACGGGAGGCGGCAGAACGGATTGAAAAACAGCATAGCGTCGCTGCGATGCCGGTCAACTGCGCGCAGCTTTCGGAAGAGGATATCCGGCAGATCATGGAGCAGATTCTCTATGAATTTCCGGTCAGCCGTGTGGAATTTTACATGCCGAAATGGGTCGAAATGCTTCCGTTTTCCCATCCGTTAAAGACCGGGCTGATCGAAAAAATCCGGGAGCTGACCGGGAAAATTCGCACGATCCGCGACGTGGCGGAGCATCCGATCGTCCTTTCCTCGGAGTATGTCCGCAGATGTATGACGGAACGGATTGATCTCGCGGACGGCTGCGTGCGGGTGCTTTTAGACATCGAAGAACGCTATTATTATGAAATGCTCAGTGAATATGCGGGGGAAAAAATTGAGAATGCGCAGGGGCTTCTGCACACACTGCGCGTGCTTTCCGGCAGAAAACAGGAATACGACCGCGTTGCGTCTGCGATGGAGGCGGTGCATACAAAGGGATATGGAGTGGTGCTGCCGTGCCGGGAGGAAATCCATCTGGAGCAGCCGGAGGTCATCCGGCATGGAAACAAGTTCGGAGTGAAAATCCGTGCAGAAAGTCCGTCTTTACACTTTATCCGCGCAACGGTTGTGACGGAAATCGCCCCGATCGTCGGGACAGAGCAGCAGGCGAAAGACCTGATCGGTTATATTGATGAGACGGGAAAACAGGACGGCATCTGGGAAACGAATATTTTCGGAAAAACTGTGGAGCAGCTGGTCAACGATGGTATTCGTACAAAGATTTCTATGATCGGGGAAGAAAGCCAGGAAAAGCTGCAGGATACGATGCAAAAGATCGTCAACGATTCGACGGGCGGAATGGTGTGTATCATCATCTAAGGGTGCTGGCGTCTGTATGGTCGCTGCAGTGCGATCCTCGCGGAGCTTTTTTATCGTATAGAAACGAAGTTTCCTATACGATAAAAAGAAACAGCCGGACGTTTTTTAGTAACGCCCGGCTGTTTGCGTCAGCCGCTCAGTCGTCGTTTACTGCTTCGCGGTAGGGATTATAGCGGGAGGTGCCGACAAACTGCGTGCTGACTTCTTTGCCATTCTGATAGGTTGTAAAGTAAGTGTCGGCGCTCAGCGCACCGGTCTGTTTTGCCCACAGCTTAAAGCTGCGTCCGGCAAGCTCCTGGTTCCAGACAAGGACGTTGACGGTCAGGTGCTTGTTGGAGGTGTCGGTATACAGGACAACCGGTGTCGTGTAGTCATTGCGGAATTTGAGATCCTTAGAGCCTGCAGCGATTGCGGCGTCAAGACCCTTGGGAAGATAGCTTACCGGCATGCTGTGGGGATTGCGCTGTAGGATGGTAAGGCCGGCATTTTTTACCGCATTGTAAACGGTAGAGGAGATCTGGCAGACACCGCCGCCAAGACCGGTTGTATGGGCGCCGTTTACATAGACACCGGCTTCTTTGTAGCCGTTTGCGCGGGTCCTGGGCAGAATCGTGTCGCTGACAGAAACTGTCTGGCCGGGCATGACAATCAGATTATTTAACCGGGACGCACCAACAACGATGTTATTGCTGCGGTTTGCCCCGCTCGTTTGAAAGCTGGTGGTACAGGTGCCCGTCAGAACAAAGTCGGGGCTGGTGGAAACCGTTCCACTGTCCAGTACCTTTGTCATCAGGGAATCGTTTAATTCCAGCGTGATATCGGTGCACTGTCCGGTCAGAATCAGGTTATGGAGCATCTGGGCGAGCCAGTCGGGCATCGAGGAGACTGCTTCCATGTGCTGAGTGCCACTTATGCGGATATAGCTTCCGGCGCCGTTATCGAATACCGGAACTGCCGCTGTCGTCGTCATGGAGGCGATAGATGCATTGATTGCGGAAAAGTAGGACTGGAAAACCGCCGTGTTTAAAAAGGTGCAGTCGATTGCGCCGTTATTGTTGGTCAGGCGGACTGGCATATCCTTAAATGCATCCATTCCGGTCATCCAGGTGTTTCCGTTCCAGGTGATGGTCACCTTTTTCGTCATCCATTCCGGATTCAAGTAGGTGGAATCCCCGAACACTGTGTTGATAGAGGCGGCAGGAAGCGGGGAAGCGTTCCATCCGGCATCTGCCTGCAGTGGAACGATAAAAAGAAGCAGACATGCCAGGATTCCCGCCAGACGGGCTTTGAAGTTTTTCATGATACACTCCGTTCTGCAGACGGCTTGAAAAAGCGTCAGCGGATAAAAAAACTGTTGTCAGGAATTGAAAATAGGCTGACAGAAAAAAATCTATCAGCCTGTTTATTGTACTACAGATTTGAAAAAAAACCAACTCAGTCTTTTAAGAAAATCTCAATGACCGGGACGAGGGTATGGGGCTTTACGTTGGGAACATAGAAGACCAGATCCTTTGCAGCCTCCGGGTCGTCTGTTAAGAAGAAGCAGTCCGTGCCGTCGGTGAAACGGACTTCGCTGCCGTCATGCAAAAACTGTGCATATTCCACCTTGCCGCCAAGACCGGGAACGCGCAGATAGCCGAAGGGATAAGCGAACAGATGCAGATAGAGACGTTTGCCGTCTTCACTCTGGGTCAGGCGGCAGTCTCTGGGCTCTTTGAATGCTGGCTCTGCCATCGTGCAGCCATAAATCGAGCGGCTGTTGTATTTCATCCAGTCAGCGAATACCTTCAGAGCTTCTTCCGCACGGTAATCCAGATAGCCTCTGGAGGTGGGACCGACGTTCATCAGCAGGTTACCGCCGCGGGAAACGGTGTTGACGAGCAGGCGGATGAGCATTTCGGGAGATTTCCAGGTCTGTTCATCTCTGAAATATCCCCAGGAGCCGGAAAAGGTGTGGCAGGCTTCCCAGGTAACGAATTCGCCGGTCTTTTTATCGCGTACCCACTGGTCGGGCTCGTACTGTTCGGGTGTCCAGAGATCCTGATCAATTTCTGTGCGGTTGTCGATGATGATATGGGGCTGCAGGGCGCGTGCAGTTGCGATCAGCTTTTCTGCCTCCCAGTCGTCCTTACCTTTGCCTTTCTGCCATGCTTTATCGCCGGTTCCGTTGTTCTGGGAATAAGAGAAGTCAAACCAAAGGATGTCAATCTTACCGTAGTTGGTTAAAAGCTCGGTCACCTGATCCCGCATGTACTGCGCATATTTTTTTATGTCGCGGCCTTTGCTCTGCTCATAAGCGTCCGGATCATCTCTGCGGGGATGTAAGGGATCAATCGGGAATTCCGGATGATGCCAGTCGATCAGGGAGTAATAAAAACCGATATGGAGACCTTCTGCACGGAACGCATCCACATATTCGCGGATCAGGTCTTTGCCGCAAGGGGTGTTGGTGGACTTGTAATCGGTATATTTGGTGTCAAAAAGGCAGAAGCCCTCATGATGTTTTGTTGTCATGACGACATATTTCATGCCTGCCGCTTTTGCCTGTCTTGCCCATTCTTTCGGGTCGTACAGATCCGGATTAAAGTGTTTAAAATAGAGATCGTAGTGATCTTCCGGGATTTCTTCGTAATTTTTGACCCATTCGTGGCGCGCAGGCATGGCGTATAAGCCGAAATGAATGAACATGCCGAAGCGATCATGGGTAAACCATGCGGTATCGCCGGGGGTGGGAAGTGTTTTGTAGCTGCTCATGGCAGAATCCTCCGTTTCAAAAAGTGTTGTAAAGTATGAATCCTTATGGCATTATTGTAAGAAATACCGGGCAATAGGAACATGGCAAAAGGATGTAAAAATATGGAATATCCACGCAGCTCGGACAGAAGATAAAAAGATAGAAAAGGACTGAAAAACTTGCAGATCACACAGAATCAAAATGCGATCCGGATATGGAAAAATCTGGAGCTGAATATGATATATGCAGGACATGCCATTGTCGGGCAGGACTGGAAGGAACCGAAGGTATGTTCTCCATTTTCCCGCATTTATTACATCGTTGACGGAGAGGGCATCCTGACCGTAAACGGTCAGAGAATTGTCCTGAAAAAAGGGAGCGTCTGGCTGGTTCCGGCAGGCATGACCTTTGGATATTTCTGTGAGTCCTCAATGGAACAGCTTTTTTTTCATCTGAATGTACTTTGCAGCGATGGAACAGATTTATTGTATGGGGTCCGGCAGCTGTATGAGCGAAAAGAACAGACAGGGGAAATTGCGAGGGTCAAGGGACTGTATCAGAGTGAAACCATGACGGATGCGATCCGGCTGCAGGGAATGCTCTGGGAAACCCTTGCGGGATTTTTGGAGCAGGCAAAGTTGGATGGGGAGGAGTTAAAAGAACACTCCCCCTTAATCGGGCAGATGTTTGAGCTCGCGCAGAATCCGGTCAGTGCGGCGACACATGTGCGGACGCTGGCACAACAGCTCCATGTTTCGGAAAGCACACTCACACGCCGGTTCCGTGCAGAAACCGGGATTTCTCCGGGTGAATATCTGGAACGGCTTGTCGCAGGACAGGCCTGCAGAATGCTTCTGTCCGAGGATTACAGCATCGCAGAGATCGCGGAGATCCTGCATTTTTCCGATCAGTTTTATTTCTGTAAATTTTTCAAACGTCATATGAATCTGACACCGAGCACTTATCGGAGGCAGATGCGGAAAGGATAAAAATACCGGGCTTCCAATGCGTTCAAAACATTAGAAGCCCGGTATTTTATTATCGTAGGTTCTGTTCTTTTTTTAGGTTTTTCTGCGCGGTAGAGAGCATCAGTTTGATCCGGTTCAACTGGTTTACTTCACTGGCACCGGGGTCATAGTCGATGGCAACGACGTTGGACTGCGGGTAGCGGCGACGAAGCTCTTTGATGACACCCTTACCGACAACGTGGTTGGGCAGACAGCCAAAGGGCTGGGTGCAAACGATATTATTGACACCCTCGTGGATCAGCTCGACCATTTCGCCGGTTAAAAACCATCCTTCACCGGTCTGGTTGCCGATGGATACGATGGGCTCCGCGTAGGACACCAGATCATAAATAGAAGATGGCGGCGTGAAGTTTTTACTCTTTTTGAGCGCATCGGTTGCCGCACCGCGGATTTTTTCGACTGCCCAGATCCCCATCTTAGCGATTTTGGCGGTCGATTTTTTCGTGCCGAGATGCTCCGCCTTGTAAATCTGGTTGTAGAAGCAGTACAGCATGAAGTCCAGCAGATCAGGTACAACGGCTTCAGCGCCTTCCGATTCCAGCAGTTCTACCAGATGGTTGTTTGCTGCCGGGGCAAATTTAACCAGGATCTCGCCGACAATGCCGACACGGGGCTTTTTCTCGTCTGTGATCGGGATACGGTCAAAGTCTTCCACTATTTCACGGCACATTTTGCGGAAGGTGAAGTAGTTCGGAAGCTTTTTCGTGGACAGGAAATCCTGGCACTTTTTTATCCACTTCTGATGAACCGCATTGACGGAGCCGGGCTCTTTTTCGTAGGGGCGCATATGATAAACACAGCGCATGAAAATATCGCCGAAGATTGCACCGAAGGCCGCACGGGTCAGAAGGTTTGCATCCAGTTTAAATCCGGGGTTTGTCTCAATGCCGCCCATGTTGATGGAAACGACCGGAATGTATTCCATACCGGCTTTTTCCAATGCACGGCGGATGAAACCGATGTAGTTGGTTGCACGGCAGCCGCCGCCGGTTTGGGTGATAACAACTGCAACCTTGTGCAGGTCATATTTACCGGAAAGCAGGGCATCCATGATCTGGCCGACAACACACAGGGATGGATAGCAGGCGTCGTTGTTGACGTATTTTAAGCCAATGTCAACGGAATGACGATTATCATTATCTAATACTTCGAAATTATAGCCGCAGGCCCGGAAAGCGGGTTCCAGCAGATCGAAATGGATCGGGGACATCTGCGGACAGAGGATCGTGTAGTCTTTGCGCATTTCTTCTGTAAAGATGACGCGGTTTAAGTTGGTCGGCATGATCTTGCGTTCCTGATGCTTCTTTTCGCGGACACGGATTGCAGAAAGCAGGGAGCGGACACGGATTCTTGCCGCACCGAGGTTGTTGACTTCGTCGATCTTTAAACAGGTATAAATCTTGCCGGAGCCGGAGAGAATGTCATTGACCTGATCGGTGGTGACAGCGTCCAGACCGCAGCCAAAGGAGTTTAACTGGATCAGATCCAGATCGTCCCTTGTCCGGACATAGGTTGCCGCCGCATACAGGCGGGAGTGATACATCCACTGGTCGGAAACGATCAGCGGACGGTCCGGGTGACCGAGGTGAGAAACGGAATCCTCCGTAAGGACAGCCAGCCCGTAGGAAGTAATCAGTTCCGGGATACCGTGGTTGATTTCAGGATCGACATGGTAAGGACGGCCTGCCAGCACGATGCCGCGTTTGTGGTTTGCCTCCATCCACGCCAGGACCTCTTCGCCTTTTTTGCGCATATCGTCCCGGGCAGCTGCCATTTCATCCCAGCCTGCACGGGCTGCGGCAGTGACTTCTTCTGCAGGAATGTCGGAAAACTCCTTGATCAGCGCCTCGGTAGCGACTTCAAGGGAAGAAAACGCCAAGAAGGGATTGCTAAATTTCACTTCCCCGCGGCCAATTTCCTCCACATTGTTCTTGATATTTTCCGAATAGGATGTAACGATCGGGCAGTTGTAGTGGTTGTTGGCATCCGGGGTCTCGTTTCTTTCATAGAACAGCGCAGGGTAGAAGATGAACGGAACGCCCTGTTTGATCAGCCAGGTCACATGTCCGTGGGCAAGCTTTGCCGGGTAACATTCGGATTCGCTGGGAATGGATTCGATGCCTAGGGAATAAATGTTGTGGTTGGAAGCGGGGGACAGGATGACCTGATAGCCCAGTTTTGTAAAAAATGTAAACCAGAACGGATAGTTTTCGTACATATTTAAAACGCGCGGGATGCCGACGGGTCCTCTGGGCGCCTGGTCAGCGGTCAGAGGTTCGTAGGAAAACAGCCGTTTTAATTTGTAGTCGAATAAGTTCGGTACCTGGTTCGGGTTTTTCTGCTTGCCAAGGCCGCGCTCGCAGCGGTTGCCGGAGATATACTGACGGCCGCCGGAGAAACGGTTGATTGTCAGACGACAGTTGTTGGTGCAGCCTTTACATTTTGCCATGCTGGTATCGAATTCCAGAGAATTGATCGCGTCAATCGAAAGCATGGAGGTCTGATAGCCATCCGTGTAATGCTCGCGCGCTATTAAAGCTGCGCCGAACGCGCCCATGATGCCGGCGATGTCGGGACGGATCGCCTCACAGCCTGCGATCTTTTCGAAGCTGCGCAGTACGGCATCGTTATAGAAGGTACCGCCCTGAACGACGATCTGACTGCCCAGCTCGGAAGCATCGGACACCTTGATGACTTTAAATAACGCGTTTTTGATAACGGAATAAGCCAGTCCGGCTGAAATATCGGAAACGGAAGCGCCTTCCTTCTGCGCCTGTTTTACCTTGGAGTTCATAAATACGGTACAGCGCGTACCCAGATCGATGGGGTGTTCTGCAAACAGCGCTGCCTTGGCGAAGTCCTGAACGCTGTAGTTTAAGGATTTTGCAAATGTCTCGATAAAGGAACCGCAGCCGGAGGAGCAGGCCTCGTTTAACTGAACGCTGTCTACGGTCTGATTTTTGATCTTGATACATTTCATATCCTGACCGCCGATATCGAGGATACAGTCTACCTTCGGATCAAAGAAAGCAGCAGCGTAATAATGCGCAACCGTCTCTACCTCACCGTCATCCAGCAAAAATGCGGCTTTCATCAGGGCTTCACCGTAGCCGGTAGAACAGGAACGGACGATTTTGGCACCGGCGGGCAGCTTTTTATAGATATCCTGGATCGCACCGATGGCGGTCTTTAACGGACTGCCGTTGTTGTTGGAATAAAAAGAGTACAGCAAAGAGCCGTCCTCTCCGACGAGGGCAGCTTTTGTCGTTGTGGAACCTGCATCGATACCCAGGTAGCAGTTACCGGTATAGGTTTCGAGCGGTGCGGTTTTGACGCAGTGGCTGTCATGACGTTTGCAGAAAGCATCATATTCTTCCTGGGAGGCAAACAACGGCTCCATACGTTCTACTTCAAATTCCATCTTGATGCCGGAGGAAAGCTTGTTGACCATTTCCTCCATCGTGTAAAAGACGTCCTCCTTTGCATTTAAGGCGGAACCAATGGCGGCGAAAAGGTGGGAATTGGCTGTGTCGATGATGTGTTTGTCATCCAGGTTCAGCGTGCGGATGAAGGCTTTTTTCAGTTCGGATAAAAAGTGCAGCGGACCGCCGAGAAATGCGACATGTCCGCGGATGGGCTTACCGCAGGCAAGGCCGCTGATGGTCTGATTGACAACTGCCTGGAAAATGGAAGCAGAAAGGTCTTCTTTGGTCGCGCCGTCATTGATTAACGGCTGGATATCAGATTTTGCAAATACGCCGCAGCGCGCCGCAATGGTATAAAGGGAGCGGTAGCTTTTTGCATATTCATTCAGGCCGGCAGCATCTGTCTGCAGCAGGGAAGCCATCTGGTCGATGAAGGAACCGGTACCGCCGGCGCAGATGCCGTTCATACGCTGCTCAACATTCCCATTTTCGAAATAAATAATCTTGGCGTCCTCTCCGCCAAGTTCGATGGCAACATCTGTTTTGGGTGCCAGCTCCTGCAGGGATGTCGATACAGCGATAACCTCCTGCACAAAAGGAACCTGCAGATAGTTTGCAAGGGTCAGACCGCCGGATCCGGTGATCATCGGATGCAGGGTGATATTGCCGAGTTTTGTATAGGCATCTTTCAGAAGGTCAGAAAGAGTCTCCTGAATGTTGGCAAAATGCCGTTTATAATCGGAGAACAGAATCTGGTGATTTTCGTCCAGAATGGCGATTTTAACTGTGGTGGAACCGATGTCGATTCCGAGGGTGTATTGCATTTGATTCATAAGCGATTGTCACTTTCTTCCTATTAAATGTGATAGTTCTTCTTTTTGAGTCTGAATCATTATACGACAGGATTTTTCAGGTTTCAATCGGTGATTTGCTAAAAATTTGCTAAAATTTGTATGAAATGGGAAACTTTCCATTTCTTAAAGAATTATAAAAACGATAAAATAAAAAGGCACATCGTTGCCTTTTTTTTGTTGGAATGATATCATAAACACAGTCTTTCATAAATTTTTATGGAAAACCCGAAACGGCGGCGCGCAAAAATGCGTCTGCTATAATAGAAGGAAAGGAATTTAATCCTATGAATCAACAGAATCGACTGAGACGGAAGCTGGAAAAATACGCCATTCCGAATCTTACACTTTATCTGATTATCTGTTACGGAATCGGTTACCTGATGCAGTATCTGGTGCCCGCAGGGTATCAGTATCTGATGCTCGACCCGTTCCTCGTGTTAAAAGGACAGGTCTGGAGACTGGTCACCTGGATCCTGATTCCGCCGGATAGCTCGAATATTTTCTTTGTGCTGATCACGCTGTATCTGTATTATTCGCTGGGCGGTCTGTTGGAGCGCATCTGGGGAACATACAAATATAATGTATATCTGTTCTCCGGTCTGTTGTTTACGATCCTCGGCGCCTTCGTCCTGTGCGGTTACAGCGTGCTGATGAGCGCACAGCCGACGATGTATACAGGATTGTATCTGTTAAACAACGGCAGTGCAGTATATTTTGGACAGTTTTCCACCTATTATATCAACATGTCCATTTTTCTGGCATGTGCGGCCAGCATCCCGGATGTGCAGGTGCTGCTGATGTTTCTTTTCCCGATCAAGGTCAAATGGCTCGGTATCGTTTACGGCATTATTTTGCTGGTAAACTGCATTCAGGGTGGTATTGCCACCTGGATCGTGGTGATTTTCTCCCTGTTGAATTTCCTGGTATTTTTCCTGCGTTCGAAAGGAAAGATGCATCTGTCAGTGGGGCAGATCAAGCGGCAGCAGGAATTTCATCAGAAGATGCGAGCGGCAGGGCAGACGAAAGGGATCACGCGGCACAAATGCGCGATCTGCGGCAGAACGGAGCTGGACGGAGACGATCTGGAATTCCGTTTCTGCTCCAAGTGTAACGGCAACTACGAATATTGTCAGTACCATCTGTTTACGCACGAGCATGTAAAGTAAGGCGTGCAGGCTTTGCAGCGAAACGGCGGTATCCGCTGGCGCTGTCCGGGCAGGCATGAGAAATTATAAAATTTGTGAGGAAAATTATGAGGGAAGAACAAATTTTTGCAAAAACGCTGGAAGAGCTTTCAGCGCTTGCAAAGGAGCAGGGAAATATGCTTTCGGAGGAACAGGTTACAGAGGCCTTTGACAAGGCAAATCTGAATCTGGGAGAGCCGCAGCTGGAGATGATTTTTGCCTATCTCAAAAATAAAAAGATCGGCATCGGGCAGCCTGCGGATCCCTTTGATTATATGACGCGGGAAGAAATTGACTATCTGGAAGAATATTTAAAGGCTGTACAGGCTGGCGCGGACGTGACGGATGGCGTGAAAGAAGCGGTTCTTTTATCTGCGATGGCAGGCGATGCGGACGCAAAGCATCGGCTGATCGAAATCTTTCTGCCGCAGGTGGCGGAGATTGCAAAGCTCTACGCCGGACAGGGCGTTTTTCTGGAAGACCTGATTGGAGAAGGCAATGTGGCGCTGACGATGGCGGCAGAGATGCTGGACTGTGCACAGAATGCCAAAGAAGCTGAGGGCACCATCGCCAGCATGATCATGGAGGCGATGGAAAATTATATTTCTGAAAATGCTTCCGAAAAAAAGACGGGCGAAAAGCTTGCAGAAAATGCCAATGATATTCTGGAAAAAGCGGAGGAACTGTCAAAGGAGCTCGGCCGCAAGGTGACGGTGGAAGAGCTGTCTGAAGAAACCGGAATTTCGGAAGAAAAAATCCGGGACGCAGCCAGGATCACCGCAGATCATATTGAATTTCTGGAATCGGAGGGTTGATGCATGGACATGCCGCAGAATCAGGATTTTAAGTATGTCCTGCAGGATTTTGGAAATATTTATATCGGTGCCCGTTATTCCTATGAGGAAATGTTAAAAAGGGAAGAGATTCCTTATAAATGGAAAGCGATCATCCGGCATTATCTGTTGAAGGAGACCTCGCCGGAGACGACCATGGAGAATCATATCTTTTTTATGAAAGAGGATGATTTTGCTTATGAGACATTTCAGGAGCTGAAGGCATCGTTTAAGATGAGCGTATGGATAGAGGCGGACGGGAAAAGGCATAAGCATGGGCATTACGAAAGCCGGGAATACAAAATTTCCGAAATCGTACAGAGTGAAGAGCTTCACAGAAAGATGGACACGATTATCGTGGAAGAGCTTCATCTGACCAAGCTTGCGCTGATGATGTTTTCCGTATGAGACAAATATCTGATACAGGAGAGGGAGAAGATTGAAAAATAAAATTTTTCAATCGCGAGATTTGTGTCTGCGCGCACTTG
>OHAC01002220.1_pt1 | contig 15827 bp, 8 predicted proteins | sample 1577051 | NCBI WGS metagenome assembly OHAC01 (sample SAMEA3541499, study PRJEB24748) | human gut metagenome | biome: human gut; feature: human-associated habitat; material: faeces | place: China | collected 2012 | reverse complement strand
TTTCCGTGAAAAAATTCACTATCGCAAAAAATAGCAATTTTATATTTGGTAAGAACAATGTCAGGAGAACCAGGGAGAGCTTTATAATTTTTGCGATAGCGATAACCTTTGTGCCATAGAGCTTTTCGGAGCAATAGTTCTATGGAAGTATCTTTACTGTGAATGTTACGCATATTGTTTGAAACAGTAGCGGATGTGCGGGTCAATACTATCACCTACCTTTATTGATTGATTTTATCAGGGGAGTTTCTTTTTTTCAATAAGGAGTTTTAAAATACATATATTTGGTTCCTTAAAAAATGAATTTTAAGGGTTGAAAAATCAAATGTAATTGATATAATAAAAATAACGTTTATATTTGTTATGGAGGACTAATATGCAAGGCGGAAAAAGGGTTAATGCTGGAAGAAAATCCATGTCATTGAAAGAAAAAAAGGTTGGTTTTAAAGTTTATTTAACTCCAGAATTACAAGAAGAAATAAATTATTATGGGATAGGAGCTTCATTCTCAGAAAAGTGTGCAAATCTTATTGTAAAAAGAATTCAGGAAGAAAAAGAATCCCTTGATAACACAATTCGCTTTATTGATTTGTTTGCTGGATTAGGAGGCATTAGACTTGGGTTTGAAGAAGGGTTGCGTGAAGTAGGACTTGAGGCAAAATGCGTTTTTTCATCTGAAATTAAAAAATATGCCATTAAAGCGTATCAGGGATACTTTGGAAATGAAAGGGTATATGGGGATATAACACAGATAGAGACAGATACGATACCGGATTTTGATTTTCTTTTAGCAGGATTTCCATGTCAGCCATTTAGTTCAGCAGGAAAAGGCTTGGGATTTGCTGATACAAGGGGGACGATGTTCTTTGAAATTGAAAGGATTTTAAAGGAGAAAATGGATGCAGGTAAGGCTGCAAAAGGATTTTTGTTAGAGAATGTTGAGGGATTGGTAAATCATGATGGAGGTAATACATTAGCAGTAATCGTGGATCACCTACAAAAATTGGGATATAATGTAAATTATAAACTTATAGATTCACAATATTTTGGTTTACCGCAAAGTAGAAAAAGAGTGTATATTGTTGGCATGTTAGATGCAAAAATTAATTTGGATAATTTTGAAAAGAAAACAGTTACACTTGGAGAAGTGTTAGAACATGGATTGCCTACAGTAGAGAGCAATTTCACGAAGAAATTATTTAAAAATTATACACCGGAAGAAGTTGTTGGAAAATCCATTAAAGATAAAAGGGGAGGAGAAAATAACATACATTCATGGGAAATTGAATTAAAAGGTTCTACAAGTAAAGAAGAGAGAACATTACTGAATTTGATGTTAAGGGAACGGAGAAAAAAGAAATGGGCAGAGGAGATAGGAATTGACTGGATGGACGGAATGCCTTTAACAGAAAAGCAAATCAAAACTTTTTATGATAATCCAGAATTGCATACGATGTTAAAGGATTTAAAAAAGAAAGGATATTTGACATACGAATATCCGAGAAAATTGGAAGAGGGAAGACGGATACCAGACGAAACAAAGAAAAAAGGATATAATATTGTTGCCGGTAAATTGTCATTTGAATTTTCAAAAATATTAGATCCTAATGAACTCGCACCAACTTTAGTAGCAATGGATGTTTCTAAATTAGGAATAATTGATAATGGAGGCCTTCGAAGATTAACAATACGTGAGGGACAGAGACTTTGCGGATATCCAGAAGAATATGATTTATCTATTGTGAATGAAAAAGAGGCATTTGATTTATTAGGAAATACAGTCTGTGTTCCTGTTATAAAAGCTATATCAAAAAGAATCGGGGAAAAATGTAGAAAGGGGAAAGTACATGAGATTAACAGCGCAAGAAGTATATGATAAATTGGTAAATGAAGATGGAATTTTACAGTTAGAAGGACAGATAAAATTTTATTTAGGTGATGTGAACATTATTGTAAAGCAGAGAGATGTTGTGGGAAATATCATGCAGGAATGGTTGCAAGGTTGGCTGGATAAGAGAGGAATAGAGTATGCTCCAAGTGAAAATACTCAGATGCCACCAGATTTTTTCTTAAATCCAGATGATAAAACCAAAAATTTGTTGGAAGTAAAAGCCTTTAACCGAAATCGTGGACCAGGATTTGATATTGCTGATTTTAGAATGTATGAAGAAGAAATAATCAATAAACCATATATGTTAAATGTTGATTACTTGATTTTTGGATATGATATGAATGACGATGGAGTTGTTACAATAAAAGATGTATGGCTGAAAAAGGTTTGGGAAATTACAAGAAGAATGGAAGATTGGCCTATTAATTTACAAATCAAAGATAATGTTGTACATAAAATAAGACCAGGAATTTGGTATGCGGAGGATACGGCAAGAACAGACTATACAGTTTTTGAATCACTTGAAGATTTCATTTCAGCCATAGAAGAAACAGTTTTTCAAAATCCTAAGACACATAATAATGCTGGAACTTGGAAAGCGACTTTTTTGAGAAGTTATAAACAGGAAACGGGGATTGATCTTAGTATTCCGAGATGGTCTGAGATAAAAGATAAATATGATTTAAAATCTGTTAGGAAGTTAGAAAAAGCAAAAAGTGATTTGGCAAAGGCAACAGATCAGTATGAGAAAATTAAAGAAAGAATACAACTGTATCATCGAAAATTGCATGCAGAGCAAGAAAAAAATAATGTGGGCAAAGTTGGTAAAATACAGGATGATATAGAAAAGCAAAAAAGGAATGCGGAAAAGGCTAAAGAAAAAATAAATAAAGCACAAGCTAAAATTGATGAATTGGAAGGGTAAGATAGAAAGAATGGACAGTCTAAGATGGATTGTCCATTTTTTAGAATTGACAAGAATATAGGAGCAGTTTATAATAAATTAAAATAGCACTCGCCAAACAAGAGTGCTAACAATGAACGGAAAAATATAGAAATGGAGGAGATTAGGTGAAAATAGATTCTATAAAAATTAAGAATTTTCGAGGATACAAAGACGAAACAAAAATAGAATTAAATGATTTAACAGTCTTTGTTGGAAAGAATGATATTGGAAAATCTACGATTTTAGAAGCCTTAGATATATTTTTTAATGATGGAAAGGGTGTAATAAAATTAGATAAAACGGATGTTAATGTGAGAGGCAAAAAGGAAGAAGATTTAGATATAGAAATTTCTGTATGTTTCTCGGAGTTACCAGAAAAGATAATTATAGATTCGACAGTTGAGACTTCGTTGCAAGATGAATTTATGCTTAATGCTGATGGGCAGTTGGAAGTCATAAAGAGATATAAAAATGGTGGAGCAGCCAAGGTATTTATTAAGGCTAAGCATCCAACGAATGGTAAATGTGCAGAATTATTATTAAAAAAGAATAGTGATTTAAAAAAGATAATAAAAAGTGAAAATATTGAATGTGAAAATCAAACTGTAAATGCTGAAATGAGGAGAGCAATTTGGAATAAATTTTCCGATGATTTGCAACAGGATGTCATAGAGATTGATGCATCAAAAGAAGATGCGAAGAAAATCTGGGAAAAATTATCGAATTATTTACCGACATATTCATTATTTCAGTCAGATAGAAAAAATAGTGATGGAGATGACGAAATACAAGATCCATTGAAAACAGCTGTAAAACAAATTTTGAGTGATACAGAATTACAGGAAACATTGGCAGAAGTTGCAACAGAGGTTGAAAACAAATTAAAAGAAGTAGCGGATAGAACATTAACTAAACTTCGAGAAATGGATCCAGCAATTGCAGCAAGTTTGAATCCTATAATCCCATCAGCAGATAGTCTAAAGTGGCAGGATGTCTTTAAAAATGTATCAATATCAGGCGATGAAGATATTCCGATTAATAAACGAGGAAGCGGAGTAAAAAGACTTGTATTGCTAAATTTTTTCAGGGCTGAGGCGGAGAGGCGCTGCCAAGAACAAGGTAATACGGGTGTAATATATGCGATAGAAGAGCCAGAAACTTCACAACATTCAGATAATCAGAGGATATTAATAGAAGCCTTTAAGACATTAGCTTCAGTCGCAAATACGCAGGTTATATTGACAACACATAGTTCTTACATTGTTAAGCAATTACAGTTTACAGATTTACGCCTTATTAAAGAAAATGAAGAAGGAAATAAAGAAATATTAGGTGTTCTTCCGGGACAACTTCAATATCCGTCATTAAATGAAGTAAATTATATAGCATTTAATGAAGTTACAGAGGAATATCATGATGAATTATATTCATTTATAGAATTTCAGGGATGGAAAAGCTCGTATATTCAAGGAAAGCCAACGAGATTATACAAACGCATAGGTAGGAATAACTCTATCATAGAAGAGCAGAAAGTTTTGACAGAATATATACGACATCAGATACATCATCCGGAAAATAAAAATAATCCAAGGTATACAAGAGAAGAATTAAAGCAATCCATAGACTTAATGCGAACGTTTATCGAACAGCAGAGTGCAGCCGGAATTGTTGAGCCATAATCATGATAACAAAATCTCCAAAAACCACATGGACACAACGGAAATTCCGGATTTTTCCACACGAATCACACGGAAAATCACCATTTGCACACCGCAATACACCGGTCTGATATCGTGAGGGTGGACGTACAGTAGGATCAGGAACTGTAGCTCCTATCATCGAGTAATTTAATCTGAATATAGATTTGTTATCGCACGATAACGTTGTGTCCAAACGTAAGATACCCGTAGAACTTTGGTTCTACGGGTATTTTTGGCGCTTGGTTGCAAGAAAGGACTTGATTCGATGAGAAAAGAATATATATTAATATTTAGCCTGGGAGTATGCGATGGTGAAGTGTAATGGTTGCACGATTAGATAAATAAGCAGACTTCCCCAGACCACCAAAAACTTAGAGTTCACAGGGCGGTTATTTTTGTGTCTTATTATTATCCCTGTCGAATATGTATCCGTCACAAACGCAGGAGATGCTGAAGCTGACGACCGTAAGGAAAGCCACTTTTATTTAAATGATAGAGAATCAAATAAAAGTGTGTTATACTTAAAAAATAATAAATACACCAAAAGCAGATTTACAAAGGGAGGGAGAATAATGAGATGTCCATATTGTAACGAAGAAATGATATGTGGTGCGGTTCAGAGTCAACGCGAAATTTTCTTCACAACGAGAGCTGACAGAAATTGGCTTATACCGACACTGGCAAAAAAAGATGAAATAGTATTAAGTTCTCATAATTGGTCGAAACCAACCTGTCTTGCATATCATTGCCCTGCCTGCAGGAAAGTTATCATTGACTATTCAGTTAAAAGTGAATAGAAACTGACTGTTCGGATAAAAAATATATACTGAATAAAAAAGATATAATTTAGATATGCCACCGCTTTTGGACGTGGATGGGGTAGCGAAGAAATGTGATAGGATAGTGCTACAGGGAACGCAAGAAGTATTGAGTTTTTTGTCGGTTTTCGCCGGGATAAAATTTGGAGCATACCCGGTTTTTATTATTACTTCCATTGTATCTGCAGGAATGGATTTGATTTTTGTGATTATGCAGCGGTATAACCGGCAGAGGATCATGAAAATACTTGCGGCAAAAAGTAAAAATGCTTCCCACCTTGATAAGCAGTAAAGATCAAAATAAAATACAACCTATCTGAATAGTAGGAAAGACTGCGGATAAAAGGTAGGAAGCAACATGGAACATATTGCCAGAAAAGATGCTTTTGAGTTACTTAAAAAATATAATAAAGATCCATTTCACATTCAGCATGCTCTGACTGTAGAGGCTGTTATGAAGTGGTATGCAAATGAACTGGGATACGCAGAAGATGCAGAATACTGGGGCATCGCAGGACTGCTTCATGATATTGATTTTGAATTGCACCCGGAAGAGTATTGTTTGAAAGCACCGGAGCTTTTAAGAGAAGCCGGAATTTCAGAAGATCTGATCCATGCAGTATGTTCTCATGGATACGGAATCACAGTAGGATGTGGAAAGATGATTGATGTAGAACCCGTCCATGAGATGGAAAAAGTACTATTTGCGGCAGACGAACTGACAGGTCTGATTTGGGCGGCTGCGTTGATGCGTCCGTCAAAAAGTACAAAAGATATGGAATTAAAATCTCTGAAGAAAAAATATAAAAGCAAAGGATTTGCTGCGGGATGTTCAAGAGAAGTCATTGAAAGAGGTGCAAAGCAACTGGGCTGGGAACTTGAAAAGCTTCTTACCATGACCCTGCAGGCAATGGCAGCATCTGAAGATACGATCCGGGCTGAGATGGAAGAAGAACAGGAATAGGGAAGCAAGCAAAGTGATGGAACAAGCACGATAAAATTGTATAAAATAACAAAAATAAATAAAAAGAAACGCCGATATTGAAAAAAAGAAGAAAAAAGATATAATTATATGCAAAGTGAAAATGGCACGGAGATAAAAAATAGGCAAAATATCTAATGGCATGGAGGGACGAGTTTATGAAAAACAAATTAAAGCAAGTTACCATTGCAACTTTATCTGCTTGTATGATTGCAAATGCGGTATCGATACCGGGGAATGTAGCAAAGGCAGCGGTGACGCAGGAGATGATCGATTTTACCGACGAGAACAGTCAGGGCGGCTGGGTAAAAGATGGGGCAAATGGAACGATCACTTTCCAGAATGGTGAGGGTGATGATGGATTTATGGTACTTGAGTCTGCAGGAGAGTCCTTTTTCAAATATGGAAATTCCAAAACCCGTCAGGATGGAATTCTTGAAATGGATCTTACCCTGACGAAAGGACCGAATGGGGCGAGAATGTTGATTTTGTTCCGTTACAATTCTTCCTCTGACTGGGAAGGAATTGGAGTAGACGGTACTCACTGGTTCTGGCAGAAAGGTTCTTCTAACTGGGGAGATCTTAATTCCACAAAGACGACGTTTGATGCATCAGATATAAACCAGAAGCATCATATCAAACTGGAGTATCGTGGAAAGCAGATCAAGGTTTATCAGGATGGAGAGGTGATTATTGATCAGACAGTAGATGCATTTAGTGATACGATGTCCGGACAGATTGGAATGAGAGTCTGGGGAGAACCAACAGAAACCCATGGATGTGCTTTGAAGTTTGACAATATAAAAACTTCCGATATTTTTTCAGCAGTTTCGATTGATCCGAAAAGTGTGAAACTTGAACAGGATACAGCGGCAGCACAAGATATTGAAGTGGCAATAACAGGCGAGAATACATTAAGTGCGATTAAAAATGGATCAGAGGTATTGGAAAGGGGAACGGATTATACTGTAAATGGTCAGAATGTCACAATTAAGACAACTTATCTTGAAAAGATCAAAAGTCAATCCAGTACAAAGCTGGTTTTTGAATTCGAAGATGGGCAGACACAGACATTCACGATTAATATTAACATTCCGGAACCGACGGTATCCTATACAAGAAATTTTGCGGCAGACGGAGCAGACGGCTTTACGAAAAAGAGTGGAAGCGGTTCTATGAGTCTGGAAAATGGTGCCATGAAGCTTCAGGGAGATGGCGTATTTATTGATGATAATTCGGCAAGCCTGAAAGACCAGGAAATTGAATTTACATACGATCCAATGAATGATAATTGTGGATATGGGGCAGTTCTCCGGTATGTAAGTGATAATGAGTATTTCTATGTTGGACCGTCTTCACAGAATAATCAGCATTATACCAGATGGAATATCTGGAATGCACAGGGACAGTCACTTCTTGGAAGTGAATATAATGACAGTGGTTTTATTCTTGCAAATAGAGTGGTTCCATATAAGATAAAAGTAAGGATTGTGGACAAGTATGTGACAGTATTTGTTGATAATGAGGAAATTCTTAATAGAGAACTTAGTAATGTTACGACAAATCCGGGAAAAGTGGGATTCAGAACCGGAAGTAATAATGGAATGCTCATCCAGAAGTTTACGCAGGAGAATGCAGCTGTACCGACAGTTGTGGAAAATACAGAGCCTGTAACAATTCAGTCAGATGCCATGACAGTCCGTCTGGACCGTGCATTCCCACGGGTAATCGATTATACATTAAAGAACGGTGGGGAGACTGTAAAAGGACAGGAACTTGCATTACATCAGATTGAGTTAAATAATAAACTTTATACACCGGATGTTACAGCAGATATCAGTGAGAATAAAGCGGTTTATCATGTGTCAGAGGCGACGACAGGAATTTCATTTGATGTTATATTTACTGTAGAAGGAAATGTCCTTTCTATGAATGTAAAAAATATAGTTGATGATCAGACGAAACTGTACACTTTGAATTTCCCGCGTCACAGTTTGATTTCTATGTCAAGTAAAGATGCGGACGGAAAGCTGACTGTAAATAATTATCAGGGACAGAATGCGATTTCGCTTTCTTCAGCCAATGCATCAGAAGCATATAATGAGACGACGCTTGCAGTGTTAAGTAATCGGAATGTTGCTGCTGCATTAAGTGGAGAATCATATAAAAACCGTCATGAAGTAGCATACCAGACGTTTGCGGCAGGAGACCATAATTCTACAGGTTTATGGATGAATGAGTATACTTACCGTGGACTGGATGGAGAGATAATGTATCTGCCTGCAGTCAAGGTAGCGGTCACAGCAGATTGCAATGGAGATGGAAAAGTAGACGCTCAGGATGGTGCGATTGTACTTCGGGATAAGTGCATGACCAGAAAAAGTGGAGCGGACGAAGTGACAGACTCCTGGACAATGATCGCAATGAATGTAGGATCCGAAGCTCAATATCCATTTCTCCGCATTTTGGATAATGTGAAGAAGATGTATCTGGCTACAGATGGATTTGGGCAGAATATTATTATCAAGGGATATCAAGGTGAAGGACATGACTCATCTCATCCGGATTATGCAAATTATAATAAGCATGCTGGTGGTCTGGAAGATTTCAATACTTTGCTGAGTGAGGCAGAAAAGTATAATGCACAAATAGGTATTCATGTAAACCAGACAGATACTTACCCGGAAGCTCCGCAGTATGGAAAGCTTGCAGCAAGCCTTCCGGCCTGGGATTGGTATGATAGTTCAAAAGGCATTATTCGTGAGAACGACGATCTTGACACATCAGAAAATGGATTGGATGGACGTTTTTCGCAATTATACGATAAAGATACGCAGGGAAAGATTGATACGACATATGTAGATGTATTCTTTGGAACAAGATGGCCGATGTATAAATTAATACAGAATATAAAAGGCCGCAACATTATTCTTGGAACAGAGAATCCTGATGAAATGGTTTCCCACAGTGTATTTGTCCATGGTATTCAGACCGGGGCAGGCAACTTTAAAGGAGCAGGAAATCTGGTTCGTTTTGTAGAGAACAACCAGTCTGATATTTTCCAGGGAACAACTTTGTTCAGAGGAATACAATCGAGAAACAACGGCGGCGATACAGGCGGAGCAAGCAAAGGTGGTGCTGGTATTGACGGTTGGCAGCAGTCTTCACAGGGAAATAATGCAGCAAGTATGAATGATTCGCTGGATACATTTTATTGCGAAGTACTTCCGGCTAAGTTCCTTGCACAGTATCCGCTGATGCAGTATGAAAGCGAATCGCGGGCAGTTCTGGGAAATAGTAACGAAGTAGTAACTGAGATCGTGAATAACGTTAATGTTATTACGCTGGACGGTGAAAAAGTTGCCGAAGGAAATAAGATTTTCATTCCATGGGAAAAGGATGATGATGAGCAGGGTAAGATTTATCATTATAATAAAGATGGAGGTTCAAGTACCTGGACACTTCCGGAATCCTGGGGAAATGTAACTGAGGTAACGATTTATAAACTGTCTGCAGAAGGAAAATCTGATAAGAAAACGCTTCCTGTGACAGGACGTAAAGTAACAATTGATGCGACAGCAAAAACAGGATATGTACTTTACAAAGAGGATGCTGTAAAAGTTGATACGGCTGATACGATGGAGTGGTCTACAGGATCTCCTGTGAAAGATATGGGATTCGATTCCTATAATTTTGATGAGTGGAAACCATCATCTACATCTGATAGTGTAGATCATATAAAGATTAAGGATAATAGTCTTGGAAATGCACACCTTTATATAGAGGGAACAAAAGATGGACAGGTAAGTCAGACTTTAACAGGTCTGGTTCCGGGGCAGGCTTATTCGGCATCTGTATGGTGCATTACTGATGATGGACGAAAGGCATCAATTGAGGTAAAGAACGGGGACGAAGTAGTTTCAAATTATATGGAACAGAGTAATGTCACGTATGGAGTTCATCATAATGATAAATATTTGACTAAGGCTCAGCGTATGCAGGTACGTTTTACTGCGGCATCTGACACAGTCAAATTAACGCTTTCTGCAGCAGCAGGAAAAAGCGATACATCGGTTGTTGACTTTGATGATGTGCGGGTGGCAAAAGTTGATGCTTCTACTAACCCGGATCCGAATAAGTATACTTATTGGGAGGATTTTGAAAATGTAGATCAGGGCTTTGGAGTATTTGTGTCTACGGAGTCTGATCAGTCGCATTTATCTCAGAAAAATCCAGTGAATCCAGAGTATACGACGGATGTGATTGATGGAAACTATTCTTTGAAGATTCGTGCAAAAGATTATATGAGAACCATTCCATCAACGGTTAGATTTAAACCGAATACAGAGTATAAAGTAGGCATTGAATATAAAGCACCAAGTGCAAATGCGTTTACTTTTGCAGTAAAATCTGATAAGGCTTCAAAGACGCTTGCAAGTGCGGTGGCAAATGCCCAGAGTGGAAAGCTTGTTCTCGAGTTTACAACAGGTGATGAAGAAGACTGCTATGTAGATATTACAGGACAGAGCAGTGAATATTATGTTGATAATTTCTATGTAGAAGAGGCATACATCCCGGCAGACTTTTCAGAGTTACAGAAGGCAGTAGATGAGGCAGAAAAATTAGACAGAACGGTATATATGACAGAGTATTATGCCGGTCTGGACAGGATTCTTGCGGAGGCTGAGAAAGTACTTGACAATCCACGGACAGAGCAGAGTGAGGTTGATGAGATGACCCAAAAAGTGAGGGATGCAATAAATGCATTACAGCCACTTGCGACAAATGCTGACTTTGCAGCACTGGAAAAAGCAGTAGAGGAAGCTGAGAAAATTATAGTAAAAGATTATAAAGACACATCGGATTTTGAAAGTGCATTAGCTGCTGCAAAACTTCTTTTGGAAGGCAAGGAAGCGAAAAAGGAACTTAAGCATACAGAGGTAGCAACAGCAACTGATACGCTCGTTGAGAAGCAGAAAGCACTAAAACCGGTAGATCCGAATCCGGTTGACCCAGATCCGGTAGATCCAAATCCGGTAGATCCAGATCCGGTTGACCCAGGCAAGCCATCTACTCCGGATAATTCGAATGGTGCAGGACAGACGACAGGAAGTGGCAAGCCATCTGCTGACCAGAAAAATCCGGCGATGGGTACAAAAAAATCTGGAAAAGCAACAAAAACCGGCGATACAACTCCGGTTGTACCGATGGCAGGAGGGGTACTGGTCTCTGCAATGATGCTTCTTGCAAATTTTCTCAAAAAGAAAAAAGACAATTGAGATGAAAGAATGATGTTTGAATAAAAAATATGCTCCGTTCAGGCAGACAGGAACAAGAAAACCTGTTGCCTGAAGGAGCATATTTTATCTTAAGCACTCTTTGCATTTCCACTGACCAAGGCCTCATATTCACGCAGCTTCTCTTTCGCCTGTGGAGTTAAGTGTCTTGGAACTTCAATCTGAACCGTTACATACTGGTCACCGTGAACTGAAGGATTCTTCATGGAAACAATTCCTTTTCCCTTCAAACGGATCTTAGAACCGGACTGTGTACCCTCACGGATCTTACAAAGCACATTGCCATATAAAGTCTGAACCAGTGCCTCACCACCAAAGACAGCCGTTGTGAAAGGTACAGAAACTGTCGTATAGACATCCATTCCATTTCGCACATATCCCGGCTTGTCGGCAACTTTAACTTTCAACATCAGATCCCCGGCATCTCCACCATTTACACCGGGCATTCCCTTACCACGGAGACGAATCGTCTTACCGGTGTCAATTCCTGCAGGAATATGAACCTTCAGTGATTGGGAAAGATTTCCCGGAGCATTTGGATCCTGTAATGTGATGACCTTGTCACAACCAAAAGCAGCTTCATCAAAGCCAACGGTTACTTCGGCATTCAGATCGGATCCCTTTGACTGAAAATTACTGGACTGGAATCCACTGTGCCCCCCATCACTGAATCCATTTCCACCAAAACTGCTTCCACCAAATCCGGAAGAAGTCTTGCGGGAGGTTCCTCCGTGGAACATATTTCCGAAAATATCTCCGAACATATCATCCATATTACCACCCTCAAAGTGGTATTCCTGATACCCACCGTTTCCGGTAAAACCGCCACCACTGAAACCACCACTGCCAAAACCATTGCTGCCAGATCCGGTTCCGTCAGATCCGGCTCCACCAAAGCCACTTCCATAGAATCCACCATGGAAACCACCGGTGCCGTAACCGCCGGCTCCATCGGCAGCACCGCTCTGGTCAAATGCAGCGTGACCAAACTGGTCATAAAGTTTCTTTTTCTCAGGATCACTCAGGATATTGTAAGCTTCTGTGATCTCTTTAAATTTCTTTTCGGCCTCTTTATCACCGGGATTCGTATCCGGGTGATACTTTTTAGCAAGCTTTCTGTAGGCTTTTTTTATTGCTGACGGATCGGCACCTTTCGCCAGTCCGAGCAGTTCATAGTAATCTCTTTTCATAGACTCACCCTCATATCTTTCCGTTACATTTGTATCATCTGATCTGCATTACTTTTTACACTATTGTATGCAAAGAAACAGTATTATTTATACTGTTCTATATGTAATATAGCAAAGAGAATAAAAGCCGTCAAGGGAGAATCAAAAAGAATGTTCCGAATTAGACAAAATAAGCGTGGGAATCAACCGAAAAGAACGAGCCGAAAAATTCTGCTGTTGTTATAATAGTATTAAGTCAGAGTGGGTAAGCTCGTGCGTAGACAGAACAAGATTTCAGAACAGGAGGGGATGCGGAGTATGAAGAATCGAAAAAAGCAGTTCCTGAAGATCGGAATTGCAGTATTGGTGATCGCGGTCGCGGGAACTGTTGCCGGGGTTGTCCGATACAGAATTGATAATCGATTCGATTTAACTGTTGGGGGGCATACAATCAGCAAAGATGAATATGTGAACTGCATGAAATCAGTAGAATATGATACAAAAATGCAGATTCAACAGGACTATGATGCCGTTTATGAAGATGGCTTCTGGGAGAAAAAGTATGATGGAAAATACGGCTACGAAATTCTGACGGAAAATACAGTAGAACAGTTGAAATACGTTCATGCGGTCTATGACCTCGCAAAAGAATGCGGTGATGTATCAGACAGCAGCTATAAGGCTTTGGAAAAACGTTGGAAAGACGAGAATGCAAAGCGGAGTGAGAAAGTTGAAAAAGGTGAGGTAGTCTACGGACTGAAAGAATATACCTTTCAGCTTTATCTTCAATATGAAATGAGTACGCTCAAAGAAAAATACTGCAATGATGATACCCGTGAGGGAATGGAACTGACAGAGGACGAAGTACTGGAATACTACAACAGCCGCGAATGGATCTTTGGGGACAGCGAAGAGAATGCTGATCTGGAGACAGCAAGAATTGCGGTGGAACGTGAGCTGCGTGAAAAGAAATATGATATTATCATCACACAGCGTGAAACTGATTCTCAGGTGGACGGGAACATGGCGGATGTAAACCGGTTTACCTTGAAGAATATAGAATGATGGAAGGAGCAATGTTATGAAGAAGAAATGGATGAGCGGTGCTCTGGCTCTTCTGCTTGCAGGAACAACGGTTGCATCAATGGTGCCGGCATTTACTGTTAATGCTGAAGGACAGGATACTGCGACAGGAACAACATATTATGTTGATTCCAAAAGTGGAAGTGACAGCAATGACGGAACTTCCGAAAGCAAGGCATTCAAGACACTTGATAAAGTGAATGCCCTTAATCTTGAGCCTGGAGATACAGTTCTCCTGAAAAAGGGATCTGTGTTTGAAGATCAGGCTCTGCAGTTTACAAAAGAAGACAGCGGTACTGCTGAAGCACCGGTTAAGATCTCTACTTATGGAGAGGGAGACAGACCACAGATCAATACAAATGGTCATGGCCAGTGGGATCTGAATTACGGAACACCTCTTGATAACCGGAATCATAAATGGAAAGGTAAGGTATCTTCCAGTATTCTGATCAAAGATACAGAGTACATCGAGATCGAAGGCCTGGAACTGACAAATGACAGAAAAAGTGCAACCGATACCGAAAAAAATAAAGCGTATAATGACGCATACGCAATGGATCGAACCGGTGTTGCCGGAGTTGCAAAGGATAATGGAACAGTAGATCATATCGTATTGAATGATCTTTATATCCATGATGTAACAGGTAACGTTTATAACAAGCATATGACAAATGGAGGTATCTACTTTATCGTAGAAACGCCGACAAATGAAGCAACAACAGGAATTGCAAGATACAACGATGTTCAGATCAAGAACTGCTCTCTTGATAAAGTAAACCGTTGGGGAATTGCAGTTGGATATACCTATCAGTGGAGTCAGTTCACAACAGGTGCATTGTCAGATGCAACAATGGCAAAATATGGTTCCTCCAATGTAGTCATCGAGAACAACTACCTGAACCATGTGGGTGGAGATGCCATCACAACCATGTATCTGGACAGACCGATGGTTCAATACAATGTGTCAGAGAACGCAGCTGAACAGATTAATACAATAGACTACTCACAGCAACAGCCAAGTCTTAACGCAAATGGTGAGGAAAACGGCAAGCAGAATGTCGGAGCAGGACGAGTTGCAGCAGGTATCTGGCCATGGAAATGTAAAAATGCAATCTTCCAGTACAATGAATGTTTTAAAACATTGAATGCGTCAAGTGGTAACGGCGACGGACAGCCTTGGGATGCTGACTACGGTGATGGAACCAACTATCAGTACAACTACAGCCATGGTAATACAGCAAGTACGATCATGTTCTGTGGACCGGAGTCCATCAACAATACATTCCGTTACAACATCAGCCAGAATGAAGATATGGGACCGCTGGATCCTGCTGGAAATACAGGAAATTGTCAGGTTTACAATAATACCTTCTATATTAAAGCGGGACTGAATACAATCTGGCATAGAAGTCATGGAAATGGTGGACCGGTTACAGCAGAAAATAATATTTTCTATTTTGCAGGAAGTACACCGGCAACAGTTTCAAACTGGAATCCGAGCAACAATAAAGTATTTGACAACAACCTGTACTACAATGTATCCAATTACCCAACTGATGCAAATGCAGTAAAGGTATCCGCAGGAACAGCAGTACTTGTTGATGCAGGTTCAGGTCCGGTTGCAGCAGCAGAGGACAAGCAGGCAAGACTGCATGAAGATCCGACAGCTACTACAGTATTTGATGGATACAAACTGGCAGCAAACTCACCGGCTATCAATGCTGGTAAAGTAATTGTTGACAGAAATGGTTATTCTATCGATCATGACTTCTTCGGACATGCAATCACAGCAGTACCGGAAATCGGAGCAGCAGAAAGTGATGCAGTTACAGCACTTGTACTTCGTTCCAATACATACACAATTTCAGGAACAAATGTAAGTGATCTTCCGAAGAATACAACAGTAGAGCAGTTCCGCAACAACATCATCGTTGATACAGG
>OHAC01002212.1_pt1 | contig 15888 bp, 10 predicted proteins | sample 1577051 | NCBI WGS metagenome assembly OHAC01 (sample SAMEA3541499, study PRJEB24748) | human gut metagenome | biome: human gut; feature: human-associated habitat; material: faeces | place: China | collected 2012 | reverse complement strand
TATATATACACCGTAATACACTGGTATACAGACTGGATAAACTGCAGAAGAGTACAGGACTTGATCTGCGTGTCTTTGAGGATGCGATCACGTTCAAGATCGCTCTGATGGTAGTGAAGTACATGAAGTACATGGAGTCATTAGAATACTAGGAATTTTGCGGAGTATGGATAATTAGGAGGAACATATGATTGAATTAAGAAACGTGAAGAAGGAATACTCCAAGGGCAATGCGGCTCTGAACGGGGTATCCGTAAAGATCGAGCGGGGAGAGTTCGTCTTCATCGTTGGTGACAGTGGATCGGGAAAGTCAACCCTTATCCGTCTGATTATGAAAGAACTGAATCCGACCGATGGTACGATCATCGTGAACGGACAAAACTTAAACCGTATGAGACACCGGAATATTGCAAAGTACAGAAGAGGACTGGGAGTTGTATTTCAGGATTTCCGGCTTCTGAAAGATCGGAATATTTATGAGAATATTGCATTTGCATTGCGGGTGACAGAGACACCGGGCAAAGTGATCAAGAAAAAAGTACCGGCTGCTTTGTCACTGGTAGGACTTGCACAGAAGTACAAGTCGTTCCCGAAGGAACTTTCCGGAGGAGAGCAGCAGAGAGTTGCGATCGCAAGGGCGATCGTAAATGAGCCTGCCATCCTGCGACAGGTAACCTGGATCCAACGAACTCCTGGGAGATCATGAGCCTTCTGAAAGAGGCGAATGAGCGTGGAACAACCGTGCTTGTTGTCACGCATAATCAGGAGATCGTAAATGAGATGAACGAACGCGTCATTACTATGAAGCAGGGTGTCATCGTCAGTGATGAACGAAAAGGTGGGTATACAGATGAGGATTAGTACGATTGGATACGTTGGAAAGCAGGGAGTTAAGAGTATTTGGAGAAATAAGATGTTCTCTCTGGCATCCATTGCAACGATGTCAGCCTGTATCTTCCTGTTCGGATTATTTTTCTCGATTCTTGTAAACTTTCAGTATATTATCCGAAGTGCTGAGGAAGGTGTGGCGATCACGGTCTTCTTTGATGAAGAAGCTACAGATGAACAGATTCAGAAGATTGGGAAGGAACTGAAAGCAAGAGACGACGTTTCAGAAGTAAAATATATTTCAGCAGAGCAGGCATGGGAGGATTTCCAGAAGGATTATTTTGGGGATAACCCAGAGCTTGCAGAAGGATTTAAAGATGACAATCCGCTGGCCAATTCAGATAACTATGAAGTTTATATGAAGACGACAGACAACAACCAGGATCTGATCGCGAGAAGTAAATCTCTTTCTTCTACGCAGCAGGATCTGGTTAAGTTTGCACAGAGTCTGGATGGAGTGTCGAAAGTAAATAAATCAGATGTTGTAGCGAATACACTCTCCAGCGTTAATATGCTGGTTGCGTATATTTCCATTGCGATCATTGCGATCCTGTTGGGAGTGTCAATCTTCCTGATCAGCAATACGGTTACAATGGGTATTACAGTCAGAAAAGAAGAGATCGCTATTATGAAATATATTGGTGCGAAAGACTTTGTTGTAAGATCACCGTTCGTGATCGAGGGTCTGATCATCGGTATCTTTGGTGCAGCGATCCCACTGGGACTTTTATATGTACTTTATGATAAGGCAGTTTCCTATGTCATGGAACGGTTCAGTATTCTGAAGAATATTATTGATTTCCTTCCGGTAAATGTAGTATATACATACTTATTGCCAATCGGACTTATCATGGGGATCGGAATTGGTTTCCTTGGAAGCTTCTTTACAGTACGCAAGCATCTGAGAGTATAGGAGGAAGCCTATGAAAGGCCGGATGAGGAAAATTACAGGAATTTTGCTGGTGTTCGTCCTTTGTATCGGAACAGCATCGCAGTCCGGTGCGGTTACGATTGATGAAGCTGAGAAAAAAGCAGATCAGCTTGAATCGGATAAAAAGAAAGCAGAAGAAGAAAAGAAGACGCTGTCGGAGAAACTGGATGAGATCATTAAGAAAATGAATGAGACGCAGGAGCATCTGACCGCCAAAGAGGATGAAATCTCCGATGCGGAAAATGAATTGATTCAGGCTCAGATCGCGGAAGATGATCAGTACGACAGCATGAAAAAGAGGATCCGTTATCTTTATGAAGGCGGTAATACACAGTTTCTGGAAATGATGATGACGAGCAGTTCGATCACAGATCTGCTGAATAAAGCCGAGTATGTGGCAAAGCTGTCTTCTTATGACCGGGATATGCTGGTTGAGTTTCAGGATACGGTGAAAACTGTACAGGACAAAGAGGCAAAGCTTCAGGAAGAATATAAAAATCTGAATACGCTGCAAAGTCAGCTCGTAGAGCAGCAGACGCAGGCTCAGGAGATGATCAGCAGTAAAGAGGCACAGATCGCAAGTATCCAGACGCAGATCCAGCAGAATGCTGATACGCTCAAAGAACTGAAGGAGAAAGCAGAGCAGGCAAGACGGCTGCAGGAGGAGCAGGCAAAGTTGAATAGTGGAGGAAGTTCTTTTAAGCCGTCGGCCAGTGGGAATGTGGTCAGTGGAAATGGATATTTTACGCATCCGTGTCCGGGTATGACCTATCAGTCCAGCTATTTCGGTGAAGTCAGGGCATTTGATCCAAGACCTCACAAGGGAAATGATTATGCAGCTCCGGCAGGAACACCGACTTATGCGGCAGCAGCAGGAACTGTGGTGATCGCGGGATGGAGCAACAGTGCCGGGAACTGGGTCGTGATCAATCATGGAAATGGTCTCGTAACGAAATATATGCATCATAGTGCAATCTGCGTGGCAGCAGGGCAGAAAGTTGCAAAAGGACAGCAGATCGGATATGTTGGATCAACGGGATATTCGAGTGGTGCACATCTGCATTTCCAGGTAGAATTAAATGGAACAGCAGTAAATCCAAATACATATTTGTAGTATGCTGACCAGAAGCAGAAGATGACAGATACGTCATCAAAGGAAGAACTGAGGGAGGACAGAGCGGATCAATGTCTGCTTTGTCCTCTTTGTGCTTAGAATATAAAAGGATGAAAGGAGTCAGGAATGGAAGAAAATACAGGCAGAAAGAAAAGTGGTTTTGCGGCAGGACTGCTGACCGGAATTGTGATCATGGCGGTGATCTCGATCCTTGGATTTGGAGGATGGTATATCGTGAACCGGAACAGCAGCGGTTCTTATACATCAGAAAATGTAACAGAGGGAGATGTGTCAAAGAAGCTGGATCAACTGAATCAACTGATCGACAAATATTATCTGTATCAGGATGAAGTGGATCAGGATGCACTGGTAGAGGGAATCTATTCAGGTTATGCAGCAGCACTGGGAGATCCGTATACAGTTTATTACAATAAGGATGAGACGAAGGCTCTGATGGAATCTACCAGCGGAACATTTTCCGGTGTCGGAGCAACGCTGACAAGAGATGCAGATACAAAGGCAGTGACGATCGTAAATGTTTACCAGGATTCTCCGGCAGAAAAGGCAGGTCTGAAGGCGGGGGATATCCTGGAGAAAGTAGATGACCATGAAGTCGGCGATGAAGAACTGGATACGATCGTATCTTGGATCAAAGGGGAAAAAGGTACGGAAGTAACATTATATGTCCTGAGAGACGGGAAGGAAGAGACACTGACTGCCACAAGAGATACAATCGAAGCACAGACGGTTGAGTATGAGATGAAAGATGGCGGGATCGGTTATATCCGTGTGTCAGAATTTGATCTGGTGACATACGATCAGTTTAAAGCAGCACTGGATGATCTGGAAGATCAGGGAATGGCAGGGCTGGTGATCGATCTGAGAAATAATCCGGGAGGGAATCTGGATGTTGTCTGCAACATGCTGAAGCTTCTTCTGCCGGAAGGAACGATTGTTTCCACAAAAGATAAAAATGGTAAGACGGATGAGATCACGTGCGATGGTACGAATGAATTCAAAAAGCCGCTGGCAGTTCTTGTAAACCAGTACAGTGCAAGTGCATCTGAGATCTTCAGCGGTGCAATTCAGGATTATGGCACAGGAAAGATCGTCGGGGTGACGACATACGGAAAGGGAGTTGTGCAGCAGTTACTGGATCTGGGAGACGGAACATGCTTTAAAGTGACGATCGCAGAATATTATACTCCAAGTGGAAGGAGTATAAACAAAAAGGGTGTTGAACCCGATATAGAAGTAGAATATCAGTATGACGAAGCTGATCCAAAGAAGGATAACCAGTTGGATAAAGCATTGGAGACAGTCAGCGAAGAATTAAAATAGAGCAGAAAAGTGAAGTCCAAAAAAAGACTGAAAAAAAATAAAAAAAACTTGCAAATAAAAAAGTGGTGTGCTAATATTTAAACCAAGTTTTAACAAGCTGACGTGTTAAAATAGATAAAGGCGTGGAGCAAGACTCTGATCTTCAGAAACTGACAGGAAGCAGGCATCACCGACTGAGAGTGCCGGACAGCGGAGCAGATCAAGGGAACACTTGGGAGCCGGCTGTCTGAAAGATCAGTAGGACAGCACGTTTAGCAGGCGTTATCTGCAAAGAGGGGAATTCGAAAGAACTGACGAAAGAGCAGACGGAGGATTCAATGCGGGTGGTACCGCGGATATTATATTGATAATTTCCGTCCCGGGATACTGTTGTATCCCGGGACTTTTTCTATTCAGAAAAAGCTTCACCGGGATGCTGGAATCTGAAAGGAGAAGTAAAATGGAGTTTGTAACAGGAGTAAAAAAGAAAGAGACGCTGGAATTAAGTGAACTGCTTGAAGCAGGCAGGATTGGAACTGAAGTCAGAGTGAATGGTGCGATCCATACGATCAGAGATATGGGAACCGTTGCTTTCATCATTCTGAGAAAAAGAGAAGGCCTTGTGCAGTGTGTTTATGAAGAAGGAGTTTCAAAATTTAGCTTGAAAGATGTGAAAGAAGCAGATACAGTAGAAGTATCAGGGATGCTGGAACAGTCAGAAAAGGCTCCGAACGGGATGGAGATCCGTTTAGGAGAACTGAAGATTTTAAGTGAACCGGCAGAGCCAATGCCGCTTCCGATTTCAAAATGGAAATTGAATACATCTCTGGAAGCAAAATTAAATTACAGACCAATTTCTCTGAGAAATATCAGAGAGCGTGCAAAATTCAGGATTCAGGAAGGAATCGTAAGAGGGTTCAGGGATTTCCTTTATCAGGAAGGATTTACAGAGATCCATACTCCGAAGATCGGTGCGAAAAGTGCGGAGGGAGGAGCAAACCTCTTCCGGCTGGAATATTTCCACAGACCGGCGATCCTCCAGCAAAGCCCTCAGTTTTATAAGCAGATGATGGTGGGAGTTTTTGACCGTGTATTTGAAACTGCTCCGGTATTCCGTGCAGAAAAGCATAATACCAAGAGACACCTCAACGAATACACCAGCCTGGATTTTGAAATGGGATATATCGACGGATTTGAAGATATCATGGCAATGGAGACCGGATTTCTTCAGTATACGATGACCCTGCTTGAAAAAGAGTATGCAAGAGAGCTGAAGATCCTGAATATTCAAGTACCGAAGACGAAAGAGATCCCGGCTGTACGATTTGATGAGATCAAGAAACTTGTGGCAGAAAAGTATGATCGAAAGATTAAGAATCCATTTGATCTCGAACCGGAAGAGGAAATGCTGATCAGCAGATATGCAAAAGAAGAATGGGATGCGGATTTCGTATTTGTAACGCATTATCCGTCAAAGAAGCGTCCGTTCTATGCAATAGATGATCCGGCAGATCCGACTTATACGCTCAGCTTTGACCTGCTTTTCAGAGGAATGGAGATCACAACGGGCGGACAGCGTATTCATGATTATCATGAGCTGCTTGCGAAAATGGAAAAGCGTGGCATGACGGACGAGGGAATGGAGCAGTATTTAAGTGCATTTAAGCATGGAATGCCGCCACATGGTGGACTTGGAATCGGTATGGAACGTCTGACAATGAAGATGATGAACGAAGATAATGTGCGTGAGACAACCTTGTTCCCGAGAGATTTGAGCAGACTGGAGCCATAGTAGCAGAGAGTGTGGCAGACCGACAGCGACACATAGATGGTGACAGAGAGCATAGCAGACCGATAGTTATAAGGAATGTGATGGAAAGCAAGAGACCGTTGTGGACAGAAAAGCGGAGGAGTTCAGATGAAAAAGAGAAGATGTTATCTTTGTGGTGGAAAACTTGTAAATGGAAGATGTACACTTTGCGGTCTTGATAATACAAAAATTGAGCGGAAAAATTACCGCCTGAATGAAAGCAGCTTTGACGGAAAAGGGATTGAGGCAAAGCATTTATGTGAATCCCATAACGGAAAGCCGTCCGGTGGGCTGAACCGCCAGGGGCAGGCTTCCTGGCAGAGCGGACGAAACCAGCAGGGACAGAGTTCCTGGCAGAATGGACAAAATCAGCAGGGACAGAGTTCCTGGCAGAGCGGACAGAACTGGACGCAGACGGGCAGGAAAAAGAAAAAGTCCGGAAAGCAGAAAAAGGGATGGATTTCAACAATCATTGTATTGCTGATGATTCTGATCAGTATTGGCGGACCGGCGATCAGTTTTGTGACGACAGAGATAAAAAATAAGATTGATCAGATCAATAACTCTGGTGATGATAACTGGTGGAGTGGTTCAGAAATCGATACAAGTGTGGACGAGAATGATCCGTATGAGTTTGTAACGAGAGAGTTATCCGACAGTGGAGAGGTTTACGATACAGAGCTTGGATATGGTGAATATGTTGTGGGAACAGATATTCCGGAAGGAACTTATGAAGTAACACTTCAGTCAGGATACGGTTCGTTTCAGACCGATGATCCGGACAATTCCATTTATCTGTATGGATATTTCTCTGAAAATGCATCTGATGAGGATGAAGATATTACTGAAATGGAAGATGTAAGATTGTATGAGGGGGCCCATGTCATGATCGGAGAAGATGTGGTACTCGCCTTCCATACGGAGAATGGTCAGACCGGACAAATGCAGTCAGAAGATAATCCGTTGAGTGTGACGTATACTCTCCAGCCGGAAAAGAAGTATACTGTCGGAAAAGAGATTCCGGCAGGGGTGTATGATGTCTCGGGAACAAAAGACTGGGCTGTGATGGAGTATGAGATCTATCTCGGAGAATTGTATGATGAAGAATACGACAGCCTGAATTATCAGAGTTATTCGATCATGGTAGAAGCAGGAAGTGAAAATGCAATCTATAAAAATGCAGTGCTGACGGAGGGAACGGAGATCACCGTGACAGGAAAAATGATCCTGACACCATCCAAAAAGATCGGAAGTCAGGACTATGAAGCATTTTATGATATTTACAGAAAATGATGTCGGGGTCAAAAGCCCCCGACTATGATACCTACGGATTGTTACGCACTACGTGCTCCCACAATCCTACCCAACATTCGCATATCGTGGTGCTTACGCCCCACTTTTATGCTCATATTGGGGCGGGTCACAAGGTCATTCTACCACTCGTGTGCGAGCACACGTGGTGTCAGACCTTTTGACCCTGGTATCAAAAAATGAAGTGAGAAAGGGTGACAGAATTGGCAAATAAAATCTCAGACGAAACGATAGAATATGTGGGAATCCTTGCAAAACTGGAACTTTCGGAGGAAGAAAAAGAAGCCGCCAAAAGCGATATGGAGCAGATGCTGGATTATATAGATACTTTAAATGAACTGGATACTACCGGGATTGAACCGATGTCTCATGTATTTCCGGTGCAGAATGTATTCAGGGAAGATGTTGTAACAAATGGTGATAATAAAGAGAAGACGCTGGCAAATGCACCGCTTCGGAAAGAAGACAGCTTTGAAGTGCCGAAGACGATAGGTTAAAGGGAGTGAGATGAAGATGGATTTATTAAAACTTACAGCCCTTGAACTGGGCAGAAAAATAAAAGCCGGTGAGGTGACAGTCAGAGAAGCAGTCCGGGCAGTAATCGAGCAGGCAAAAGAAGTAGAGCCAACAATCAACAGTTATGTGACACTGGATGAAGAAGGGGCCTATGCACAGGCAGATGAAATTCAGAAAAAGATTGATGCAGGAGAACTGACCGGCCCGCTGGCAGGAGTTCCTGTGGCGATCAAAGATAATATGTGTATTGAAGGACAGCTTACAACATGCAGTTCCAAAATTCTTTCCGGTTTTAAGCCGACTTATACAGCACAGGCGGTTGAAAACCTGAAGAATGCAGGAGCCGTCATTCTCGGAAAGACGAATATGGATGAGTTTGCCATGGGAAGTACGACGGAGACTTCTTATTATGGACCAACGAAAAACCCTCATAATACAGCACATGTTCCGGGAGGTTCTTCTGGTGGATCCTGTGCGGCAGTGGCTGCGTGCGAATGTTATTATGCACTTGGCTCTGATACCGGTGGATCGATCCGTCAGCCAAGTTCTTTTTGTGGGGTAGTGGGACTGAAACCGACCTATGGAACAGTTTCCCGTTATGGACTGGTGGCATATGGTTCTTCATTAGATCAGATCGGACCGGTAGCAAAGGATGTGGCAGACTGTGCGGCAATCCTGGAAGTGATCGCATCCCACGATGAGAAAGACAGTACGTCAATCGAACGGGATGACTGTGATTTTACAGAAGCACTGGTGGAAGATGTAAAAGGACTCAGGATCGGAATCCCGAGAGATTATATGGGCGAAGGACTGGATCCCGAAGTAAATCAGGCAGTCATGCAGGCAGCGAAAGTGCTTGAGGAAAAAGGTGCAATGGTAGAGGTGTTTGACCTGGGACTCGTAAAATATGCGATTCCGGCATACTATACGATCGCAGCAGCAGAGGCAAGTTCCAACCTGGAACGTTTCGACGGAGTAAAATATGGATATCGTACCAAAGAGTATGAGGGACTTCACAATATGTATAAAAAGACCCGTTCCGAAGGATTCGGAGCAGAGGTAAAGAGAAGGATCATGCTGGGATCTTTCGTATTAAGTTCAGGATATTATGATGCCTATTATCTGAAAGCATTGAGAACAAAAGCCCTGATCAAGAGGGAGTTTGACCGTGTATTTGAAAAATACGATCTGATCTTAGGACCTGCTGCCCCGACAACAGCACCGGAGCTTGGAAAGAGTCTGGATGACCCGATGAAAATGTATTTAGGAGATATTTATACGATCTCTGTCAATCTTGCCGGACTTCCGGGCATGAGTATCCCGGTAGGAAAAGACAGCAAAGGGCTGCCGGTGGGAATGCAGCTCATTGGAAATGTATTCGACGAAAAGACGCTGATCCGTACCGCATATACTTATGAATGTGCGACAAAGAAAGTGCATGAAGTTCCTGCACAGATCGGACGGACAACGGAAAAGGAGGTACAGTAATCATGGCAAAGCAGTATGAGACAGTGATCGGACTGGAAGTTCATATCGAACTGGCAACAAAGACAAAGATTTTCTGTGGATGCAGTACCGAATTTGGTGGGGCACCGAATACGCATACCTGCCCGGTCTGCACCGGTATGCCGGGGTCGCTTCCGGTATTGAATAAGCAGGTTGTAGAATATGCGATGGCGATCGGACTTGCAACAAACTGTAAGATCACGCAGGTATGTAAATTTGACCGCAAGAACTATTTTTATCCTGATAATCCGCAGAACTATCAGATTTCCCAGCTTTATCTTCCAATCGCACGAGATGGATATGTAGAGATTGAAAGCGGAAGCGGAAAGAAAAAAGTGCGGATCCATGAAATGCATATGGAGGAAGATGCAGGAAAGCTCGTTCACGATGAATGGGATGATACATCACTGGTTGATTATAACCGAAGCGGAGTTCCGCTGGTAGAGATTGTATCAGAGCCGGATATGCGTTCCGCTGAGGAAGTGATCGCATATCTTGAGAAACTCCGTATGATCGTACAGTATCTGGGAGCATCGGACTGCAAGCTGCAGGAGGGATCTATGCGTGCGGATGTAAACCTTTCTGTTCGGGAAGTTGGTTCGGATACATTTGGTACAAGAACGGAAATGAAAAACCTGAACTCCTTTAAAGCAATCGCTCATGCAATTGAGGGAGAGCGTCAGAGACAGATCGAGCTGCTGGAAGAAGGAAAAGCAGTGACCCAGGAGACAAGAAGATGGGATGATAATAAAGAACATTCCTATGCAATGCGTTCCAAAGAAGATGCACAGGATTACCGTTACTTTCCTGAACCGGATCTTGTTCCGATCGTGATCAGTGACGAATGGATCGAAAAAATCAGGGCACAGCAGCCGGAACTTCGGACAGAGAAGCTGGAGCGTTACAAAAAAGAATTTGACATCCCGGAATATGATGCAGAGATCATTACAGAATCCAAGCATATGGCAGATCTTTTTGAAGCGACGACTGCGATCTGCAATAAGCCGAAAAAAGTATCAAACTGGCTGATGGTAGAGACGATGCGTTTGATGAAGGAACACAGCATGGAAGCAGAAGACCTGAAGTTCTCACCGGTGAATCTGGCGAAGCTGATCGAGCTTAATGATGCGGGTACAGTAAATAGTTCTGTGGCAAAAGAAGTATTTGAACAGATCTTCCTGAATGATATTGATCCGGATGTATATGTAGAAGAGCATGGACTGAAGACAGTCAATGATGCAGATGAACTCAGAACGACGCTGGAGAAAGTCATTGCTGACAATCCACAGGCAGTCGCTGATTACAGAGGTGGAAAAGAAAAAGCACTCGGTGCATTGGTCGGACAGACGATGAAAGCCATGAAAGGAAAGGCAAATCCGGGAATGGTCAACAAAATGCTCCGGGAAATGCTGGGATAATAATTGAAAATAGTTTTTCATCATTTCTAATAATAAAGTAAGGTGTTTATGACCTGTCTCAGATAATCCGATGCATAGGATATCAGGTCATAAGCACCTTTATTAATATACCAGTCTAATCAAATCCCTTTCACTAAACGGATGCGAGACAGATCCGAATAGTTCCGAATCAGACAAAAAACAGCAAAAAAATGTGGGGGGGGGGTGACAAGATTTGAGAGGAAAAAAGAGATACAATAAAGTAGGATGTATCTTAATATAAATAAGATACTCACGAAAAAGGGAGGAAGGAGATAAGTTTCTATGATGAAAGGGAAACTAAAAAAAGCGGTTGCACTTGTGACAGCATTAAGCTGTGTGCAGATCTCACCGCTTGCAGTGACTGAAGTAGAAGCCGCACAGGATGCAGTCAGTGTTACGAAGAGTGGAAATATTGTGACCATTGGAAATGATAAGCTCAGCCGTGAGTTCAGTATTTCTGATGACAGGCTTTCCACGACAAAAATTGAGAACCTGCTTGGAAATTCAGTGTTCACACCGGGAGAAAATTCAGAAGAATTTGTGATTAAGACGCTGGATGAGACAAGTAACGGGGCAGTTTCATTGGAAGAATATACGACCAGTGAGGGAAATAGCAGTCAGATATTAGACGGGATTACCGATACAACAGGCAATTTCTGGTGTTCTAATTCGGATGATATGAAACTGGTAGTAAATTTTGGATCAGAAAAAGAAGTAAAAAAAGTGGTTTATACACCGCGTTATGATAATAGTGCGAAGTATAACTGTACCGGACGTCTGACCAAACTGAAGATCCAGTACTGGGATGGCAGTGCATGGCAGGATGCAACGGTTGGTGGAAATGCAGAAATTTCACTGACAACCGATGCAAATACAAAGCCGGATGCGATCGAGCTGGATGAAACAGTGACGACATCCAAGATCAAACTGGTTGGTATTGAGTCCTACCACTGGCAGGATGCAAACCGGAATAAGTTTATGAATGTCGGAGAACTGGATGTGCAGGATACAACCGGAACAACTGTTCTTGACAAAGGTACACAGATTGCCGGAAAAGAAATCAAATCCAGTGAACTGACACTGAAATCGACTTCGATTGATGATACAACAGCAGTGATCAATGATGTTAATAAGACCGGTAAGATGATCACTTTTGAATTTGATCCGGTTGAGATGGGAACAGGCGAAGCCAATATTACAGAAAAGATTGTCATGTATGATGGAGATCATTTCATGCGTAAGTTCCTGGAGATTGACAGTGAAGATAAGGATGTGCGCATGGATTATATCGATGGCGAGCATCTGACAGTCACAGACAGAGATAAGACATGGACTGTTCCGAAGGGAGTCGGCGGTGTTGTAGAGATGAGCGAATATAAGGCAAATCTCGGACAGCCGATCTATATTGATGGAATGTTTGTGGGATCAGAATTCCCGGAAACTGATACACAGATTGAATCAGGTTTGGGACATGTACGCTACTATACAGGAAAGAATTTTACAGATTTTGAGAGAGACGGACAGCTGACTGAGGATGGAAAGTATATTTCCTGGCAGACCGTTGTTGGTGCAAGCCATAGTGACGGAAGTGATCAGGGAGTCATCCAAAGTGATTTTTATGATTATATCGACAGTATTGCAACTCCGTCAGATTTCCGTCTGCAGTACAACTCCTGGTTCGACAACATGATGAGAATTGATGATGATAATATCCTTTCCTCATTCATTGAAATCGAGAAGGAACTGACACAGACCGGAGTTCGCCCGATGGATTCCTATGTAGTGGATGATGGATGGAACAACTACAATAATACATCAGTTGTAGATTCCGTACGTTCCGGAACGACCCTGAATACAACAGGATTTTGGGAGTTCAACTCCAAATTCCCGAATGGACTGACAACATCCAGTTCCCTGGTAAATAAACTGGGATCTGATTTCGGTGTATGGATTGGACCAAGAGGAGGATACAACTTCTTCGGTTCTCTGGCAGATATCCTGACAAAGAGCGGAACAGGAAGTAAGTCCGGTGGTTCCATTGATGTTGCAGATGCAACTTATGTTCAGAAGTTTGAAGAAATGGCGATCAACTGGATGCATGACTATAGAGTAAACTACTGGAAGTGGGATGGATTTGCAGATGTTGCACAGTATAATGCATTCCCGTCAGGAGAAGGTGTTGTAGGATACAGTGAGGAACACCGCCATATGTATGGTGGACAGAATCAGATGTACCATGTGACAGACCTTTGGGAGAAATGGATCGTGCTGATGGAGAATGTCCGTCAGGCTGAGAAAGATTATAATATTAAGAACTTGTGGATCTCCCTGACCTGTTATGTAAACCCAAGTCCATGGTTCTTACAGTGGGCAAACTCTGTATGGTTACAGTGTGCAGGAGACCGTGGAGAAATCAGTAATGGTACACTGAATAATAAGATGGACAATATGCTGACTTACCGTGATGCGAACTACTATGAGTTTGTTCAGGTACACCAGTTTCAGTTCCCATTGGCAAATATTTATAATCACGATCCGATCTACGGAAGTGAAGGAACAGGAATCGTAGCTGACTCCATGACAGCAGAACAGTTCAAGAATTACCTGTATATGATGGGAACAAGAGGAACTGCATTCTGGGAGCTTTATTACTCTGATTCACTGCTGGACAAGGATAAATATCTTGTAAATGCAGAGTTCCTTGAGTGGGAGGAAGAAAATTTCTCCAAGCTGAAGAATGCGAAGATGATCGGTAGTCATCCATCCAGTGCAACAAGACTCAGCACTTACAGAAATGGTGGAATGAGCAGCGGTGAAGTACAGAATCCATATGGATTTGCATGCTTCGATGGAAATGCAGGAATCATTTCCATGAGAAACCCGTCTGCAACAGAGAAGACGATCACATTTACACTGAATGATGCAATCGGAGTTGCAAAAGCCGGTACTTACCACATGAGTACAGTACATACTTATTCTCCGAATGGAACGATTGCGACAGCAAAAGATACTTATACAAAGGGTGAAGAAGTATCCGTTACACTTCAGCCGGGTGAAGTACAGGTATGGTCTCTGAGCCAGAATGCAGATACAACTGCACCGACATTCAAGAGCCTGACAAGTGTTTCAGGAACAGAGCTTCAGGTGCAGTTAAGTGAAAAGATCAAAGGAAATGCAGGCCTGAAAGTAAAAGTAAATGACAAAGTAGTTGATAATGTGACAGTTTCAGAGTATGCAGACCTGCGTACATTTAAACTGACATTTGCTACAGCACTGAATGATGGCGATGTTGTAGAAGTATCCGCAGAGAGTGGAGCAGATGCAGCCGGAAATCAGATCACAGGAAAGATCTCAGCTCCATACTATGCAGAGAATAAGATTGCAGAGAAAGAAACTGTAGAGGGAAGCAACAGCGAGATCAGTGGAAAAGACCGCAGCGTAGAAGGAACCAACGGATTCACAGTAGCAGCACAGGTTCAGACAGCAGACAGAAGCGTTGTCCTTGTAAAGCAGGGAGATGCTTATGAACTCGGAATTAATGCGGAAGGACATCCGTATTTCACGGTAAACGGTGTGACAGCAACAGCTGATACAGTTATTTCCGATGCAACAGAATCTATGATCGTTGGTGTAAAAGAAAATAACGGACTGGTTCGTATTTATGTAGACGGACAGATAAGTGCGTCTGTATATAATGCAGAGAACAAAGAGTTCGCAGTTCCGGCAGCAAAGATCGTTGGTAACGGTGTAAACGGAGCTGTGACAAATGTAGCAGTTTATGACAGAAGTCTTGGCTACGATGAAGTTCCGACATCAGGACTGGCAGAGACTGTGAAGAAGATCACAGCAGAAAAAGATAACTGGACAACTGAGTCTTGGACAGCAGCCAATATGGATACGCTTCTTTCCAATACAACGAGTGCCATCTCAGGTGGAGATGCTTCAGCGATCCAGGCAGCAAAAGAGGCACTGACAGCAGGTTATGCAACACTTGTACCAAAAGTAGTAGAGAATCTGGCATATCAGAAAAATGTAACATCTGCATGGGTAGACCCTGATGAGACAACAGATATGACCAATACAAGAAGTCCGCTTTCCAATGCAGTAGATGGTGTTTACAATAATTCTGATAAATATGCAATCTATGGAAAAGATGGAAAAGATAAAGGTTCTTATATTACGATCGATCTTGGACAGCAGTGCAAGATCAACAATGTAAACTTATGGCGTTACTGGTCTGATGGAAGAACTTATAAGGCAACCGCACTGGTAGTATCTGATACAGCAGATTTTGCGAAGAAGACAGTTCTCTATTACAGTGGAGATTCTGATGTATATAATTTAGGTGTGGATCCGACAGATACATTATATGCAGAAACTTCAGCAGGAAAAGCATTATACAGCGGAGAAGCTGTGACAGGAAGATATGTACGTCTGTACGCAATGGGTAAAGTTGGAAGTAATACTACAAGCGGACATGAGAACCATATCGTAGAGATCCAGGTAAATGGAAGTGCAACAGATTCAGACCCATATGATCTGACAGAATACCGGAAGATATTAAAAGAAGCAAAGACAGAGGCGGCAAAGGATATTTATACAGCAGAATCTGTAGCAGCTCTGAATGAGCAGATCACAGCATCTGAAGCACTGATCGCAGAACTTGATGCAGCGATCAATGCAGGAAATCAGCCGAATAAGTCCTGGTCTGAAGTAGCCAATGCAAAGGCAGCTCTTGAGGCAGCCGTAGCAGCACTGGTAAAAAATGACGGACCGGTTGTAGAAGAAGATGCAGATTATACAGCAGTAAATGCAGCAAAAGAAAAAGCTGCAGGAGTAGACAGAAGCAGATATACAGATGAGAGTCTGAAAGCACTGGATGATGCAGTTGCAGCGGTAGTAGAAGGACTGAAGAAATCCGAGCAGAGCAGAGTCGATGCAATGGCAGCAGCAATCAATAATGCGTATGCAGCACTGGTTGAAAAAGATGCAGACTACACAGCAGTAAATGCAGCAAAAGAAAAAGCTGCAGGAGTAGACAGAAGCAGATATA
>OHAC01002208.1_pt1 | contig 15903 bp, 17 predicted proteins | sample 1577051 | NCBI WGS metagenome assembly OHAC01 (sample SAMEA3541499, study PRJEB24748) | human gut metagenome | biome: human gut; feature: human-associated habitat; material: faeces | place: China | collected 2012 | reverse complement strand
TATACGAACGGAAGCCAACACGCCGAACAGAATGGAAAATCATCGAAAAATGCAATCAAAAAGTAGAATGTACTGACAACGGGCATGAAACCGCTGTCTGGGAGGTGATGCAAAAGAATACGGAGGAAAGGAGGTATGTGCATCATGAGAAAGACAACAGAGTATAACACTGAAAATCGTCTGACTGTGGACATTGAAGGCTTAATGGCAATGTTATCCTGTGGTGCTGTCACAGCAAGAAAAATTGCAGACTGTGCAGAAGCAAAGATCATTGTTGGCAGACGTGTTCTCTATAACGTAGATAAGATAAAAAAATATCTTGATGCAATGGCAGTGTAATGGATGAGAACAGGAGAAAACAACGAATTTCCTTCGGAATGAGAGTGCAAAGAAAAATTAGTGTTTTTCAAGAATTTACCCTTGGAAATCCTAAAATATTATGTTAATCTGTGAACAGATATCAGACAGATTATGACTGATACGAACAGGACAAAAATCATTCCGAATAACAAACAACGAATGTGAAAGGAATGATTAGTATGGCAAGAAAAGACAATAAAGGCAGAAATTTAAAAACAGGAGAAAGTCAGCGTCCAGACGGACGTTATATGTATCGTTACAAAGATGAGCTTACCGGAAAGCGTGTTACAATCTATGACATGGATCTGGCAAGTCTGCGTGAGCAGGAAAAGAAAATCAATAAAGATATTGATGATCAGCTTATTACGGACACATCTGTAAAGAAATTGACGGTAAATGGATTATTTAAGCGATATATGGCGACAAAGAATATCCGGGAAAAAACGAAAAAGGACTACTGGCGAACATGGAATTATCGGATAAAGAATACTCTTGGAAACATCCGTGTAGTTGATTTTAAGACATCTCATGTACGGACATTTTTTTCAGGACTTTCGGATGAGGGTTTGGCACACAGTACGATTAAAAGTATGTATGCTTTATTAAACCCGGCATTTAATATGGCTGTGGAGGATGGGATTATCCGTAAAAATCCGGTAACAGGAACTCTTGGCGATTATGGTGCTGCTGCAAAGGAGAAAGAGGCATTAACGCTGGAACAACAAGAGAAGCTTCTGAAATTTGTGGAGAACAGTAAGGTGTATAAGCCGCATTTGCCAATGATGCAGATTATGTTTGGAGCCTGCCTGAGAATAAGTGAAACAATCGGATTGACCTGGTCGGATGTGGACATGAAAAACCGGGAAATTCATGTGAATGGACAGCTTGTTTATTATGAGGGAGAAGAAGGTTATTGTTTCCATGATTCGGAGACAAAAACGGATGCTGGAATCAGAACAATTCCTATGACTCAGACCGTATATGATGCGTTTCGTAAGCAGAAGGAATTAAATTTGATGTTGGGATTGCAGAGTAATGTAGAGATTGGTAGACGCAGTGGTTTTATTTTTAACACAAAACATGGGCGTCCGATTATGCCAGCAGGTGTGAATAGTTTTCTGAAGAATATCGTTAATGCCTATAATAAGAGAGAAACAATATTGGCGGAAAATGAGAACAGGGAGCCAGAACTGATGCCTCATATATCTGCACACATTCTTCGTCACACAGGATGTACCAGATTGGGTGAGAATAATGTTAATCCGAAAGTTATGCAGTATGTGATGGGGTGCTGGATGTCCGGTGGACATCCGTTAAGCACCGACCGTAGCGGAGCGAAGACCATTCTGATGCGAAGATCACTATGAATATCTACAATCATATCGCTGAAATGACTCATGTAGAAAATGAGATGTCAAAAATGAATCTGCCGGAAACTGTACCTGCTGTGGTGTAAATGTAAGTCGATGGTGTAATTTGGTGTAAAGAAAATGAGTGTTACACCAAAATCAAATGAAATGGTGTAAAAATGGTGTAAAATCAAGAAAATCGAGTGCGAAAGTAAGTGAGAATCCCCTGTGAAGCCATAAAATCAAGACTTCACAAATTCTTCACAAAAAATTAGCACTCACCTCTTGACAGTGCTAATAAAGAGTGTTATATTCTCAATAGAACAAAGAAACATATAACATCTGGCAAACAGGAGGTGTTTTTATGAATATCAGTAAATTTACACAGAAGTCCATCGAGGCAGTGAACAGCCTTGAGAAACTGGCATATGAATATGGCAATCAGGAGATCGAGCAGGAGCATCTGCTTTATGCCCTGTTAAAACAGGAAGACAGTCTCATCCTCAAGATGATCGAGAAGATGGAGATTGATAAAACGTATTTTACCGAGGCGGTGGAATCTGCACTTGAGAAACGTACCAAGGTTTCCGGCGGACAGGTTTACATCGGACAGTATTTAAACAAGGTACTTGTTCAGGCAGAGGACGAGGCAAAAGCTATGGGAGATGAATATGTTTCCGTAGAGCATCTGTTCCTGTCGATGATAAAAAATTCAAGTCCGGAGATCAAAAAACTTTTCCAGGAGTTCGGGATTACAAGAGAACGCTTCCTGCAGGCACTTTCCACCGTACGCGGCAACCAGCGTGTGACGACGGACAACCCGGAGGCAACTTATGACACGTTAAATAAATATGGCCAGGATCTGGTGGAAAAAGCAAGAAATCAGAAACTGGACCCGGTGATCGGACGAGATGCGGAGATCCGTAATGTGATCCGTATTCTTTCCAGAAAAACGAAAAACAATCCGGTGCTGATCGGTGAGCCAGGTGTCGGTAAAACGGCAGCGGTAGAGGGCCTTGCACAACGTATCGTCCGCGGTGATGTGCCGGAAGGACTGAAAGATAAGAAGTTGTTCGCCCTGGATATGGGTTCCCTGGTTGCAGGTGCCAAGTACCGTGGCGAGTTTGAGGAACGTCTGAAAGCCGTTCTGGAAGAAGTCAAGAAGAGCGAAGGGCAGATCATTCTGTTCATCGATGAGCTGCATACCATCGTGGGCGCAGGCAAGACCGAGGGCTCCATGGATGCAGGTAATATGTTAAAGCCAATGCTGGCGCGTGGTGAGCTTCACTGCATCGGCGCTACCACATTGGATGAATATAGAAAATACATTGAAAAAGACCCGGCTCTGGAGCGTCGTTTCCAACCAGTTACCGTTGATGAGCCAACCGTGGAAGATACCATTTCCATCTTAAGAGGTCTGAAGGAACGGTATGAGGTTTACCATGGCGTGAAGATCACAGACTCTGCCCTGGTGGCAGCAGCAACGTTATCTGACCGTTACATTTCCGATCGTTTCTTACCAGATAAGGCTATCGACCTGGTGGATGAAGCCTGTGCCATGATCAAGACAGAACTGGATTCCATGCCTGCAGAGCTGGATGAATTATCCAGAAAGATCATGCAGATGGAGATCGAGGAAGCGGCTCTTAAGAAAGAGACAGATCATCTGAGTCAGGATCGTCTGGCAGAGCTGCAGAAGGAACTGGCAGAGCTACATGACCAGTTTGCAACCAAGAAAGCCCAGTGGGAGAATGAGAAATCCTCTGTTGATAAGCTGTCTTCCCTTCGTGAGGAGATTGAGGCTGTTAACCGTGAGATCGCCCAGGCTCAGCAGAAATATGATCTGAACAAGGCAGCAGAGCTGCAGTATGGTAAATTACCGGAACTTCAGAAGCAGCTGGAAGCTGAAGAAGAGAAGGTAAAGAATCAGGATTTAAGTCTGGTACACGAGAGTGTGACCGAGGATGAGATTGCCCGGATCGTTTCCAAGTGGACCGGTATCCCGGTTGCGAAATTGAATGAGAGTGAGAGAAGCAAGACCTTACATCTGGACGAGATTCTTCATAAGAGAGTCGTTGGCCAGGACGAGGGTGTTGAGAAAGTCACTGAAGCTATCATTCGTTCCAAGGCTGGTATTAAAGATCCAAGTAAGCCGATCGGTTCGTTCCTGTTCCTTGGACCTACCGGTGTTGGTAAGACGGAGCTTGCCAAAGCTCTGGCTGAGTGCCTGTTTGATGATGAGTCCAATATGGTGCGTATTGATATGAGTGAGTACATGGAGAAACATTCCGTCGCTCGTCTGATCGGTGCGCCTCCAGGATATGTCGGATACGAGGAAGGCGGTCAGTTAACCGAGGCAGTTCGCCGGAAACCGTACTGTGTGGTACTGTTTGATGAGGTAGAAAAAGCACATCCGGATGTATTCAATGTACTGCTTCAGGTCCTGGACGATGGACGTATCACCGATTCTACCGGTAAGACTGTGGACTTTAAGAATACCATCATCATCATGACCTCCAATATCGGTTCCCAGTACCTGCTGGACGGTATTGATGAGAAGGGTAATATCAAGGAAGGCGCTCAGCAGCTGGTTATGAATGATTTAAGAGGTCATTTCAGACCAGAATTCCTGAACCGTCTGGACGAGATCATCATGTTTAAGCCTTTGACCAAGGACAACATTACCCACATCGTAGATTTGATGATCGCAGACACCAACAAGCGTCTGGAAGACCGTGAGATCAAGGTAGAGCTGACCGATGAGGCGAAGAAATACGTAGTAGACCACGGCTATGACCCGGTTTACGGCGCAAGACCTCTGAAACGGTATCTGCAGAAGAATGTGGAGACACTGGCTGCGAAGGTCATCCTGGGAGACCAGCTGCGGGCTGGCAACACCATCGTGATCGATACCAGTGAGGATGGTCAGAAATTGATCGCACATATTGAATAAAAAACCGGCTGATGCCGGGGAATAAAAGAAACCGCCGTTGGAGGAGAGATCTTCCAGCGGCGGTTTTTATTTTTAGAATAATCCCCCAAGGCTGAATACGCCCAGCGCAGACATCAATACATTTACACACACATTTCCCACAGATAACAGGAACAGGGTATAGAACATTTTGTTCATTTCTCCGGTGGTAGTTTCCTGTGCGCTGGAGTAGGAGGACATGATGATGGCGCCGCCTGTAGAAAGCGGGCTGATAGCGGCTGCGAAAGAGGTTGCGGTGATCGCTGCAATCATTTCTACATAATTAACGCTTGCAAATCGCTGGCAGATTTCTGCGGAAATCGGGTACAGAGTTGGCATAACCACTGCGATCACTGCAACTAATACAAGCAGTGAAATCTGCGGAAGAAACGTTCTTACCATCTCCATTTTTTTATCCCCCTATTACTTTCGAATGACAGCGGTTCCTTCTAATAAAAGGTTGGCTGTACGGAAACCAAATGTATCTTCAATCACCGGCTGGTTTTCTTTCATCTCATAGTCCACGCCGCATTCCAGGACGCCGCCAGGGTGTCCGATGCGGATAAACTGTGTATCCGCTGCCGGATTTAATACCTGCTGTACCACACTGCCTGGAATCACTGCTGCAGCAGCGGTACACATAGCGCCGGTCATGGCATAGCTTGGATGCGTTTTCTGCATGGACATCATGCGGGATAAGAGATCAATGTCCTCTTTTTTCACTTCTTTTCCATCAGAAGTCACATAGTCCTCTGCTTTTGCCACAAATGTCATTTTCGGAATGCCGGGAGTTTCCCATGCGGATTTTTTGTAATCATCCGTTAAGCCAAGCTTCTGCGCAGCCATTCCCCGGACAGTTTCTAAAAGTTCCAGTTTTTTCTCATCCACATTTAACTCATCCGGAAGTTCCCGGCCAGTGAGACCTAAGGTTTCGGCTTTTACAAATACCAGCGGATTGGCGGCGTCTACAATAGAGACTTCGACTGGTCCAAATCCGGGAATTTCCAGGGTATCTGTGGCATTTCCGGTAGGGAGAAGCCCCTTTCCTAGCGTACCAGCCGGGTCAAGAAATTTCAAGCGGATTGGGGAAGCAGTTCCAGGAACTCCGGCAATCTGAAAATCACCATCATATACTACATGTCCGTTACTGGTTGTGACATCTGCAGCGATTACTTTATCAGTATTGGTATTATAGATGCGAACGGTTGTGGTGCCTTCCTCTGCGTTTACCAGTCCTTTTTCAATGGCAAAAGGGCCGACGCCGGAAGAAATATTTCCGCAGTTTCCTTTGTAGCTGACCAGTGGCTTATCCACGGAGACCTGTGCGAAGGTGTAATCCACGTCCGCGTCATCACGTTCGGATTTTTTTACAATGGCCACTTTGCTGGTTACAGACTGTGAACCGCCAAGACCGTCGATCTGCTTTTTATCCGGGCTTCCCATCATGCGAAGCAGTAATGGCTCCCATGTTTCCTGATCGGCTGGAAGATCCTTTTCTAAGATATAAATTCCTTTGCTGGTACCTCCGCGCATGATCGTTACGGGAAGGTTCACCACATCCATTCTATGTTCCTGCATTATTTATTCCTCCATCACCTTTGTGAGAAGGCGGCTGGCCGGGCCGCCGGTTTTGATACCGGTATCATCTCTGTTGGCTTTATCATAGCATGAATTTGAAAAGAAATGAAATTCATTATTTTCATCAAAAGTATTCCTTAACTGAATAGTTTGCGATAATATAAAGACATCAGTTTTATGGATCTGGGATCGTGGTATGTTTCAAGAAAATCGTGGTCTGCTAGATAAAAATAGGACAGAAGGATATTTGATTGAAAAGGGGGATTTTATGGACTTTCGGGATCTTTCGTATGTGCTGGCTATTGCCAAAACACAGAACATTACCAAAGCAGCAGATTCGCTGTATGTGACTCAGCCGACGTTAACAAAATTTCTTCAGAATTTAGAAAAAGAGATGGGGCAGAAGCTGTTCCGGAAATTGGGAAACCGGTTTGTGTTGACGTATGCAGGGGAGCGGTATGTGGCCAAAGCCACAGAAATCTTGAATCTGAAAAAAGAACTGGATCAGGAAATGGGGGACATCATCAAGCAGAATGCCGGACGTTTGAAGATTGCGTTCCCAACCATGCGCGGAACGTACATGCTTCCATGTACACTGCCGATTTTCCATAGTCTGTACCCCAATATGCATCTGGATATTTTAGAGGCCCATTCCAGTTTGCTGGAAGGAATGCTTTTAAATGGCGAAGCGGATCTGGCGTTTTTCAATCTTCCGGTGAAAAGTCCGGATATTGATTATGAGATCATCAGCCATGAGGAGGTGGTTCTTGTCCTGGCGGCTGATCATCCATTGAAGGACGCAGGCATTAAGAAAGAAGGATGCAAATATCCATGGCTGGATCTTCATCTTCTTGCTGACGAACCATTCATTTTACAACCATCGGGTCAGCGGACCCGTCAGACCGTAGACCAGCTATTCAAAATCTGCCATTTCCATCCACAGGTCCGCCTGCAGACCAGCAATATTTCCGCTGCTGCGGAACTGGCTTCCCGCGGGTATGCGGCGTGTTTCGTGACAGAGACTCATTTGAAACACATTCCATTTAAGCAGCAGCCGTTGTTTTTCTCTGTCGGAGATCCTAATACGACAGTGGATTTTGTGGCGGCTTTCCGGAAGGGAAGTTATCTCTCTTATCATGCACAGGAGTATATAAAAATTGTCCGGGATTTCACATAAATAGGAATAACAAAAATCCTGTTGTTGTGTTATAATAAAGCCAGATTAAAACAGAATGGAGGAATTTATTATGACACCACATAACTCAGCCGAAAAAGGAGCATTTGCATCTACCGTATTAATGCCTGGAGATCCGCTTCGTGCGAAATATATTGCAGAGAATTTTTTAGAGAATGCGCAGTTGGTCAATAATGTCCGTGGCGTGAATGGTTACACAGGAACTTACCATGGAAAGCGGGTATCCGTGATGGCAAGTGGCATGGGAATGCCGTCAATTGGTATTTACTCTTATGAATTGTTCAATGTCTATGATGTGAAAAGTATCATCCGTGTTGGTAGTGCGGGAGCCATCAGCCCGAATGTGAAGATGAGGGATATCGTCATCGCTATGGGTGCTAGTTATCAGTCTGAATTTATGAACCAGTATCAGCTTCACGGAACTTATGCGCCATGTGCCAGCTACCGTCTGCTGAAGAAAGCTGCTGACACCGCAGAAGAGATGAAACTGAATTATAAAGTGGGAAGCGTTGTTTCCGGTGACGTATTTTACAGTGAGCTTCCTGAATTAGTGTGGGCGAAAATGGGTGTTCTGGCTGGCGAGATGGAGTGTGCGGCTCTTTACGCTGTTGCCGCAAGAGCAGGCAAAGAAGCACTTTGTATGTGTACCATTTCCGATATCATCGGCGGTGACGCAGCCAATAACTTAACACCAGAAGAGCGGCAGAGCAGCTTCGATGAGATGATCCGCCTGGCATTAGAGGTGGCTGACGAGTAAATCATGATAATATTTTGGGTCTGGGCTGACAGTGGAAGCTCCAGACCCTTTTTTTTCTGTCAATCTCATATGATTACTTCCTATTAGGAACACTGTAAATACAAGGCTTTTCGGAGCCTGCAAACCAGAAAAAATAATATTTGATCTATCACATTACGCAAAAAGCCGTCCGGCATGAAAAACGGGCGGCTTTTTTGCGTGGATAGACGGAAAGGAGGCACAAAAATAACTACAAAATTTTAGCGTTCAAATTTGTGCAACTTTAACGAAAAGGAGGATCGTAAATGGCCGATGAAAAACTGAACACAGGCCCTGCGGAGAATATTTCCCCGGAGGCCGCCGAGCCTATCATTACACCCGAACAGGCCGCAGCGTCTGAGCCCCAGCAGGAACAGACCGGGCCTGCCATACCTGAGTCCGGCGATGTGGTTGTGTCCTTTGACAAAATCAATGAACTTATGGCGGAAAAGAGGCAGAACGCCCGCGCCGAAGTCGAAAAGGCGGAAACCCCCGAAACGCCAGAGGCGGCAGCCCCCGGAGAAACACCGCAGCCCGCCAATACGGAGGAACCGAAAAAGCCGCGCCGTGGCCGTCCGCCGAAAGCAGAAAAGGCCGCGACTGAAAATCAGAAAGCGGAGAAATCGGCTGGGGCCCGCAAGGGCCGCCCACCCAAGGCGGATAAGGCGGCCCCTGACAAGCCCAAGCCGTCCAAACGAGACAAAGTGTCCCGAAGCGATGGAAAGGCCCCGGATGCCAAGGAGCCCATTAAGCCCGCACAGGATACGGCACTGAAGGAAACTGCTGCTGTGGAACAGACGGCTCCCGAGCCGACTACACCGCCCCGCCCGGTTGAGGAAGGCAAGCTGGTTTATCTGAAACTTTCCGAGGTTCATCCGTTTCACACATTCCGTCCGCACCCCTTTAAGGTACGGGACGATGCGAAGATGCAGGAAATCGTTGCTTCTATCCGCGTAAACGGTGTAATGGTTCCCGGTCTTGCCCGCCCGGAGAAAGATGGAAACGGCTATGAAATTGTAGCGGGCCATCGCCGTACCCACGGCAGTGAGCTGGCTGGACTGGAGGAAATGCCCTTTATCGTCCGTGAAATGACCGACCACGAAGCGGTACAGGCCATGAAGGACAGCAACAAGCAGCGTGACGGGATGCTCCCCAGCGAATTGGCCGCGCTGCTGGAACTCGAGGTTGAGGACATCAAGCATCAGGGCGGGCGGCTGAAAGGTGTTGCGGAAGGCGATGTCGGGAAACGCTCGGTTGAGATTGTAGGCGAGGCGCATGAAATGAACTATAAAAAGGTCATGCGCTACTTGCGGCTCAACTCCCTTGTGCCGGAGCTTCTGGATAAGGTAGACGATAAAAAGATGGGCTTCATGCCTGCCGTGGAGCTTTCCTACATCAAACCGAAAAATCAGAGGCTTATTGCTGTTTCCATTGACGGGGAGCAGGCTTCGCCCTCGCTGGCCCAGGCTAAACGGCTCCGGGAGCTGGATAAGGAAGGCAAGCTTAACGGCGATGTCATTGACGGTATCTTATCAGAACAGAAAAAGGAGGATCGAGGCGTGATTATTTCTACTGCGGAACTGGAAAAGTATTTTGGCAAGGAGGTCACTCCCGCCAAAATGAAAGAACAGATTATGTCCCTGCTGGATGACTGGAAAGAAAAACAGCCGCCGGAGCTGGCAAAAGCCCCGAAAAAGCAGGAACTTGACAAGTAACAACTTCGAGACACTTTGTCCCGAGGGCCCCGCCCTCGCGCAGAGGCTCTGGTGGTATATATCCCCCGTCGCCGCCTGTTTTTTAGTACAGCCGGGAGTGGGCCGTCAAGGGTGCAGCGCACCGCCGTTTTCGGCGGCTCGCCCTTGACGGTCTGCCCCGGCTGTGCTATTTTCCCGGCAAGCGGCGGGGGTATATCCTCCAGAGCCGCCCCCTTTCCCAAGACTGGGAAAGGGCGTGGGGTTTGGGTTGAACTTTCTTATTAAAATATCGGAGGTATGAACGATGAAACGACCCCTTGCTTATATCACCGCTGCATGGCTCGGCGGCGATAGCGAAAACGCAGAACTGGCGGCGCAGTATTGCCGCACCGTGTATGAGGCAGGCTTTTCTCCTATTTGTCCGCCTTTGTACTTGCCCCTGTTTCTCAATGATGCTGTTCCCGAGGAGCATAAAAGCGGCATCGACATGAGCCGTGACCTGCTCCGCCGTTCTCATGTGCTGGTTGTTTGCGGGCACAGTATGACCGAAGCCATGAAAAATGATATTGCCGTGGCCCAGCGGCTGGGAATTACGGCAACAACCCTTGAGGGCATCCTGACCGTCAAGGGACAGGGCCGCCGCTAATGGCAACCCTGTTTGAAGCCTACGTTACCAACGCCGGAAAGTACAGCGAGGGCCAGCTTGTGGGTGAAACACTGAAATTTCCCACAACCGCCCAGGAGGTGGAGGCTCTCTTGAAACGGATCGGCGTGGATGGCGTCCGCTATCAGGAAATTTTTATTACCTCTTTCGATGGGGATGTGCTGGGGCTCTATGACCATTTGAGCGAGTATGAAAATCTGGACGAGCTTAATCATCTGGCCTGCCTGCTTTCCGAGCTTACCTCATCGGAGCTGGAAACACTGGAGGCCGTCCTCGACAGCGGCGATCACTGTTCTTCGGTGCGGGACATCATCAATCTGACACAAAATCTGGACTGTTACGGCTTTTACCCCGGCGTATCCGATGAGGAAACGCTGGGGCGTATTTATGTGGACGATCTGGAAATGTTGGATGTGCCGGATCAGGTAAAACCGTATTTCGATTATGAGGCGTATGGCCGGGATGCCTGCATCCACGAAAACGGCCATTTTGCCCCGGGCGGCTATGTTGTCAAAGAAAGCGATCATTTCGTGGAAGTGTATCACGGCTTGCAGGATATTCCCAAGGAGCATAAGGTGTTCTCTTTCCCGAAGCTCTCTATCCGGGAGCAAATGGCCGCTTATCAGGAAATCATAGACGGTTCTTCTTTGGAGGGCTACCGTCAAATGCAGAAAAAAGACCGTGGGGATCGGTGATGGCACTTCGAGACAAATTGTCCCAAGGAAGGAGGCGGTGTAACTGATTGATGAAGATATTTCCCGGCGCACGATAGCCATATCCGTAAAAACAACCAAGCTGACGGCGCGGGGACTGGCGTATGTGCTGGGCATGGTGGGCCGGAAGATCCGCAAGGCATACCGTGGGCGGCAAGTACCGCATGGAAAACAAAGTGTGCGAAAGCTCATGGCCCACGGTACAGCCACCAACAGCATTGAGCTATCCGGGGATGCCAAGTCCTTTGACCGCGTGGCCCGGAAATGGAATGTAGACTATGCGTTCTATAAAACCGGGCCGGACAAATACCTGCTGTTTTTCAAGGCTGGACAGGCAGACGCAATGACCGCCTGCTTTTCTGAGTATTCCCGGAAGGTGTTAAGCAAAGCAAAATCGAACCGTGTTCCCATCCGGGAACAACTGCAACAGGCGGCGGATCAGCTTTCCAAAGAAAAGCCGAAGCAGAAAGAACGTGCAAAGGAGGTGGCCCATGAGGACAGATAAGATCAGAAAATATCTCATTCCGAACATTCCCTATCTGTTCATCCTGTGGGCGTTCCTCAAGCTGGGAACGGCCTACCGGCTGGCGGCGGGTAACGATTTTGCACATAAGCTCATCGGGCTGGGCCAGACGATTGGCCCGGCCTTTGCTGACTTTGCACCCAGTCTTGCTCCGCTGGATTGGCTTGTTGGTATTGTAGGCGCAGTTGGTTTCCGGCTGCTGATCTATTTCAAAAGCAAGAACGCTAAGAAGTTTCGGCGGGATGCAGAATACGGCAGCGCCCGGTGGGGAACGGAAAAAGACATCAAACCGTTTGTCGATCCGAAGTTTGAAAACAACGTGATTTTGACCGGGACGGAGTTTCTCACGATGAATACCCGCCCGAAAATTCCCGCAAATGCCCGAAATCTGAATTGCTGTATTATCGGCTCGTCCGGCTCCGGCAAAACCCGCTTCTGGCTCACGCCCCAGCTTTTACAGGCTCATTCCTCTTATGTGGTGGTCGATCCCAAAGGCGGTGTGCTGGGACAGGTCGGGGGTTTCCTGCAAAAACGCGGGTACAAAATCAAGGTATTCAACAGCATAGATTTTTCAAAATCCATGCACTATAACCCGCTGGCGTATATCCGCAACGAGGCCGATATTCTGAAATTCGTGGATGCCCTGATTTCCAACACAAAGGGCGAAGGCAAGGAAGGCGATCCATTCTGGACGAAATCGGAAACGCTTTTGTACTGCGCCCTGATTGCCTACATCATTTTCGAGGGGCCTGCCGAGGATCGGAACATGAACACCCTTGTGGATATGATTTCTGGCATGGAGGTCAAGGAGGATGACGAGGATTTTATGAACGCGGTGGACTATATGTTTGCCGGGCTCGAAAAGCGCAAGCCGGATTGCTTCGCGGTCAAACAGTATAAAAAGTACAAATTGGCCAGCGGCAAGACGGCAAAAAGCATTTTAATTTCCTGCGGTGCGCGGCTGGCTCCCTTTGACATCCCGCAGCTTCGTGAAGTCATGGCCTATGACGAATTGGAGCTTGACCGCATCGGAGATCGGAAAACGGCGGTATTCTTCATTATTTCCGATACCACGCAGACCTACAACTTTTTAGTGGCACTTGCATTTTCGCAGATGTTCAACCTCCTGTGTGAACGGGCGGACAATGTTCACGGTGGCCGCCTGCCGCACCATGTACGGGTGCTGTGGGACGAGGCAGCCAACACGGGACAGGTGCCCCAGCTCGAAAAGCTGGTCGCGGTTATCCGCTCCCGCGAGGTGAGTCTTTGCCTGCTGTATCAACAGTTGGCACAGTGCAAGGCCATTTACGATAAGCACGCCGAGACAATCCTCGGCAACATGGACAGCGTGGTGTTCCTCGGTGGCCGCGAAGCCAGCACCATCAAGGAAATATCCGAGAACTGGCTGGGAAAAGCCACAATCAGTATGCAGACTGACAGCCGCTCCCGTGGTCAGTCGGAAAGCTACAGTCAAAATACCCAGCGGCTGGGCCGGGAACTGATGACCCCAGCCGAACTTGCAACCATGCCGGGAGATAAATGTATTTTGCAGCTTCGGGGCCTGCCCCCGTTCTTCTCTCCCAAGTATGATCTGAAACGGCATCCGAACTACCGTTATACGGCGGAGGCCGATAAACAGAAAAACGCTTTTGACCTCGACAGGCTCATTAACCGCCGCAGGCGGCCCGGTCTGAACGAGGCGTGTACGATGTATGAGGTGACTGTGCCGGACGATGCGCTCACAGAAGAGGACGAGGACATCCTCAACTATGATGACATCGACGATCCAGACGCCTTTGCATAAACGCTTCGAGACAAAGTGTCCCGAAGTTTGTAACCTGCCGCCTGCAAGGGCGGCTTTTTTGTTACCGGGAAAATCCCGGAGAAATGGAGGCTTATATGGCATTTTTCTCATCTGCAATCGACACTTTACAGACCCTCGTTATTGCTCTCGGCGCTGGCCTTGGCGTGTGGGGCGTGGTTAATCTGCTGGAGGGCTACGGCTCGGATAACCCGGGCTCCAATGCTCATGGTTAATAAAGAAGCACAACAAAAACAGGACAAGGACAGCAGCCCCGCCGCTATTCCAAAGCAAGGGGAAATAGAAAACCAGATAGAGAGAATCTAAAGAGAATTTTGATAATTTTGTGCTTTATTATCTTTTGTAGATGGAGTACAATGTAGCTGGATAAATTCAGAAATCAGAAAAAGGAGTAACAACAATGAAACACATAAAGAAAAGTGGAATTGTAATGGTATTGATATTAGTAACAGCATTGTGTATTGGCTGCGGTAGCAAAGTAAATGAAGAAAAAAGCAACCCAAGTACGGAAAATCATTCATCTCAAGTTGAAGAAGAAACTCAAGCCACAGAGAATCAGCATACAAAGGATATGCTTGATACAGAAAATAATAAGGCTGAAAGTATTCAAGATGAGATTGCAAAAGTTGAAGATAAATCTCGTGAATATGAAAATGCTGATTGGGGCAGCATGGGACAGCAGGAAATGAATCAGCTCACTGCACAGTGGTATCAGCTTTGGGATGATGAACTTAATTCTTTGTGGAGTAGATTAAGTGATGAATTAGATACCGAAACAAAAGCAGAAGTGCTTGATGAACAACGGGCATGGATTGATAGAAAAGAGAAAAATGTAAAAGGTGCAGGCATGGCTGCTTTTGGAGGAAGCCTTCAACCTCAATTAGAAAATGATACTGCCAAAGACATGACACGAGCAAGGACTTACATACTTGCCGGTTATTTGGCAGATGTCAGAAACGAAAACTTTATTATTTCGTCTGAAATTCAAGAAAGTATTGACATGGCAGATCCAAGCCTAAATGAGATTTTTGAAAAATTTGAAGGACAATGGATATTTGATAAAGAGCGTGGAGCATGTGTTGGTGTTGAAAAAACAGAAACATGTGCCTATGGTGTTGAGGGGAGTAATTGGACAGTTTGGGTAACTGGCGGTGATATTATTTCTGACCTTGATGTATATGGCTATACAGAGAATAACATCATATTCAAAGTTACACATGATGACTACGATGCTTATTATGAACTTTTATTTAACATGGATAATTTGCTTAGTTTTGCATATGGAACATCTTTAGGTGCGATGGATGATATTATAGTGTGTGATTAAAATGAATACTTGTAGAACCGAACAATAACGAAATACCCGCCGCCCATCACAGCGGGCACACAAGCAGTAAGTCTGAAAAGATTTGCTGCTTTTTTTGCGTCCATTTTTGGCAAACCGCCCCATTCGCTTGTAGTAGGGAGTGACCGGGGAAGTTTGCTTTAAAAAGTTTCGCCGGATTTAGCAGAACAGCACTTGCCTACCGTAGTAGTAATGAAAAAATCCAAAGGAGTGTTTGGCATTTTCCGTTTCCGTCCGTAGAGGGGAGCAAAAGCGGGTAGGACACGCCGCCGCAATCGCTATATTGACGGAAACAAGCCAAGCCGCCCCTTGTGGATTGCCGCAAAGTCAGCCGCAGAGGAAAGCGGCAGTTTCTTAGAGCAAGATTCTACCACGGTGCCAAAATCCGCATATCTGCGGTTTTGCCCCTTTGGTAAATCTTGTTGGGGAGTGCCTTCCCCAAACCCTGCTCATGCGCCCTGTCGGGCGAGAAAGGAGGTCAACGCTTGAAGAAAAAATACAACACGCCCCACCGCTGCCATGTGGTCAAAACCCGCATGACCGAGGAAGAATACGCCGACTTTACCGAGCGGCTGAAACACTATGACATGAGCCAAGCCGAATTTATTCGGCAAGCCATTACACGGGCGACCATTCGCCCCATCGTTACCGTTTCCCCGGCCAATGATGAACTGTTGTCCGCCGTTGGCAGGCTGACCGCCGAATATGGAAAAATCGGTGGCAACCTCAATCAGATTGCCCGCGCCCTCAACGAGTACAGCACACCATACAACGCCCTGTCCGTTGAAGTCCGCGCCGCCATTTCTGACCTTGCTGCCTTGAAGTTTGAAGTCCTGCGAAAGGTAGGTGACGCTGTTGGCAACATTCAAACATATCAGCTCTAAAAATGCGGACTATGGCGCAGCGGAAGCCTA
>OHAC01002202.1_pt1 | contig 15928 bp, 10 predicted proteins | sample 1577051 | NCBI WGS metagenome assembly OHAC01 (sample SAMEA3541499, study PRJEB24748) | human gut metagenome | biome: human gut; feature: human-associated habitat; material: faeces | place: China | collected 2012 | reverse complement strand
CTCCGAAGGACTTATCAAGAACAACGTTTCTTCCTTTCGGTCCAAGGGTTACACGAACAGTGTCTGCTAACTGATTTACGCCTGCTTCCAGGGCTTTTCTGGCTTCTACGCCATATTTAATCTGCTTTGCCATGATTCAAATTCCTCCAGTTTCTATGATATATACGATGTATTACTCGATTACTGCCAGAATGTCATTCTGTTTTACGACTACATATTTCTCGTCCTCAACCTCTACTTCGGTTCCGGAGTACTTGGAGTAGATAACCTTATCACCCGGTTTTACCTGCATGGTGATCTCTTTGCCGTCAACTACACCGCCAGGACCTACTGCTACTACCTCTGCCTGCTGCGGTTTCTCTTTTGCCTGGCCCGGAAGCACGATACCGGATTTGGTAGTCTCCTCTGCTACAAGCTGTTTTAATACAACCCGATCAAATAACGGTACTAATTTCATGGATAACTCCTCCTTACATCGAATCTTTTTTCTTTCATGGGGCCTCTGAATTATCCCCTTTCTGATGTACATTACCATTTATAGCACGAGTTGTTAGCACTGTCAAGTGTTGAGTGCTAATTTTATCTAATTTTTATAACTTCCCCCTTTCTTTTTTACTCTCTTCGTATTAGAATTACTTTTATAAAGAATATTCGTAACGGCTTGAAAATGAACCTGCAACGCATATTCAAAGAAAGGAGTACAGGGGTATGGCAAAAAAAGCTTTTGGAAAACTGGCAGCCCTCTTAACCATCGCAGGTGCTGCTGCAGCCGGCATTTCTTACCTGACGAAATACCGGTCTTTTAATAAGGAGCTGGATGAAGACTTCCACGATTTTGAAGATGAGGACGACACCGAGGTGCCGGACAGCACCATGAGCCGCAACTATGTTTCCCTTCATGCAGATAAGGACGAGTTCCTGGTAGCTGCAGGCGACATGATGAACGCCGCAAAGGATGCAGCCAGCGCTGCGAAGAATATGGTAAAGGATGCCGCTGCCATTGTGGCAGACAACACCCGCGAGGCAGTCAGTGTCGCAAAAGACAGTGCCCAGAAAGCCACCGTTGTCGCGGAAGATACTGTAGAAAAAGCAGAGAGCGCTGTAGAGGACGCTGTGATCAAAACAGAGGACGCCATCGAAAACGCAGCAGAAACCGTATCTGACGCTATGGAAGAGACCGCCGAAAAGCTGGCGGACGCTTCCACTACCACCGTCAGTGAAGATACGGAAGCGTAAACAATAACTTATCAAGGAAAAGAAGCAGAGCACAGAGTTTTCGCAAACTCCGGGTTCTGCTTCTTTTCCTTTTATGCGCCCCAGCATTCCATAAGAAGGCGTATTCCTTCCACAATCTGTTCTTCACTCAGGCTTGCATATCCCAGCACCACCGTAGCCGGACGGTGATTGTGCTGTGGATGTATGAAGTAACTGCTCAGACCATACACCTTCACACCAGCTTCTTCCGCTTTCTGAATCAGCTGCTCCTCTGACTCTCCTTGTCTGGAAGTCAGCAAAATGTGAATACCTGCGTGTTCCCCACGGATTTCAAACCGTTCCCGCAAAGGCTCGATCTGTTCCAGTAAAAGATCGTGTTTCGTCTTGTAAACCGCACGCATCCGGTTTAAATGCCGCTCAAAATACCCGCCCGCCAGAAACTGATACAGAATATTCTGATCAATGCGGGATACGGTGGAGGCATAGAAGGAAGTCTGGCTGCGGTAGCGCAGCAATAAATGTGTGGGCAGAACCAGATAACTGACACGAATGGCCGGCGCAATGCACTTGGAAAACGTTCCAAGATAAATGACCCGTCCGCTCCGGTCCATGCCCTGCAGGGCCGGAATTGGTTTTCCGCGATACCGGAATTCACTGTCGTAATCGTCTTCTATAATGTAACGGTCCGGCGCTTCCACGGCCCACTTTAACAATTCCTGGCGCCGTCCCACAGGCATGACAACTCCCGTTGGGAACTGGTGGGAAGGCATCACATAAGCCACATTCGCCCCACTCCGGGTCAGAAGCTCCGGCTCCATGCCATTTGCGTCCATCTCCACCGGACAAACCTCATAGTCCAGACTCCGGAAGACCCGGTATGCCTGCTTGTAGGTAGGATTCTCCATGGCTATGACATGCTTCCCTTCTAAAATCTGGGACAGCAGCATCAGTAGATACTCACTTCCTGCTCCCACAATGATCTGCTCCGGACTGCAGTTTACCCCACGGGCCGAATGCAGGTAGCTGCGGATTGCTTCCCGAAGTCCGGGTTCCCCCTGATGATTTCCAGAATGAAACATTTCTTTATTATCATCGACAAGGGTGTTACGGCTCAGCTTCCGCCACACATGATACGGAAAGCTGTCCAGATCAATACCACGCGGAGAGAAATCCACACGCCACCCCGCATCCGGCTCCGCGGTTGTCTCCATCTCCTCGGCACCGGACGGCCCGGTCTCCACTAACTCATCCAGATGACTGACAAAATAACCGCGGCACGGCCGGGATTCCATATATCCCTCGGCCAGCAGCTGGTCATAGGCCATCTGCGTTGTGCTGCGGCTAACTTTCAAATGCTCCGCCAGTACCCGCGTGGAGGGAAGACGGTCACCCGCTTTTAAGGCACCGCTTCGGATCTCCGCGCAGATATGGGAGTATATCTGTTCATACAGTGGTTTTTTCGACCGGGAATCAAGCGGAATCAAAAGTTCCATCAGCTCATCCCCTAATCTGATCGTTATTTCTGAATCTTAAAGGAGCTCTTTAAGGAAACGATCCGGTTAAATACCGGCTCGCCCGGCTTGCTGTCCTTGCAGTCCGCGCAGAAGAAACCGTTGCGCACAAACTGGAAGCTGTCGTAAGCCTCAGCCTCTGCAAGAGCAGGCTCTACATAGCAGTTCTTTAAGATGGTAAGGGAATTCGGGTTTAAGTTGAGGCTTCCGTCCTCGTTTAACTTGCCCTTCTCCTCGTCTACAATGTTCTCATACAGGCGGACCTCAACCTGCTTTGCGGTCTCGGCCGCAACCCAGTGGATGGTGCCCTTTACCTTGCGCTCACAGAAACCGGAACCGCTCTTGGTAGCCGGGTCGTAGGTAGCGTGTACTACGGTCACATTGCCGTTCTCGTCCTTTTCAAAACCGGTGCAGGTTACAAAGTAAGCGCTCATAAGACGAACCTCGTTGCCCGGGAACAGACGGAAGTATTTGCGCGGCGGCTCCTCCATGAAATCCTCGCGCTCAATGTAAAGCTCTCTGCCAAACGGAACCATACGGGATCCAAGCTCTGGATTCTCCAGGTTGTTCGGAACCTCCAGCAGCTCGGTCTGGCCTTCCGGATAGTTGTCGATGACCAGCTTCACCGGATCCAGGATTGCCATCATGCGGGCTTTCTTTAACTTTAAGTCCTCACGGATGCAGTACTCCAGCATCGCATAGTCAACAGAACTGTTTGCCTTGGATACGCCAACCAGATCTACAAACTTGCGAATAGCCTCCGGGGTATAGCCACGTCTGCGCAGCGCAGCAATGGAAACCAGACGCGGATCATCCCAGCCGTCTACGATGCCGTCTTCTACCAGCTTCTTGATGTAACGCTTACCGGTGATGACGTTGGTCAGGTACAGCTTTGCAAACTCAATCTGGCGCGGCGGATTCTCAAACTCACACTCGCGTACCACCCAGTCGTACAGCGGACGGTGATCCTCAAACTCCAGGGTACAGATGGAATGGGTAATATGCTCAATCGCGTCCTCGATCGGATGCGCGAAGTCATACATCGGATAAATGCACCATGCGTCACCGGTGTTGTGATGAGTCATGCGTGCCACACGGTAGATAACCGGGTCTCTCATGTTGATGTTCGGGGAAGCCATGTCAATCTTGGCACGAAGCACCTTCTCACCATCCTGATACTTGCCCTCTTTCATCTCCTCGAAGAGCTTTAAGTTCTCCTCGATGCTGCGGTTGCGGTACGGGCTTTCCTTGCCCGGTGTGGTGAAATCACCGCGATATTCCCGGATCTGATCCGCAGTCAGGTCACAAACGAAAGCTTTTCCCTTCTTTATAAGAAGAACCGCGCACTCGTACATCTGCTGGAAGTAGTTGGAAGCAAAGAACAGTCTGTCCTCAAAATCTGCACCCAGCCACTTTACATCGGCCATAATAGACTCAACGAACTCCGTCTTCTCTTTCGTCGGGTTGGTATCATCAAATCTTAAGTTGAACTTGCCGCCGTATTTCTGGGCAAGACCGTAGTTTAATAAAATGGACTTAGCATGTCCGATATGCAGGTAACCGTTCGGCTCCGGCGGGAAACGGGTCTGAACGTGATCGTAAACACCCTCAGCCAGATCTTTATCGATCTCCTGCTCAATAAAGTTCTTGGAAACAACTTCTTTCTCTTCCGCTGTCTCTAAAACTTCTTTTTCTTTTTCCATCGTGAAGTCCTCCATACTGTTTGCGGCTGCCTTCTGCACGCCGCATGATAATAACTTATGATAACACATTTCCTTTAAATGGGAAAGGGGGTAAATGGCTTCCAAATTTTTTTAAACTTTTTTTGAAAATAGTGTTGACATTTGTAGAACCCCATGCTATATTATACGAGGTTCGCTGCTGTGGCTCAGTCGGTAGAGCGTCGCATTGGTAGTGCGGAGGTCACGGGTCCGATTCCCGTCAGCAGCTTTCATAAAGCCGAAGATCTTTGAAGTCAAAGATTTTCGGCTTTTTTGTTTCTAAAAAAGGCTCTTATGCTGATTTTTATAAAATCTTTTTGCATAAGAGCCTTTTTCTCTTCCCTATTCCAGAATCTCATCCATCGTGAGAATCTCCATATCTGATTTTCCCTTCAGCTTAATACTGGTTCCCAGTGATGTTACACGGATGCGTCCTTCCAGGCAGTCTGCTACCTCGCGGGATATGAAAATCGTGCGGGCCGGGGCATTGGCCTCCAGACGTGCCGAGGTATTGACCGTATCTCCGATGGCCGTGTAATCCATGCGCTGCGGAGAACCGATATTTCCGACCACCGCGTCTCCTACATGCACGCCAATGCCGAAGGATACGGTTCTTCCGTATTTTTCCATGAGAACTTTGGAGAGTTCATCGGAGCCCTGGCGCATATCTTCTGCTGCCCGGACGGCTTTCATCACATAATCCTCCTGCGGGAGCGGCGCTCCCCAAAAGGCCATAGCCGCGTCACCAATGAATTTATCCAGCGTACCGCCATTTCGCATGATGCAGTCCGCGATCAGGGTCAGATACTGGTTTAAGATTTCCACCACCTCGGAAGGTGACAGTTTCTCGGACATGGTAGTAAATCCGCGGATATCCACGAACAGCACTGCAATGTTCACCACTCTTCCGCCTACCATCAGCGCTTCCGGATTTCCACTGTCCAGAATCTCCTGCACGATCTGCGGTGCCACATACTTTTTAAAGGTACTGGTCACCCGGCGTTTTTCCAGTGCCGCGGTAATATAATTGAAGGCAATGCCTGCCACATAAACGATGGTTGTTCCCAGTGGTATCCAGAGCAGCCGCAGAACCAGGCCATGCCCGTAGGCCAGTCTGGCAAGAAGCATCCAGCCTCCGCCTACCACCAGCCAGCCAAGAGTAGCCGGAACCATTTTCCGCTTCCACATCCACAGGCCAAATGCTCCTGTAACCAGGAACAGTGCCAGATACTGCCAGCTGTCTGCTGCTTCCTTTTTATAATTTTCCTGCAGCAATGTTTCGATGACATTGGCCTGATATTCCACGCCATACATGGGCTGCGCATGGTCGATCGCAGTCGGATAGCTGTCCTGAAGACCAGCCGCATAGGGTCCGATCAGCACAATGCGGTCCGCGAAATAATCTGCCGGAACAGCTCCGGACAGGATATCTGACACCGAGATGGATTCACTGTAATCTCCGGGAAGTCCAGTAAAGGGCAGATACCAGAAGCCACGGGCATCTGTGGGAGGCTCCATCAGATAACGTTTCACCATATCCAGATCTGCCGTCTGCTCTTCTGTTCCACTCTGGTATGCCAGATACTTTGCCGCCGTTACTGCCGCCAGGGAAGGCACCTCGGTATTGTCAGGCGGCGTCACCGACCAGAGACTGTGACGCAGAATTCCGTCTGCATCCAGCATGGCATTGATATGTCCCTGCGCGGTTCCTTCCTTCAGTTCCGGGTACGGCTCATCAAAGGCTGTCACCGCAAAATCATTCCAGGAGGTCTTTCCATTTTCCTGGATGTGAAATTCTGATCCAAACTCTGCCGCGCAGGCTGTCACGACATTGCGGTACTTTCCCGCCGCATCTGCCAGCCAGGCATCCTTTTCCGGATCGGTTTCTCCCGCATACAGTACATCAACCGCGATCACTGCCGGATGACAGTCCTCAGACTCATTCAGTGCCTCGATCACCATGGCCATGGTGTCGCGTCCCCAGTTCTGGAACGGGCCAATATCCTCCAGTGCCTTCTGGTCAATCCCGACCAGTACAATATTTCCTTCAGAAGCCGATGGTTTCTGATACCAGGCATCTGCCGCCGTCTGGTCCGCACGGTTTAACACACCAGACACAGCGGCTGCGGTCAGCAAAGCCGCCGCAGCCACCGCGCACAGAACCTGTTTTCGTTCTGCTTTTCTTATTTTCATTTGTATCTACCAATCCTGTTTTTGATCATCTGTATTCCCGATCATACTCTGAGTCCCCAGATCCGCTTACCTTGGGTAAGTCAGAACCGCTCTGGAAAAGTTATCGCAGACATAAAGCCGGTCTCCCCTTACCATAAGTCCCACCGGTGCTACCGGGCTCGGATCCATGGCATTCTGGTCACACACCGCGATCGTGGAGACCACACCATTCTGGATCTTTCTCACTGCATTGTTTCCGGTATCCGATACATAAATGATGCCGTCATCCGCCACTGTGACACCCTGCGGATCATGAAACTGCGCCTGCTCCGCACTGCCATCTGCCAGTGCTTCACCCCCGCTTCCGGCAACGACTGTCACAGAACCATTCTCCGCCCGGAGAATACGGTTTGCGCCGGACTCGCAGATATACAGGCTTCCGTTCTTCCAGCAAAGACCGGTCGGCTCATTTAAATTTTCCAGATACGTCGTAATGGTTCCGATATTGGTCAGTTTACGGATGCGGTTGTTTCCGGTGTCTGCAATATACAGGTTTCCTGCCTCATCCGTTGCAAGACCAGTCGGACGATTGAAGGTTGCCTCGATTCCATAACCGTTCATGGAGCCCTTGGCACGCTGGCCGGTTGCCGTCTGAACCTTGTTTTTATCGTGAGCGATGAAACGCACCACATTGTTGGCAGCATCGGATACGGCATAGCCATCCAGGAATGGTGCTACCGCCCACGGTTCCTTGAAATAGCTGTCATTCAAGGCACTGTCGTTATAGCCGCCGATGGGCTGACCGTAAAGGTCCCCCACCGTTGCCACACCACCGTACACGGTACTGGTGCGGCCCTCCACACGCCAGACCACCTTATTGTAGGTGTCTGTCACCAGGAAGGAGCCATCCGGCATGGAAGTGATCCCGGACGGTGCGCAGAGGGTGTCCATGGCACTCTCCGCTGCCGCACAGGGAAGGGCCATGGACAGCGCCAGCATAGCTGCTGCCGCAAAGGTTAAGATTCGTTTCTGTAATTTCATGACTCTTCCTCCTCTCTCTGGTCCGGTACATTGGAAGGCTCTGTGTGGAGCAGATTCGCCTTTTCTTTCTCCGATTCCGGTTCTTCTTCCGGGCCTGAATCCCGATCACCATTCTGATTTTCTTCCTGTTCCGGATTGTTTGCGTCTGTGTTCTCGTCTTTCTTCGGATCTGGGTCTTCTTCCGACGTGACAGTATCTTCCAGTAAAGTAGATGGAATAGCCAGGGTTACTGATTTTACAGGGATGTTCCGGGGCTCATCGTCATCTTCATCATCATCTGAATCCTGGTAGGGTTCATCTTCGTCAACAATCTCATCATTGCTCCAAGTCGCATTGTTTGGAGTTGCCTTCAGATTCTCCTCATCCTCTTCTTCCTCATAACCAAAGTCTTCATCTATGATGTCCGCATCATTCTTAGTGGCAAGAAGAGAGGAATCTACGATTTCATCAACAACAGGACGAAGAGGAATATCCAACTGCTGAGGTAGAGGGGTTACATTGGGAGGAAGAGGAGTCATATTTTCATCTGGAAGCAAATAGTACCACCCATCCTTTTCTTGGAAATTACTATTTGCTCCTCCTTCAAAGTATTCTCCAAATCCATGTTCGTATTTCTGGCGTATCACCGTTCCTTCACCCTTAATGTTAGTTGCATTCTCTGGATATATGTTTAAAAAGTTTGAATTGTAGATTGCTTCCCTTATAGAAATAGCGCCACATGTGGAACTGTTTGAACTCAAATAATTTGTTTTCTCATAATTAATTTCGCAGTTCCCATTAAATTTTTTTATCTCTATAACTGAGTTCTTTGTTGATTCCAGCTCGCAATTGTTTAATGTCAAATTAAATCCGTCTTCCGCAGATATTAAATTGGCATTTTTACTGAACTCAATCCCCTCCATTGTTAAGTTTGCGCCCTTTAACAGCTTCGCTAACACTCCACTTTCATCGTCTTGCTTTACAGGAAGCGAAAAATGAGTCTTTTCTGCCTTTATAAAGGCAGAATCACTCGGTATCACTTGAAATGCATAATTTTTCTCGTTAACATTGCCAGCACTCGTTGAAAAAGCAATGGTAGAATTTTTTAGTTCGACATTTCCACCCAACCGTATAGGTCGCAGATTGCTGGCTCTTACTCCAGACATTTTTAATGTACCATTTTCTTCAACATTAAATTGACCATAATCAATTTCACAGCTACTTCCATTATTGGTTGTATACTGCATAGTAAGTGAAGCGCCATCTGGAATATTGATAGTCTTATCTTGCTGCTTAACTGCTAATGTAACCTTCGTTCCATTTAATTCGACTGTTTTTTCTCCATGAACTGTAATCTCTTTTATGTTTTCCGGCCACGCATAATTACTACTCATTAGTGTCAAAATCTCCGGAACCTGTTCTTCCGTTTCCAAGTACTCTTCCAAACTCAGCCCAGCTCCAGCAAGAGAAAACATATTACCCTCGGATTTACTATATACATTTCCATCGCAAAAAATCGGCTCAGCATCCGGTTCACTTTTCAACCATACTTGTGACTTTTCCAAATGATCTATAAACCGCCCTGGACGTTTTGATATAATCTTTGTATTCACATAATCAACATATGCGACACTTTCCCCTTCCATTTCTATTGAAACCTCTGAAGTTCCAGCTTCAACCTGTCCACTGGATAATTGTATTTCTGCTGTATTGCTTTGTTTAATTCCGTTTAAGACATAACCTCCATTCAATTGATATTGACCATTCGTCATTTCAACTTGTGAAATCTTTCCAGCCGAGTGTACAACTATTGAAGCACCAGACATGCTAAGTTTACCACCTTCACCACCTTGCATTTCAAGTACTCCGCCAGTAAGGGTAATATCTCCTACTTTTCCATCTTTTAATACAATTTCCCCCGCATCTTCTTCAACATTACCTACAGTACCGCCATTCATGTTAAAAATTCCTACATTCTTTACTGCGTTGCTGTTTTCTATAATATTGCCATTTATTAGCTCGCCACTATTTGAAAATGTCCCCTTTATAATCAGCCGCCCGGTACTATTATCCAATGTACCAGCATTGTTTAAATCTCCGCCAATCTGCAGCGTATTCGCACTGGTATTATTCACAGTACCCGCGTTAGTCAGGTTTCCTTCCATCTCCATGTGACCGTTTACCTGTAACGTCTGTCCATTCTGTACATCAGCAGAAATGCCATTTCCTGCTGTCAGAGATTTTCCTGACGGCACGGTCAGTCCGGAATCTACTATCAAAACATTATCGGATGCATTGCTTCCCGGCTGCAAAATGACGCTGACATTTTTATTGTTCAGATAATCATGGACTGTATCATCGGTTACCGGCATAGTCAGGGTGGTCGGGTCAGCTATACTTTCTTCCGGCGTTGTTGCAGAACCACCAGATGCCCCCCCGTCGGACCCGGAATCGTCTTTGCTTGTATTATTCGAGAATACCGGATCTACATCCACTTTATGGGCCAGGCCGGCAAGCTGCTTCTTGATTTCTTCCAGCTTTCTTGCAACCTCTTCCTGATCCTGCTTCAGGCGTTCTTCAGCCTTTGCGATTGTGGAAACCAGGTCAAATCCGGCACCTGTGCCGCCACCGGCACTGCCTCCTGCTCCGGAGCCGCCACCACGAATGCGATCCTGAAGCTGCGGATCCTTTTTCAGTTCTACAGCTACAAAGCCATCAATTTCCTCTTCGCCATACTGTCTTACAATGATATCGCATTTGTCGCCTTCTTTGTTTTTATCATAGATCCAGAATTCTGCCCGCTGGCCGCCGCGCAGGGTGATGGATTTTCGCTGGCCGCTGACCGGATCGGTCACGCTGGCCTCCACACTTCCATCCAGCATGTACAGGATGGTGTGATACTGGTCAATAACCTTTACCCAGCCGGATGTTCCGCGAATGCCGACTACCATGGATGAGGTGCGGATGTTCAGCACTTCATCATCCTGCAAGTGCTCTGTCACATTGAAAAACAGGTTGCCCGAATTCAGAAGAAGCTCCGACTGTTTTCCCTTCTTGCGGACCTCCAGATTGCTGACCGCGTCCATCTTAAACAGCTTGGTGCTGTCGGCCTCAAACCAGGCGTAGCTCTTCTGCTCCGTGCTGACCTGATAGCCGTTGAACAGCTTCATATCCTGCATGGCTGTCATTTCTTTTCCGTTCTGATTCTGCACCGTCACCGTTCCCTCGGTCTGATACAGGCGAAACGATGCTGCAACGGCTTCTTCCGCAAATGCCGGCACTGCCATATTGCAGACGCATAGGGCCGTAATGAGTACAGATGCCAGGATCCGCCGTGCTTTGTTTACAAGGCTTTTATCCATTCCTTTTCCTCCCATGTACGCAGAAAACTCATAGCCGGCAAAGGATTGTCAACTACAAGTTTTCTTATTTTTTGCGTCCGGCATCATCCGCCTTCCGCTCCTGCATTTATTTTACTACATAATAACGGCAAATTCAAATTACAGTTCCTTTTTTTGCGTAACGCCATTTTATATTTCCCATTGAATTTTACGGTTTTTATGCTTCCGGAGAGGATTTTTTCTGATTTTGCACCTTTTCCCAGCACCGGCTCTCCACAAAAAGCCGGGTCAGCTCCGGATCAAGCTTTCCTTCCTTATTGGCCATGCTGTTCAGAATATTCAGTGCTTTCTCCACCGGCATTCCCGGTTTATACGGCCTGTCATCTGCCACCAGGGCATCAAATATATCCAGAATGGTGATAATACGCACCTCCATGGGGATCTGGTCTGCCGTCAGATGCTTCGGGTAACCGCTTCCGTTCAGGAGTTCATGATGACTGGCTGCCCATTCACGCACATGGGACAGTTCTTTGGAAAACCGGATTTCAGAAAGCAGTTTATCCGTAATTACTACATGGCTTTCCATAACGGCCCGTTCTTCTTCTGACAAGGTTCCCCTGCGGATCATGAGCATCTGGAACTCTTCTTCCTCCAGCCATGGCTTCTCGCTGCCATCTTCTTCCATATAGGTCTTTTCATGAATCCGGCAGACTTCTTCCCGAAGATCATCCGGACAAAAGCCTGCTGTATTGGCGCGAAGAATGGTTTCCTGAGCTTTCTGCAGCTCCTCCTCGCATTCCTGCATGGTTTCCACAGAAATTTCTCCCTTCAGGCTAGCAATCTGGATCAGCAGGCGGATTTTCTCAAAACGGTGCAGGATTGCGGTTTTCTGCTCTGGCAGAAGCCGCGCATCCTTGTTCATAACCTCCAGCGGGATGACCAGCTTTCCAATATCATGCAGCCATACGCTCATCAGAAGTTCGTGTTTATGGGCTGTGTTGAACAACGGCGTCTGCCCGGCCTCCTTTGCCTTTCCATTGAGATGATCAATAAAATGACGTCCGTATTCCACCATATGGCGTGTATGGCTGGCATTGTAAGGGGTTCTCTCGTCAACCGCGGAGGACATGACACGTACGAAGGACTCGAACAGCTCCTTGATATTCTCAATATAAAGAACATTCTGAATGGTAATGGCTGCCTGGGAGGCTACGGATTCCACCGCCGGGATGATATCGGCCGGAAATGCGCAGACATCCCCCGCTGCATCCATAGCGTTGATGAGCTGGATCACGCCTAGGCGCTCTCCCTGCCGGTTGTGCATGGGAACTACCAGCATGGACTGGGTGTGATATCCGGTCATGGCATCATAACGGACCGGACCGGAGAAATCGTACTCCGTGGAAGTCCGCACATTTTCAATGCAGACCGTCCTGTTTTCCAGATAACTCATGGCACAGACATTTTCCCTGCTCAGCTTAACCGGAGGAAGATTTGGTTCCTTTCCATCTCCTCCCTCATAGGTGTGCATGGTATTGTTGCGCATGATTTTGAAGCGCAGCACATCCCCGTCTGCCAGATAAAGCGTTCCGGCATCGGCATGGGTCAGTTCCATGATCCGGTTTAAGATCATCTCCAGCAGTCGGTTATAATCCTTTTCCGAAGAAATGGCTGTGCCGATCTCCAGAATACTTTGCATTTCCTTTTGTGTCATAGGTAGCTCCTCCCGATTTTCAGTTCAGGCTTTCTCCAAACCGTATTTTCGTCTTTCTATTATCTGCCGTCATTGTCCATGTACTTTGAGAGCCATGCCTTCCCGCGCAAACAGACAGGCTGGGTCCTGCGCCAGTGACATTTTCTCCTGCTCTCGCAGAAACGCGTCCTGATAGCTCCGTTCATAATGCATGAAAAGTGCCTGCTGCGCTCCGCTCGCCTGACGCAGCTTCCGACACCGTTCGATGGAACCGTGTCCCCATCCCTGCCTGAACATAAGCTCCTCCTCCGTATAACAGGCATCACAGATCAGCAGGCCACAGGCTCCGGCAAACTCTTTCAGCTTCGGAAACATCGCATCGGTCAGCTCGCAGTCAAGCCCGTACACGACGCTGGCTGGCTCAGACTCCTGCGTTGCCTCCTCCAGCCGGTATAAGATGCTTCCGCCCGGATGTACGCCGCGTAGTGTCTGCACCCGGATCTGATCCTCAAGCAAAAATACATCTCCCGCCTGAATTTCATGAAACCGGACCAGAGCCGGAAGCTGATCTAACGGAAGCGGCCAGTAAGGCGGTCCAAACATCTGGCAGAGGCATTCCTTCAGACCTTTCTCTCCAAAACGTTCCCCATAAATATGGACTTCCATCTGCGGATCAAAAAGAAAGGAACTGCCGTACAGTCCCATCAGATGATCCATATGGAAATGACTGAGCAGAAGATCCAGACGTCCGCGCTTTCCATCCATCTGCCGCTTAAAGCTCCGGTCAAAATTTCCGATCCCGGTTCCTGCATCCAGGATCACCGTTTTGTCTTTTGTATGGACTGTCACGCAGGAGGTATTTCCCCCATATTCCTGATATTCCGGACCACATTCCGGCCCGGACCCGCGAACTCCCCAGACTCTCACCTGAAGTCCCATATCCATTCTCCCTTCTGCCTTCCATACCGGCTTTCCATCCATATTCTTTCATTATAATCCATGATCCGTCCCAATGGAAGCCCGAAAACTTTATATTTTCCGGCACCGTGGGGCCTGCCGTTTCATACAGTACAGTAAAAAGCAATGAGGCGCAATATGGCTGAAAATGATACACATTACAACGGAACTTCTGATATAAGTGACAACGATGCAGCGGCTCCGCTTCCGGAGCTGGAAGAGGAAAAGGCAGTCTATCCAGACGATCCGGCAAACATCCCTGTGGCTCCGCTTCCGGATCCCGGTGAGGGCGGACCGGTCTATCCGGGAAACAGCAGCACTGGATCCATCGGCGGAAACTGGGACTGGGGCAGCAACGGCAATAACCACTGGGGACATCCTGGAAACAGCTGGGGCAACAGCTTCCTGCCTCTTACTCCCACTAACCCCGCAATTTCCCCGCGTTATTACGGCCAGGTGCGGTTCTTAAATGCCTCCACCAACAACTTTGCCGTCAACATCACCATTGATGGTACTGCGTATGCCATCAATTCCCGCTTCGGCACCATCTCGAACTATGACTGGATCTCGGATGGTTTCCATACGGTTATCGTTCGCCGTGCCTCCGGCATGCGTTCCATGCTTCTTCGGCAGAACTTTCCGTTTACCGCTGGCAAAAAGGTAACTATGGTTCTGGTAGATTCTGCCTCCGGCGGTCTGGAAATGGTCCAGATTTCTGACACTGGCTGTAATACCCGTGCCTACAATACCGGCTGCTACCGCTTTGCCAACATGACCTACAGTGGCTCCCGGTATGATCTGCTGCTTTACGGCGGCGAAACCATATTCCGGAACGTGGCATTCCAGACCGTCACCCCATACAAACAGGCCATGGCCGGTACCTACCAGTTCTACGTAACAAGCTCAGGCAATTACTCCCTCCTGCGCGAGATTCCGATCATCGTGATTGGTCTGAACAGTTCCGGCACCATTACCGGAAACAATCAGGCAGAAGCACTGCTCTCCGCACAGATTGAAATTGCAGCCGGCCAGAATTATACCTCTTATCTGATCGGGAACACCTGGTCCGATACCGGTCTGCGGCTGCTGACCGTAGAGGATTCCTGATTTTTGAATAATTACATTTATTCGTTGCAAAAAATGTGACTATTTACATTTATTCGTTGCATTTTTTGTCTGTATTCTGATATACCGGAAATTGCCATACGGATGAGAATCAAAGGGGCACCGCCCGGCCAGTAACTGACCGGGTCGGTGCCCTCTGATTCTCTATTTCTTTTTACAGTCTTGCCAGCTTCTTCTCCATCAGCTCTCCATTGCTGCTGTAGATGATGGCATTTTCCTTACTGATCTTTCCTTCCCGGAACAACTTAATGATGCTGTTGTCCATAGTGATCATGCCTTCCTCCTGGGAGGTGGCAATGATGTTGTCGATCTGGTGGATCTTGGACTCACGGATCAGGTTGCGGATCGCGTTGTTGAAAAACATGACCTCGAATGCCGGGGCCACACCGCCCTCCACCTTCGGAATCAGCTGCTGGGAAACCACGGCCTGCATGACCATGGAAAGCTGTGCCCGCACCTGTTCCTGCTGTGCCGGCGGGAAGCTGTCGATGATACGGTCAATGGTATTGGCGGCACCCACCGTATGCAGGGTGGAGATGACCAGATGTCCGGTCTCTGCTGCCGTCAGTGCTGTCTTGATGGTTTCCTCATCACGCATCTCACCAACTAAAATGACATCCGGTGCCTGACGCAGTGCCGCGCGCAGGCCTGTCACATAACTCTCGGTATCCAGCCCGATTTCTCGCTGGGTAACAACACTCTGATTGTGCCGGTGCAGATACTCAATCGGATCCTCCAGCGTGATCACATGGGCGTTGCGTGTCTTGTTGATCTGGTCAATGATGCAGGCCAGCGTGGTACTCTTACCACTGCCCGCCGGTCCGGTTACCAGAACAAACCCCTTGGTCATGCGGGAAATATCGATCACCACCTGCGGGATGTTCAGATTATGGAAATCCGGCAGATCGAATGTGATCACACGGATAATAGCTGCCAGTGAACCTCTCTGGCGGAATACATTGACACGGAAACGGGAAACGCCCGGAAGTGCCATTGCAAAGTCGTCATCACCGCATTCCACGACATGATCCATGCTGCGGTTATTTGCCAGTGCGTAGATTTCACACACCATCTCTTCAATTTCTTTCGGAAAGATCTTTTCGTCACTCTGATAAATAATCTTTCCGCCCACCTTCCAGGAAAGCGGCATGCCTGGGATCAGGAATATATCTG
>OHAC01002198.1_pt1 | contig 15973 bp, 14 predicted proteins | sample 1577051 | NCBI WGS metagenome assembly OHAC01 (sample SAMEA3541499, study PRJEB24748) | human gut metagenome | biome: human gut; feature: human-associated habitat; material: faeces | place: China | collected 2012 | reverse complement strand
TATTTCAATCCACGCTCCCCTCGCGGGAGCGTGGATTGAAATACAAAGACAATGGCGGATATGGAGGTGGCAACAAAGTCGCTCCCCTCGCGGGAGCGTGGATTGAAATTGCATAACTGGTCGAGAGTTACGCCGAGGGCGTCTGGTCGCTCCCCTCGCGGGAGCGTGGATTGAAATCTCTGTCGTTGATTAAATTTGCAACTATCATTTGTCGCTCCCCTCGCGGGAGCGTGGATTGAAATCTTCCTACAGTACAAATTAAAGGAGACTATAGAGTCGCTCCCCTCGCGGGAGCGTGTATTGAAATCCTATAAATGCTTAGAAACCAACGTATACCCGTTGTCGCTCCCCTCGCGGGAGCGTGGATTGAAATCTGTGCGGTCAAGTGCAGTTCCGCGTCAACCTGGTCGCTCCCCTCGCGGGAGCGTGGATTGAAATAAATCCCTACTTAATGCTCTGGCCTGTTCCATGCGTCGCTCCCCTCGCGGGAGCGTGGATTGAAATGCAGAACCGTTTTTGAAAGTCGGCGGATGGCTGGTCGCTCCCCTCGCGGGAGCGTGGATTGAAATTCCTATCTCCCGAAGCTGAACCGCAGGTTTTCTTGTCGCTCCCCTCGCGGGAGCGTGGATTGAAATGTTAATCGTCAAACCGTTTTCTGGGCTGTAGTCGTCGCTCCCCTAGCGGGAGCGTGGATTGAAATGATCGCGTAGACATTACCCTCGATCTTGTCCAGTGTCGCTCCCCTAGCGGGAGCGTGGATTGAAATAAATTTAATGCAATTTGCTGCAATCGTCCTACCGTCGCTCCCCTCGCGGGAGCGTGGATTGAAATTGTTTTGTCATAATAGCTTTGAAGCGTGTGCATAGTCGCTCCCTTCGCGGGAGCATGTCAGGAAAAGGATCGTAACAGAAAAAATGTCGAAGAAAATGGGGGAGAGGCATATGGATTATTTTGCGCATATTGATGGGGAACGAAAACAGAGTGTTTTGGAGCATTCGGAGGGGGTCGCAAGACTTGCTGGAATGTTTGCCGGAGAATTTGGAAAGTATGAATGGGGATATTGCAGTGGTATGCTGCATGATATTGGAAAGTACAGTCTCAGGTTCCAGAGAAGACTTCAAAAAGGAGATGTTCAGGTGGACCATTCGACGGCCGGAGCACAACTTTGTGCGGCGAAAGGAGGATACTACTCGTTTCTAAATTATTGCATTGCAGGGCATCATGCGGGCTTGCCAGATTGCGGAAGTAATACGGACAATGGCGGAGAGTCTACGTTGAGCGGCCGCCTAAAGAAAAAAATAGAAGATTATCAGGCTTATCAGTCTGAGATTGAGGTTCCGCTACTTCATTCGGCGCCCATTGATCCAAAAGCTGTGCCGAACCCATATTTTTCGTTAAGTTTTTTTATGCGAATGATTTATTCCTGTCTGGTAGACGCAGATTTTCTGGATACGGAAGCTTTTATGAAGCAGGGAAAGACAGAACGAGATCCCGGCACGAGAATAGAAGAACTGTACAGAAAGTTAGATAAATATCTTGAGAATAAAAGATGGCTGGAAAATAAAAAACCCGATACGATCAACGGCAGACGAAGTGAGATTTTGCGGCATTGTATGGACATGGGAACCCAGGAAAAGGGAATGTTTCGTCTGACTGTTCCGACCGGTGGAGGAAAAACAATTGCCTCGCTGGCGTTTGCACTTCGGCATGCGGCAGCGCATCAGATGAAGCGGATTATTTATGTCATTCCATATACCAATATTATCGAACAGAATGCGCGGGTATTTCGGGAGATTCTGGGAGAGGAAAATGTGTTGGAAAGCCATTGCAACATTGATTATACCAGTTCGGAAGAGCTCAGACCGATGCAGCTTGCTTCGGAAAACTGGGACAAGCCGGTGGTTGTTACGACCAATGTACAGTTTTTTGAATCTCTCTTTGCATCGAAATCATCAAAATGTAGGAAGCTTCATAATATTGCAAACAGTGTGATCATTTTCGACGAAGCGCAGATGATTCCGCCGGAGCATCTGAAGCCTTGTCTTGCGGTTATAGAGGAACTGGCAGCGCAATATGGTTCATCTGTTGTGCTTTGTACAGCAACGCAGCCAACATTTCAGAATTTTTTCCAGAGAAATTGGGAGCCGGTTGAGCTTTGTCCATGTATGGAAGAGCAATTTCGCTTTTTCAAGAGGACGAGATTTGAAGATATCGGAACGGTGACAGAAGAAGAGCTGGAGGAAAAACTTTTAAAAGAAACACAGGCATTGTGTATTGTCAATACGAAGAAACGAGCACAGAGAATTTATAATGCGATCAAAGGGGACGGAGTCTTTCATCTGTCGACAACAATGTATCCAAAGCATCGGAAACGGGTGTTAGAGCAGATTAGGAAAAGACTGGAAGATGGTAAAAAGTGTATTTTAATTGCAACGAGTCTGGTGGAAGCTGGAGTGGATCTGGATTTTCGATCTGTATATAGACAGCTTGCGGGAATGGATTCTATGATTCAGGCGGCAGGACGCGGAAATCGAAATGGAGATCGTTCCATAGAGGAGAGTCCGGTATATATTTTCGGAATGGAAGGAAAAGAGTTTGTTCCCGGTCAGCAGATGCAGATTGATACGTCCAAAGCGCTTTTACTGGATGGATATCAGCCGGAAGACCTTGCGACAGTAGATCAGTATTTCCAGATGTTGTATCAATTAAAACAGGATGAAATGGATAAGGACGGTGTGATGCGCTGCTTCGAAAATCAGAATTATCAGTTTGCGTCAGCTGCTAAAAAGTTTCATCTGATTGAAGAGAATACCGTAACAGTGTTTGTAAAAAGAGAGCAGGAAGCGGCGAAGTTATTGGGACAGATTCGAAACCAGGGGTATTCCCGCACTTTGATGCGACAGGCAGGACAGTATTGTATCAATATTTATGACAGGGATTTTGAAAAATTAAACGGACAGGGAGCGCTGCGTCCGGTGTCCGGTGATATAGAAGATTTCTATGAATTAGTTTCGGAGGAACTGTACACAGAAGAAATGGGATTAAAAATGGATATTGAAGAAGGCATCGGAGTGTTCTGGTAATTGTTTTAGCAAGTGCTGTAGGCGGGAGGTTAGAGGATAAAAGCATACGGAACAGAAGAAAAATCATCAACTTCTGTTCCGCATCGCTTGGTTCACATGGTGTGAAAAAATATTTTTTCAATCCCCAATTCCGTGTCATTGTAAATGGCAGGAAAAGACGATGTTTATTATATAATAGTTATTCCATATAATCCAGTGTAAATATTTTTATAGAAACTTCAATATATTTTCCCACAAATAATGGAAACGTTGTTGCATTATATAAAACAGTGTAGTATAGTGGAAATATAAAGAAAAGGACAGTGAGAAAAACGATAATTTTTATAAAAAGGGGAACAGAGATGGTTTTATATCATGGGAGTAAAGAAATCGTGGAATATCCCGAAATTCGAAAAGCACGATTTCAAAAAGATTTCTATTTTGGATTTTACTGCACACTTTATACAGAGCAGGCGAAGCGTTGGGCAACCAGATACGGTGATGGGTACATCAATAAATATGAATATGTACCAAGCAGTACTTTGAATTGTTTGTATTTTGAAGAGATGACGGAAGAATGGCTGGATTTTATTGTGGCATGTCGTAGAGGAATTCCACACAAATATGATATTGTGGAAGGACCGATGGCAGATGATACGATTTACAATTATATCCAGAACTATCTGGATGGCAAAATTTCGAGAGCCGCATTTTGGGAACTGGCAAAGTTTAAATATCCGACGCATCAAATCAGTTTTCATACGATTTCAGCGCTGGATACATTGACATTTGTAGGAAGCGAGGTCGTGTATGGGGACAAAAAATAATAATGAATTATTTTATATATGCAGCTTGATCGAATACATCGGAAGGAAAACGAAACAGCCTCGGAAAAAAGTAGCAGATTATCTGGGAAGAAAGCATATTCATCGGATTTACGAACATGCAGATGTATTTCATTGTGAACCAATTGAAAAGATGGCAGAAGAATTGATTGAAGAATGCAATATTCCGAAGGGCAGCTTTGATAATGTGGGAGCATGCAGATATACAGTACCGGATTATTGGGATATCGGAGAAGTGTATGAACGGCTGATTGAAGATTCCTATTCTGATCAGGATATTGAGAAAGGGCTTTGGCAGGTATATCATTCCTGGATAGATTCCAGCATTTCTGATTATAATACGGATTTTTACTATCAATCGAGAGACTATCTGGCAGCCTGCTATCAGGATGGTTCGATATTATAGATGAAAAGGGGTGATAAAATGGGCATGGGTGTAAAAGTCAGAGTATGGGGACCATATGCGCTCTTCTCAAGACCAGAGATGAAAGTGGAACGGTGTTCTTACGATGTAATGACGCCATCTGCTGCAAGAGGAATTCTGGAAGCGATTTACTGGCATCCGGGGCTTCGATGGGTGATCGACAAAATTCAGGTAAACAAACCAATCCGGTTTACCAGCGTTCGGAGAAATGAAGTGAAAAGCAAAATTTCTGCCAGCAATGTGCTTCAGGCATATAACGGAGCGGATAAGGAATTGTATTTGAGTACAAAAGAGGAAATTGTACAGCGGGCATCTTTATTGCTGTGTGATGTGGAATATGTCATTGAAGCACATTTTGAAATGACGGAACAGGCAAATGAAACAGACAATCCCGGTAAGTTCAAGGATATCATGATGCGTCGTTTAAAGCGCGGAGAATGCTATCACATGCCGTATTTTGGATGCCGGGAATTCCCGGTGCATTTCGAATTGTGCGAAGAGGAAACTACATCCTGTTATGCTGTTGTTCCGGAAAAGGATCTCGGTTTTATGCTATACGACATGGATTACTCTGATCCGAACGATATTCAGCCGATGTTCTTTCGGGCGGTGATGAGAAACGGTGTTCTTGATCTGAGAGACTGTGAGGTGATTCGGTGATTTTACAGGCACTTGTAAAGGAATATGAAAGTCTGGCAGAGCAGGGGAAAGTATCGCAGCCGGGGTGGTGTCAGGCAAAGGTTTCCTATGAAATCAATTTGTATGCGGATGGACGAATCAAACAAATTATCTGCTTGAAGCAGGAAAAAGAAATTGGGAAAAAGAAGGTTTTAATTCCCAAAACGATGAAAGTACCGCAGATGGTCACCCGATCTTCCGGAATAGCGGCAAATTTTCTGTGTGATAACTCAAAATATCTGTTAGGAATTGATGCAGAAGGGACTTCTGGGCGGATAAGGGATTGTTTTCTGGCAGCAAAGGAAAGACACCTCTCTGTTTTGGAAGGAACAGATGGCATAATGGCGCAGGCAGTCTGCCATTTTTTTAAAAACTGGAACCCGGAAAGCGTTCAGGAATGTCCGGAGTTGAAAGAGCAATGGGAAGGAATTACAGATGGCGGGAATCTTGTTTTTGGAATGAACGAATTCTATGCACAGGATGATCCGGAAATACAGAAAATGTGGAACGCAAGTCAGTCTGAGACAGAGGAGGAAACATCAGGCATTTGTCTTGTAACAGGAAATTATGGTCCGATTTCCAGAATTCACAGATCCATTAAAGGGGTTCCGGGGGCACAGTCGAGCGGCGCAGCACTGGTGTCTTTTAATGCACCGGCATTTGAATCTTACGGAAAAGAACAAAGCTACAATGCGCCGGTTGGAAAGTATGCAGAGTTTGCGTATACGACAGCTTTAAATTACCTGCTGGGACAAGAAGAATACCGATTTCAGCTTGGTGATACAAGAGTGGTATTCTGGGCAGAAAGTGGAGAAGAGGCATATCAGGATTTTTTTGCTTCTTTTCTGGAACCCAAACCGGATAATGAGGAGATGCTGAAAGCTGTTTTTGCAGGATTGAAAAAACAGAAATATCTCGATCTGGATCAGTTTGAATTGAATCCAAATCAAAAGTTTAATATCCTTGGACTTGCACCAAATGCTGCTCGTTTAGCGGTTCGTTTCTTTTATGAAGATTCTTTTGGAAATATTTTGAAGCATCTTGCAGAACATTATCAGCGAATTGAAATTGTAAAACCGGTATGGGAACAGAATAGTTATCTTGGAATCCGAGACATGCTTGCGGAAACGGTGAATCAGAAAGCAAAGGATAAAAATCCGATTTCGAATATGGCGTCTATGGTGCTGCAGGCAATCCTTGCAGGAAACCGTTATCCGGCAAGTTTGTATACAGATACGATGATTCGTATCAGGGCGGAGCAGGGAAACGTCACCTGGAAAAAAGCTGCGATCCTCAAGGCTTATTTGATTCAAAACTACCATTTGGAAAAGGGGGAACATTATATGGGACTAAATGAGGGATGTAAGGAAGAGGCATACGTTTTAGGAAGGCTGTTTGCTATGTTGGAAGCAATTCAGATGGACGCCAATCCGGGAATTAAAGCAACAATCCGGGATCGGTATTTTAACTCTGCGTGTGCGACACCGGCAATTGTTTTTCCGATATTGTTCAAATTAAAAAACAGCCATATCAAAAAGCTGGAACGGGATAATCCGAGTGCAAAAATATATTACGAAAAGCAGATTATGGAAATTATGGGGAAACTCGGAGAAAAAATGCCGAACCGTCTGGCACTGGAAGAGCAGGGACAATTTGATCTGGGATATTATCATCAGATGCAGAAAAAATATGAAAAGCGGGAGGAAAAGTAAATGAGTGAGACAATCAAAAACAGATATGAGTTTGTAGTATTGTTTGATGTGGAAAATGGGAATCCGAACGGAGATCCTGATGCAGGAAATATGCCGCGTATTGATCCGGAAAGTGGTCTCGGTCTTGTGACAGATGTTTGTCTGAAACGAAAGATCAGAAATTATGTGGAAACAGTAAAAGAGGAGGAGCCGGGGTTCCAGATTTATATCCGTGAAGACGTACCGTTGAACCGAAGCGATAGAATCGCATGCGAGAGCCTTGGAATCCATGAGACAGATGAAAAAAAAGTGACGGATGGATTAAAAAAGCTGAAAAAGAACGATCCAGATGCAGATCTGAAAATTCGGGATTATATGTGCCAGAATTTTTATGATATCAGAACTTTTGGTGCGGTTATGACAACATTTGTGAAAGCATCGCTGAATTGCGGGCAGGTAAGGGGTCCTGTGCAGATTGGCTTTGCCAGAAGCATTGATCCGATTATCAGTCAGGAAGTAACGATTACGAGAGTTGCGATTACGACAGAAAAAGACGCGGAAAATAAGAGCACGGAAATGGGCAGAAAAAGCATTGTGCCCTATGGATTATATCGTGCAGAGGGATATGTTTCTGCAAATCTTGCCAGAAAGGTAACCGGATTTTCTGAGGAAGATCTGGAGCTTTTATGGGAAGCAATTATCAACATGTTTGAAAATGATCATTCTGCGGCAAGAGGAAAGATGGCGGTGCGGGAACTGATTATTTTCAAACACAGCAAGGAGCTGGGAGATTGTCCCGCATATAAGTTATTTGATGCAGTGGAAGTAAAGAAAAACGACGATATTATTTATCCCAGAAACTATAAAGATTATACAGTTAAAATTTATCAGGATCAGATACCGGAATCTGTTGAAGTGACAAGAAGAGCATAGTAATCAGAAAGCAGAAAAAGGCACACTTTGTTTGAAATGCGTTGAAAAAGAGGTGTCGTATAATGGAATATGCTGAAGACGATTATTTGATGATATCTGGTATCCAGCATTTTAAATTTTGCAGGAGACAATGGGCATTGATTCATGTGGAACAGCAATGGGCAGAAAATGAACATACTGTCATTGGAGAGCTGATGCACAAAAAGGCGCATGATCCATATCTGACGGAAAAGCGGAAAGATTTGCTTGTGGTAAGGGCATTGCCGGTCAGTTCCAGAACGATGGGAGTCAGCGGCGAATGCGATATTGTAGAATTTCGGAAATGCGAAGATGGAGTGAAACTGCACGGACACAGGGGATTTTACAGTATTTATCCGGTAGAGTATAAAAAAGGGAAACCAAAACATTCAGAGGAGGATATCTTACAGCTGACAGCGCAGGCAATGTGTTTGGAAGAAATGTTTTCGACGACAGTATCGGAAGGGGCAATTTTTTATGGAGAAACCAGAAGACGTGAAGTCGTTGCAATTACGGAAGAGCTGAAAAATGAGGTTTGTCAGATATTTGAAGAAATGCATCAATATTATGACAGACGGTATACACCGAAAGTAAAATACAGCAAAGCATGCGCTTCCTGTTCTCTGAAGGAAATATGCCTTCCAAAGCTCGAAAAAGCCGGATCGGTAAAGGAATATCTGAAACGGGCGCTGGAGGAGGAACCGGGATGAAAAAACTGCTCAATACATTGTACGTTACTTCGGAAAACAGCTACCTTGGATTGGATGGAGAAAATATTGTTGTTTATGAAGAACAGAAGGAGCTTGGAAGGCTGCCGCTGCATAATCTGGAGGGAATTGTTTCTTTTGGTTACAGAGGGACAAGCCCAGCGCTTATGGGCGCTTGTGCAGACCGAAATATTTCCTTGTGTTACCTTACGCCGCAGGGAAAATTCTTAGCCCGGGTGACTGGAAAAGTAAGAGGAAATGTTATTTTACGAAAACAGCAGTATGATACAGGAAAAGATGAGGAAAAGAGCCTTACAATTGCAAAAACTTGTATTCTTGGAAAAGTATACAATTCGCGCTGGGTTCTGGAACGGGCAATCCGGGATCATGCAATGCAGATTGATGCGGAAAAGGTAAAAGCAGCATCAATGCAATTAAAAGCTTCCCTGGAGCGGATTCAAAACTGTACATCCAAGGATCAGTTAAGAGGATATGAAGGGGAAGCTGCCAGCATTTATTTTGGTGTATTCAATGAATTGATTCTGCAGCAGAAAAAGGATTTTCAGTTTCAGGGACGGACAAAACGTCCTCCAATGGATACGGTTAATGCGATGCTTTCTTTTGCCTATACACTTTTGACGAATCAGATCATGTCTGCTCTGGAATGTGTTGGCTTAGATCCCTGTGTCGGATATCTGCATACAGAACGTCCGGGAAGAAGTTCACTGGCATTGGATATGGTTGAAGAACTTCGCTCTGTAATGGCAGATCGGTTTGTATTATCTCTTATTAATAAGAAGATTATTAGCGGAAAAAACTTTACAAAAAAAGAAAATGGTGCAGTTTTGATGGATGATGAGCTGCGGAAAAAGTTTTTGACAGAATGGCAAAATAGAAAAAAGGAAGTTATTACACATCCGTATCTTAGGGAAAAAGTGGAGTGGGGAATGGTTCCCTATGTGCAGGCAATGCTCCTTGCCCGATATTTACGCGGAGACCTGGACGAATATCCTGTTTTTCTCTGGAAATGAGGTGACAAATGCTTGTACTGATCACATATGATGTGAACACAGAAACAGCAGCCGGTAAAGCAAGACTGCGGAAGGTTGCCAAACAATGCGTCAACTATGGAAGAAGGGTTCAGAATTCTGTATTTGAATGTATTTTGGATAACGCTCAGTGCATCGCACTGAAAGCATTTCTGACAGACATTATCGACAGTAAAGTAGATAGTCTGCGCTTTTATTATCTTGGTAATAGATACGAGACGAAAGTGGAGCATGTCGGGGTCGAAAAAGGTATTGCTGCCGATCAGGTCCTGCTCCTCTAAAAACTGGTGCGAACATGAAGTGCATATGAATTCTTATGGAGATTCGCACCTGAAAAATTATGAAATAACATTTATTAATTTATTTTTTTAAAACAGGAGCTATATTTTATTGGTGAGATGAAATAAAGAATAGCCGTACTGCAAGCGAAAAGATGTTAATAAATACTGTCGCTCCCTTCGCGGGAGCGTGGATTGAAATCGCATTTCTGACAGATTTGGAAGCACTTGGATTTGTCGCTCCCTTCGCGGGAGCGTGGATTGAAATACTTACTGTTGATTATGAGATCGTGACAGGTGCAACGTCGCTCCCTTCGCGGGAGCGTGGATTGAAATGTTTGGGCAGGAGGGGTAGACGTGGATGATGTGGTCGCTCCCTTCGCGGGAGCGTGGATTGAAATTCATAACCCGCACAAAAGGTCATACGGTAGTTGTGTCGCTCCCTTCGCGGGAGCGTGGATTGAAATCGTTTTCTAAGTATGAAAAGGCGAGCGAAACGAGGTCGCTCCCTTCGCGGGAGCGTGGATTGAAATGATATATACCTTGACGCGTCCATCTGGTTTCATTTCGTCGCTCCCTTCGCGGGAGCGTGGATTGAAATGCACAATGTAGGTGTCCACAAATATTACAAATGATGTCGCTCCCTTCGCGGGAGCGTGGATTGAAATTCATATCCTTTTGACCGACAAATACTTGAACATAGTCGCTCCCTTCGCGGGAGCGTGGATTGAAATTTGTTGGTTAGCTACACCTTCTTCAAGTGTTTCGGTCGCTCCCTTCGCGGGAGCGTGGATTGAAATTCTACTTGTTGAACCTTTGTAAATTCCCAATGGTCGTCGCTCCCTTCGCGGGAGCGTGGATTGAAATATAATCAAATGTTATTATTTTTGCGAGGTGATAAGTCGCTCCCTTCGCGGGAGCGTGGATTGAAATCAGCAGATTATCGTCTATGCGGGACGTATCGAGCTGTCGCTCCCTTCGCGGGAGCGTGGATTGAAATTGACATAATGTCTTATAAACATCATGGGAGCTACCGTCGCTCCCTTCGCGGGAGCGTGGATTGAAATAATACAATATTATACAAATTGCATAATGGTTAGGTCGCTCCCTTCGCGGGAGCGTGGATTGAAATATACGCATTACAAGCTATTTCTTGTTCTGTATAGTCGCTCCCTTCGCGGGAGCGTGGATTGAAATATTGTGTTATTCCTCCTTATCTCATACTATCATCGTCGCTCCCTTCGCGGGAGCGTGGATTGAAATCTGCTCCCTGCGGTCGCCCTTGTCGGCGGTAACGTCGCTCCCTTCGCGGGAGCGTGGATTGAAATTATTATGCGTAAATTTTAATCAGACCACCCTAAGTCGCTCCCTTCGCGGGAGCGTGGATTGAAATTGATTTTTTCAACGGACTGTTGTCCGAGAAAATGTCGCTCCCTTCGCGGGAGCGTGGATTGAAATGACAAAACGGAAAATCTGAAGGAACAATTGAGCAGTCGCTCCCTTCGCGGGAGCGTGGATTGAAATAAAAATTCATAGTCTTGAACTTCATCTTGTATTCGTCGCTCCCTTCGCGGGAGCGTGGATTGAAATAGCTTAATCTTCTCTGCGTTCGCTTTCCGGCGCTCCGTCGCTCCCTTCGCGGGAGCGTGGATTGAAATAACATTTGTTCTATTCCTTGTGCTTGTTGCTTTAGTCGCTCCCTTCGCGGGAGCGTGGATTGAAATCTGACGGAAACGGACATCAACGGGGAAAAACTCCGTCGCTCCCTTCGCGGGAGCGTGGATTGAAATCGGGAAAAAGGATGGACACCGATGCAGTTTTATAGTCGCTCCCTTCGCGGGAGCGTGGATTGAAATAGGCGTGAGCCAGTCTACGACCGTGAAATACACGTCGCTCCCTTCGCGGGAGCGTGGATTGAAATAGGGACATGTTCGGAGACTACGAGAAAAACGGCGGGGTCGCTCCCTTCGCGGGAGCGTGGATTGAAATCATCCATTTCCGAACTGGTTTGTAATACCAGCCAGTCGCTCCCTTCGCGGGAGCGTGGATTGAAATAATGATGCCGATAATATTTTTTTGGACGAGTTCCAAGTCGCTCCCTTCGCGGGAGCGTGGATTGAAATTTTGTACCGTATCCAAACATCAACGACAGCAACGGTCGCTCCCTTCGCGGGAGCGTGGATTGAAATCACGTTCGGCTTTCCATCGATCAGATCGTAGCCTGGTCGCTCCCTTCGCGGGAGCGTGGATTGAAATCTTTTCAGATCATCGACTTTCTTTTCTGCCTCTGTCGCTCCCTTCGCGGGAGCGTGGATTGAAATTCATAGTCAAGGTCAAGAACGTCACATATATACGTCGCTCCCTTCGCGGGAGCGTGGATTAAAATGTTAAAATTTATATAAGAGAATATTTGTAAAAGAGAATACAAATGGTCAGAAGCTGCATCATCTAAAAATCTACATAAATGCATAAAAATCCTCCGAAAATTTCGGAATCCTTTTTGATGAAAGTATGGTATAGTAAAAACGTATTTCACAAAAAGGAGAGAGACTGAAAATGGAACATAACAAAAGAAGTAGCTTTTCCGGTAAACTCGGATATGTCCTGTCAGCTGCGGGAGCATCTGTCGGGCTGGGAAATATCTGGAGATTTCCGTACCTGGCAGCAAAGTACGGAGGCGGCATTTTCCTGCTGATTTATATTTTGCTGGCGTTGACCTTCGGCTATACCATGATTGTAGCGGAAACCGCGATTGGGCGCATGACGAAAAAAAGCCCGGTGGGAGCCTTTTCCTCTTTCGGCAAATCGAAATGGCTGTCTGCAGGCGGCTGGATCAACGCGATCATTCCTGTGCTGATCGTACCGTATTATTCCGTAATCGGTGGCTGGGTCATCAAATATCTGGTTGAATATGTCAAAGGAAACGGTCAGAAGCTGGCAGCAGACGGCTATTTTTCCGATTTTATTTCAAACGGAACATCTACGGAAATCTGCTTTGCCGTATTTGCGCTGTTTACGCTGGCGATTATTTATGCGGGCGTGCGCAATGGAATCGAGCGCGTGTCGAAATTCATGATGCCGATACTGATCGTGCTATCCGTGATTATTGCAGTGTATTCGGTGACGCGTCCGGGCGCACTGGAAGGTGTGAAATATTTTCTGGTACCGAATGTGAAAAATTTTTCCTGGATGACGGTGGTTGCGGCGATGGGACAGATGTTTTATTCCCTGTCGATTGCTATGGGAATTTTGATCACGTTTGGATCCTATATGAAAAAGGACGTATCGATTGAAGATTCGACGAGAAATGTAGAAGTATTCGATACAGCCATCGCAATTATGGCGGGTCTGATGATCATCCCGGCAGTATTTGCCTTTTCCGGCGGAGATCCGGATACGCTGCAGGCAGGACCTGCGTTGATGTTTATTACGATTCCGAAAGTGTTTGCAAGCATGGGATTTGGAACAGCAGCGGGAATTTTATTCTTCGTACTCGTGTTATTTGCAGCGATCACAAGCTCGATTGCACTGACAGAGAGTGCAGTGTCTACCTTTGAGGATGAGCTTCACTGGGGACGCAAGAAGGCAGTTGTTTTGGTTGGCGTGATCATGCTGGGGCTGGGTACTTTATCCTGTATGGGATACGGCCCGTTGTCCTGGGTAAAGCTGATCGGAATGCAGTTTCTGGATTTCTTTGATTTTCTGACAAACTCTGTTATGATGCCGATCGCAGCAATTGCCACCTGTCTGCTGGTGTCGAAAGTAGTTGGAACAAAAAGCATTGAAGAAGAAGTCATGCACGGCGAGAGCACATTTCGGAGAAAGAAGATTTTTAACGTGATGATTCGGTATTTATGCCCGATCTTTGCGGCGATCATTTTGATCAGCTCCGTGGCAAATGCGTTTGGGTGGATTTCGATGTAAAAAGAAAAGTGCATTTTACCGCTGCTTATGGCGGAGAAAGCTCTTTCCGAAACAATAGAATGCACGCTCGAGCATTCTATTGTCATGAATGAAAACGGCAGACCTCAGTGGTCTGCCGGAAAAAGAATATTTTGTTGCCTGCGGACGGTGTCCATGATTTCGAGCTCGAGGCAGGATGCCTTCAGCCAGGAATGACGGATGAGGGAAGGTATCCCATCCGTTGAGTCATTTTCCAGCGCCTGCTGCAGCTGGTCGATTAAGCGGGCAAATTCAGCTGCTTCGTAGACCATGTTGTTGGAAACAGCTGGAATGTTCGGATTTTCGGTATGACCGTCTCGAAACAGGAGCGTGAGCTGCTGGGGATCCTGAATTTTATTGATCAGCAGGGTTGCGGCTTCTCCCTGAATCTGGGACGGCAGATAAGAATCCGAGATTTTGGAATACCGGAGCGTTGCCTGCATATCCGTGTACTGTAAAAGAACCGTGCCGGCGCCTTCGAAGCCGTTGGATAAAAAAATGCTGCTGCTCTGAATCGAAGCCGGCATGCCAAACAGGGAGACGAGCGGATGGACACAGTAAACGCCGATGTCCATCAGGGCAGCGTTGGAAAGCGCAGGATGGAAAGCGTTTTCGATGATCCCTTCTTTGAAATGGTCATAGCGGCTGGAATATTTACAGAAAGAAAAATCTATCTGCCGGATTGTTCCAAGCACAGGCAGCAGGGAACGGATCGCTGCAAAACCAGGAGAAAAGACAGAGCGCATGGCTTCGAGCAGAATGACCTGATTTTTTATGGCAGTGTCATACATCTGTTGAAATTCCGAAGCATTGGAGGCGATCGGCTTTTCGCAGAGCACATGCTTGTGGTGCTGCATCATCAGGATGCTCTGGGCAGCATGGCAGAAATTGGGGCTGGCGATGTAGACTGCGTCGATCTGGTCTGAGTTGGCCAACGCCTCCAGAGAATCAAAGACAAGCGAAACGTTATTTTTTTGTGCATACTCCTGCGCCCGCGCAAGCGTTCTGGAATAGACAGCGCAGAGCTTGAAATCAGGCAGTGCAGAGGCTGCCTGGAGAAATTTATCGGTAATGGTGTTTGTGCCGATTACAGCGAAACGGATCATGTGGAAGCCCTCCTATATTATCAGGTACTATCAGTATAAGACAGGAATGCAAGAGGCTTCAATTCTTTTTTTGACGGATACCCCGAAATAGAGCAGCTATGGAAAGGAGCGGATTGTGAAAAAATTTTTCATCGGACTGGGGATATTTTTTGTACTTGCGGGAATTGTGTTCTGCGCAGCTGATACGAAAGATACGAGTGCGCGTGCGCAGGCGCTTTATGACGCACCGGTTGTCACCATGCAGGATCTGGAGGAATGGAAAAATCAGGACACGCAGCAGGAAGTTGTGGTGACGCAGATTCCACTGACCGGCGATCTGGTTTCCGATCCGCGAAAGTTTCTGGATGGGCAGTTTTATTATCTGAAAGTGGAAAAATGGATCTATCAGAAAGAAGAGGATGAGGATTCTTCCGGCTGGGAAAAAGAGGATGGTGGCAGCTACACAGTCCGGGGGGATCATGTCGCAGCTGCATTGGACGATCAGACAGAGCTGACGGAGGATAATGTTCGCGGTCTGGAATGGTTTGACGAATTTTACCCGGGCGGAAAAAATGGAGACACCCGTTATCAGATCTGGGGACTGGGAGAGGATGCGCAGCTGACGGCGGTAGCGCTTGTCGGAAACGGTGAAGTGACGGTGCAGAAGCCGTCCGAGGGACACGCATATCTCTATTTTTACGGAACAGAAGATGATTTCTATCAGTATGTGGAGGATTTCGTTGAAGGCGACAGCTTCCTGCTGCTGATTGTTGGATGGTTTTTGGCGGCGATTTGTTTTGGAATCGCGTGGTTGTTAAGAGGACACAAAGCCTCCGGCAACATTTTTATTATGTGTGCAGCGTCTGTGGTGGCCCAGAAGCAGGCGTATCAGCAATTGAACGATGTAGAAAAACTGCGGTTCTGGGGACTGAAAATCGCAGCTATTCCGTTGGAAGTCGGCGGCTTTGCGGCGATTTGGACGCATTCGGACAGCACGGTATGGATTGCGGTCGGAACAGTGCTTCTGATTTTTGGAGTCGCGGCATGGATGGGTTCGTCTGCGGTGAACGAGGATCTGGAAGATCTGGAAGAGAACGACTGAGCGGAGGATTTATTCGATACATGAAAGAAGCGGGATCGCGTTTGCGTCTACAAAGTGCATGGCGCGAGGGCGTCTGCAGAATGAAGAGAGATTGAATAATAAATTTTTTCAATCACGAGATTTGTGTCTGCGCGCACTTGACACAAACTCGGCATGCGC
>OHAC01002195.1_pt1 | contig 15988 bp, 15 predicted proteins | sample 1577051 | NCBI WGS metagenome assembly OHAC01 (sample SAMEA3541499, study PRJEB24748) | human gut metagenome | biome: human gut; feature: human-associated habitat; material: faeces | place: China | collected 2012 | reverse complement strand
GCATCTTTTGTATCCACTAATTTCATTGTTTTTCACCTTCTACTTCTTATTTATTGATTGTAAATCCATAAGATTTGAAAACCTTTAATGCTTTTTCACTCTGTAAGAATTTTACGAATTTATCTGCTGCATCTTTATTTTTGCTTTTCTTTAATGCTGCAACTGGATAAATCACTGGTGTTTTTAATGAATCTGCTGGTGCTTCTGTTAAAACTTTTACATCTTTGCTGCTTGCTGCATCTGTTGCATATACAATACCACACTCGGCACTTCCTTTTGCTACCCAGTTTAATACTTCTGTTACGTTTGTTCCAAAGCTTGCTTTTTTCTTCACATCATTCCAATTCTTTAAGTTCGTAAAGATTTCCTGTGCATAAGCTCCCGCTGGAACACTCTTAGGATCTCCTAATGCAATTGTATCAGCTTTTGTGATATCTTGAAAGGACGAAACTTTTGCATTCCCTTTTTTAGGTACGATCAGCACAACTTTGTTTTCTAATAATTCTACAACATCACCTTTGCTGATATATTTTTCTTTGACAAGGTTATTCATTTGCTGCGTTGCTGCTGACATAAATACATCGGCTACCATTCCGTTTTCGATCTGGCTCTGTAATTTTCCTGAACTATCATAGCTTCCTTCTACTTTAATTCCTTTGTTTTCTTTTTCAAACATTGGAATTAATTTTTCTGTATAACATTTTTCAAGGCTGGCTGCAGCTGCAAGTGTAATCGTTGTTGTCTCTTCTTTCTTTGCTGCCTCTGTTGTGGATTTAGAGCTGTCTTTGCTGCTTCCACACGCTGTTATGGAAAGAACCATAGCTCCTGCTAATAGCACAGCTAAAAGTCTCTTTTTCATTTGTAACTTCCTCACTTTCTTAATAATATTGTGTAAAATTTTATCGTTACCCTATTTTATAATGCGACTTCTTTCAGATGCCCTCTTTGAATGTGATATTTTTTGTCACATAGATTTTCTACTTCCTTACTGCTGTGACTCACTAAGATCGCTGGTTTGTTTAACATTGTAAGCATATTAGAAAGTTCATCTTGCATCTGTTCTCTTAAGTATTCGTCCAACGCTGAAAATGGCTCATCCATCAAAATGACTTCTGGTTCACAGGCAAGCATTCTGGCTAATGCTGTTCTCTGTTTTTGTCCACCTGAAATTTGTCTTGGATATCTTTTTGCTAATTCTTCAATATGAAATCGTTTCATCATATCATTTGCCTTTTGTTTGATTTCATCTTTCGGAAGCTTTTTGGCTTTTAATCCTGTTTTGATGTTTTCTTCAATTGTCATATTTGGAAACAATGCATATCCCTGAAATAAATATCCAATCTTTCTCTTTTGTGGTGAAAGATTGATTTTCTTTTCAGAATCATAAAGAACTCTTCCATCTAGTATAATTCTTCCACTATCGGCTGTCTGCACTCCTGCAATGCATTTCAATGTAATGCTTTTTCCACTTCCGGAAGGTCCCATAAGTCCTGTACATCCTGTTTCTACATGAAGTTCTGACTCTAACGTAAACTCTTTTAATTTCTTTTTGATCTTTACTTCAAGACTCATAAATCTCTCCTTAGGCTTCCTGCTTTTTCTTTTCCATGATCAGATAAATATTCATAGCTGCTACAATTGCAAAACAAATGACTACGATCACTAAAACATACTGATATGCTGCGTCCATATTTCCTGCTGCGACTTCAGAATATACCGCAAGTGGCAGTGTTCTTGTTCTTCCCGGAATATTTCCAGCGATCATTGCTGTCGCTCCAAATTCTCCGAGTCCTCTGGCAAATGCAAGTACTCCACCGGAAATGATCCCTGGTAATGCATTTGGGATCATAACCTTAAAAAAAATGCACCACTCACTCATTCCAAGTGTTCTTGCCGCAAAGATCAGATCATCGTCAATCTGTTCTAAGGCACCTCTTGCCGAACGATACATTAGCGGAAATGACATTACAACTGCCGCAAGGATCGTCGCTCCCCATGAAAATGCGATCCTGATCCCTAGATAATCTTCAAACAGCTTTCCGACTGGACCGTAAGAGCCAAAAAATACAAGCAGGAAAAATCCTGCAACCGTTGGCGGTAATACTAACGGCATCGTAAAAATTCCATCCCAGAAGACCTTTGCCGCTTCAGATTTACGATATAAGATCCATCGAGCAGCAAACAATCCTAGAATAAATGTAAATACAATGGCAACGATTGCTGTTTTCATCGATATAATGATCGGTGATGTATCCATAGATTATCTCCTCTCTTAGTTTCTTCCACAATCCTGTGTATTTCCTCTTAATGTATCTAATCCGTGTGGCAGCTGGTCAATAATAAAGGAAAGACTCTCTTCGACTGCCTTTTTGCTACCCGGAAGATTGATGATCAGTGTTTTCTTTCTTGTGACACTGACCCCTCTTGATAACATGGCTCGTTTTGTGATCGTCATAGACCCTACACGAATTGCCTCTGCGATTCCAGGTACATTTCTGTCAGCCACGGCTAAAGTTGCTTCTGGTGTACAATCTCTTGGGGAAAGTCCTGTTCCTCCAGTTGTAATGATCAGATCAACCTGACGACTGTCACTTAAACGGATCAATTCTTTTTTAATCTGTGCCATCTCATCTGGAAGAAGGATTTCTTCTATGATCTCAAATCCATGTTCTCTTAAAATCTCACTTGCTTTTGGACCACTTGTGTCTACTCGTTCTCCTCTGGATCCTTTATCACTTAATGTAATGACTGCAGCCTGATATGGCATATCTTTGTCTGGATAAATAACTTTAATCTTATCTCCAACTTTAATCATTCCACCTTCTAACACTTTTGCAAAAATTCCTTCTCTTGGCATAATGCAGTCTCCCACACGTTTGTAAATCTCACAGTGACTGTGGCACTCTTTTCCAATTTGAGTAACTTCAAACTTTACATCATTACAGATCAATTTTGTTCCAACTGGTAATTTCTTAAAATCAATCCCATAAACAAGCACATTTTCTCCAAAATCACCTTCGATCACAGATGCTCCTTTTTCATTGAATTCATCTACGATATCCGCACTTAAAAAACTGACCTGTCGGTGCCATTTCCCTGCATGTGCATCTCCTTCTAATCCAAAGTCTTTGATCACTTTCACTTCATTGATATTTTTCTTTACCGTTCCACGTTTTTCACTGATACAAACCGCTTTTATGATTCCTTCCATGTAAAATCACCACTCTTTCCACCTGTTTTTTCCACTAAATGAATATCTGACATGACCATATGTTTATCGATTGCCTTACACATATCATAAATCGTTAATAATGCAATCTGAACTCCTGTCAAAGCTTCCATCTCAACGCCTGTTTTCCCTGTTGTTTTTACCAGACAGACTGCTTTGATCTCTTTGGTTTCTTCTAACATTTCAAAATCTACTTTACATTTTGTAAGCATTAAAAGATGACACATTGGAATCAGTTCAAAGGTTTTCTTTGCTGCCATGATCCCAGCGACCCTTGCGGTTCCCAAGACATCCCCTTTTGCTATACTTCCTTCTTTGACTTTCGCAAAGATTTCATCATTGACTTTGATCTTTCCCTGTGCGATCGCAGTTCTTGTTGTTTCTTTTTTTTCTGTTACATCGACCATAACTGCATTTCCATGCTGGTCAAAATGTGAAAATTCTCCCATTGATATTATCCTCCAATTGTATACATCTTACTGTCTGACGGCTTGTCTTCAAAATGATGTGCCTGTGGTTTTTTGTAAATGATCTCTTCTAACACCTTTTTGATTTCTTCGTCAGAACTTCCATTTCTTAATAGTTTTCTGATATTCCCTGCTTCTTGGTAATAAAGACATGGTTTAACTCCTCCAGTCGATGTCAGGCGAATACGATTGCATCTGTCACAAAACTTTCCATGCAATGCTTCGATCCATCCGATCATTCCTTTATAACCTTCCATTGTTTCATAAACTGCCGGACCATTTCCGATTTTTTGTTCTACTTTATGAAATCTAATTCCTTGATCTTTTAGATTCTTTCTGATCTCATCTCGTGACAAAGATGATGTGATCTGTTTGTTTCCAAGTGGCATTTGTTCGATGAATCGGATACAAATTTTATGATATTTTATATAGTCTATAAATTTCTGGATATCCTCCATCGTTGTCTGTTCTGTCAGTACGGTATTGATCTTTACGTTCAATCCCATATAAGCTGCTTCTTTGATAGCTTTCATAACCTTTTCATAGCCATCATATCCTGTGATATTTTTATATTTTTCACAATCCATAAAATCAAGACTTACGTTGATCCCGTCAATTCCTGCTTCTGTTAATTTATCCAAATCTCTTGATAAAAAAATTGCATTTGTTGTTAATGTAACTTTACTTACCTTATTCATCTTTTTTAATTCATAAATAAAATCTGCGCAGCCTTTTCGTACCAATGGTTCTCCACCTGTGATCTTAAATTTGTCAATTCCAAGCTTAGTAAGAATCTTACATAATCTTAGGATTTCTTCATATCTTAAAATATCCTTATGAGATAACTTTTCCTCATGATCTGGGCGGCAGTAGGTACAATATAGATTGCAGCGGTCCGTGATCGATATTCTGGCATAATCAATCGTTCTTTGAAATTGATCTTTCATTCTTCTCTCCTGTCGTTATTCTCAAGTAAGAATAACGATTGCTCAAAATCAGACAGGACAATCTTTCTTCATCTTAAGATCCTTCCTGTCTGTTTTATGTTCTATTCTAATATAATTGATTTCTCTTCTTTATCTTCTACATACCCAATTATTTTAGCACATGGGATCGTATTCTGTAAATCTTTTAATAAATTTTTTGCATCTTTTTCATCGACTGCGATCATCAGTCCTCCGGATGTCTGTGGATCGTATAAAATATCTTCCATGGCCCTCTTGATTTCTTTTGCTTTTGAGACTCCTGCACTTGCATATTTGCGGTTTCGATAGGCTCCTTCCGGGATCATTCCAAGATCTGCCATCTCTAATGCTTCTTTGTGATATGGAATCTCTTCTGTCATAAAATGGATCGTCACATTACTTCCCTGTGCCATCTCATACCCATGTCCGAGCAAACCAAATCCAGTCACATCCGTACAACTGTGAACATCGTATTTTACCATGATATCTCTGGCATATTTATTTAATTGTCTCATCTGATCATAAATCTTATCCATCACTTTCTGATCGATAAATTCTGCTTTGGCGGATGTTGTTAGGATCCCGACTCCTAATGGTTTCGTAAGAATCAAGACATCTCCAGGTTTTGCACCGCTGTTTGTCAGAAATTTCTTTGGATGCACAAATCCTGAAACGGATAAACCATACTTTGGTTCTTGATCATGAATTGTATGACCACCTGTGATGATCACTCCTGCTTCATATGCTTTCTTATAACCCCCGCGTAAAATTGCCTGTATACTGTCCTTTGGCATATCTTTTGTAACACACATGATATTTAAAGCCAATTTGGGATCAGCTCCCATCGCATAGATATCACTGATCGCATTGACCGCTGCGATTTCCCCAAACATTTCCGGATCATCAACGATCGGTGGAAAGAAATCCAGAGTCTGAACAAGTGCTGTATTATCATCAATTTTATAGACAGAAGCATCATCACTTTTGTCGAATCCAACCAGTAATCGTTCATCCGATCTTGTTGGAATTCCATCTAATAACTTTACCAGAGTTCCAGCTCCAACCTTTGCCCCACATCCTGCACACTGGGCAAGTTTCGTTAATTTTACTTCTGTTTCCATAGAAATTTTCCTCCCTTAAATATCTCTTTCAATACCTCTTAAACGTTATCTCTTGTCACATCTTTTAACCATTTAAAACTACGATACCTGATCGATGTGATCGGCACTTTGATCAATTCATCACTCATCAATAAGACATAAACTGCCGGTACACTCCAATGAAATACAAATGCTGCCAATACACCTAACAAAATGGAACATCCCCACATCGTTGATACATCCATGATCAGGCCAAACTTTGTATCGCCTCCAGAGCGGAAGATTCCAACAACCATTGTTGTATTAAATGCCTGTGCGATCACAAAATAAGACATCACATAAAACATCATCTTCAGATAATATCTTGCAGCTGCACTTAGTGATAAGAAAGAAATCACAACTGGGGAAGCAATTAAGATCAATGCCCCGCCAATTACTCCCATAACCACACTTAAAATAATAAATCGTTTCGCATAAGCTCTGGCATGATCAAATTTCTTCTCTCCGATCGTCTTACCAAGATAGATTGCTGTTGCACTGGATAATCCAAAGGATACGACGGTTGCTAACTGTCTTGCCACCTGTGCCACAGAATTGGCTGCAACTGCAGAACTACCCATATGTCCAAGAACAGCTGTATTTGCTGATGTTCCAAGTCCCCACATCACTTCATTTAAAACAACTGGCAGGGAATAGACTAAAAAGTCTTTCACTAACAATTTGTCCTGATGTAGAAAATAATGAACTCTGAATTTTACATCTTTATTATAAATCTTTGCATAACCACAGACCAAAATCAATTCTACGATCCTTGCGATCAATGTTGCAATGGCTGCTCCTCGGATTCCTAATGCTGGAAATCCGAATAATCCAAAAATAAAAATTGCATTAAAGATCACATTACATAAAAATGATACAAGATAGACGACTGTCGCTACGATCACTCGTTCAATGCTTCTCATAACATATAAGTATACATTGGTAATTCCCATGATAATATAAGAGCATGCTACAATTCTTAAATATTTGACTCCTTCTGCGATCACCTGTGGATCATTTGTAAAGATTCTCATTAGGGATGCTGGAATTGCAAAGGCTGCCACTGTAAAAATTGCCGTTACGATCACTGCGGATCTGATCCCTAAGGCAAGAATCTTTTCAATCGTTGTTTTATCACCTTTTCCCCAGTATTGCGCGGTAAGAACAGTTGCACCTGACGTCAATCCAAATAAGAACAATACCATGATATACTGAATCTGACCTGCAAGGGAAGCTCCTGATAATACTTTTTCACTGACTTTTCCAAGCATTACAACATCGGCTGCAGTAACACCGACATTGATCAGATTTTGTAATGCCATCGGAACAACCAGTGAAAATACATTTTTATAAAAATCTTTCCAGTTAATATTTAAATCATTCAATCTTTTTCTCCTGTTCTTTTCATTTCCTCATAATAGAATATAGAAGCTTTGTCTGCTTGTCAAGCACGTGTTAAATATCTGTATTTCATTTAGTATCTCCAAAAATAAAAAATAAAAACCACTTAATAGAATCATCCGCAAATTCGTCTTTGCAAGATTTATTAAATGGTTTTTACTTTTATAATTAGAATTTAATTTTTTGGCATGTATTATGAATATGTAGTTTATTCTTCGATCTTTAATGCTTCTTCGTTACTGATCTCTTTGCCGTCTTTTGTTGTTGCAACGTAATAGATATCACCTTGCGCAGGTTGATAGTAAATATCTAAGTTTGCAATTGTGTTCATTTTAACACCACTTGCTTTTAAATCTTCTTTAACAAGTTTCTCTGTGTCTTTTACATCCACATTACGTTCCTGAAACTGCACTTCGATTTTTGTTTTCATAATGCTCTCCTTCTTTTTAATTGTCTGATCTTTATGTTAACTCTTGATGTGATTGTTATCAGATTGTATAAATAGTATGTACATTGTATTTTCCATACTATTTATAGTACTTATTATATACTTTATTTCCAATTTATTCAACTTGAATCTAATTTAGTACAAAATCATGTTCTTGCTTTTGATTTTCTTTCTGCAATTCTTTTCATGATCACATCTGCGATCCATCCGCATAATAGTCCGATGATCAGTCCTCCTAAAACATCGGTTGGATAATGCACATATAAGTACATTCTTGAAAATGCGATTAAAATGGATACTACGAGTGCTCCCACTGCCAGTCTTTTTCTTCCTGCAAAATACAATGCACTGACCGATGCAAAAGATGCTGCGGTATGTCCTGAAGGGAAAGAATAATCTCTTAATGGCGGTACTAAAAGTTTTATCGTCTTGTTGATACTATACGGTCTTGGTCGTGCAACGATTGGTTTTAAGATCGCATTGCAGATGATAAGATCAGCAATTAATGCCACCGCCATATAAGCTCCTGCTTTTCTTGTTTTTGGTATCAGTAATAAAATGATCGTTAGAATAATCCATGCAATTCCTGCATCCCCAAGTTTCGTCACGGATGTCATAAATGTATCTAGCATTGGGGTATGTATCGTTTGCAGACCATCTAAAATCTGAAATTCAAATCCCATAATAAGTTACTCTGCCTTTCTTTTATTTTAAAATGCCAGAGTCCCATAAAAACTCTGGCATATTGATTATTATAGCATAAATTCCCTAATTTTATCAAACATTGACTGATATGTGGTATCTTTCGCTTCCAGGATATGTTTCACTCCTGTTTTTTTTAGCTGCTTGGTTGTCTTTTCCCCAATGCTGATACATGGAATATGATCTGTCCATTCTCGTTTTTCTTTCTCCTCTATCTGGTCAAAAAATCTTTTGACTGAGGATGCACAGGTAAATGAAATACTTTTGATATCTTTAATCTCTGGCATTTCCTTTGAATGTACTGGCTTATTTTCATACATGACCTTTTCTGTTACCTGACAGATTGGTGCAAGTGTTTCTTTTAATGTTTCTCCACCCGATGTCCCTTTGCAATACCAGATCACATCTTTTGCACACACTTCCTGTTTCAGAAGTTTAGACAGACCTGTCTCTCCTGCTATCTCCGGCATAAGGTCTGCAATGATTCCATATTCTTTTAAAACATCTTTTGTCTTTTCTCCAACGACCACAATCTTTTTATCGAAAAGACTTCGAAAATCCAGATTGGATGCTTGCATCTGTTTCATAAAGCCATGCACTCCGTATCTGCTTGTAAAAATAAGATAGGTAACTTCCTCTAATTCTTCTTTGGAAATCAGATCCTTTTTATAAGAGATCTCTCCTGTCTGGAATTCCTTGATCTTGTATCCATGATCTTTTAACAGCTGTGCTAGTTTTGATGGCTGATCACCTACCTTTGTGATTAAATGACAGGTTGTATCTTCTGATTTTCGAATCTCTTTTTGAAGTTTCACAACATCCCCTACGACAATGACTGCTGGTGATGTGAGTTTTTCTTGTTTTACTTTTTCCTGAATCGTATTTAATGTCGCTGCACATGTTTTCTGCTTTGTGGATGCTGCATTGGAAATGACTGCAACAGGTGTCTCTGCATTCATTCCATGTTTTAATAAATTTTCCTTGATCTCTCCTAATTTTGAAAGTCCCATTAAGAATACTAATGTTTCTTCTGATTTTGCCATGGATGCAAAATTAAGATCAGATAACTGATTTCTTCGGTCATGTGCTGTCACAACACGGAATCCTTTGGAGATTCCTCGATGCGTCACCGGAATTCCTGCAAGTTCTGCGGCTGCAATACAAGAGCTGATTCCCGGAACAATTTCACAATGAATTCCCTGATCTGCTAAATAAATAGCTTCTTCGCCGCCTCGTCCAAAGACAAATGGATCGCCGCCTTTTAACCGCACTACGATATCATATTGTAATGCCTTTTGTGCCAGTAATTCATTGATCTGTTCTTGTTTCATTGTATGGTGATGGTTTTCTTTTCCAACATAGATATGCTCGCATCCATCTTTTGTCTCATCTAATAATTGTTGTGGAATCAATCTGTCATAGATAACACAATCCGCCTTTTTTAAGATTTCTTTTCCTTTGACTGTGATAAGTTCTGGATCTCCTGGTCCTGCACCAATTAAATAAACGGTTCCTGCCAGCTGTTTTTTGATATTTTCTACGGCTGTCTGTGCTAGGATTTCAGGATCTGTTCCATAAACTTTTGTGTATACCTGCCTGCTTCCATCTTCACTTCCAAACATAGCATCCAACTTATAGCCCTGCTCTGTCTTTTGACATCTGGCACCTGCCGGAGTATGGCAGCTGCCTTCCATCCGTTCTAAGAAATTACGTTCTGCACATACCTCACTCATTGTTTCTTCATCCGAAAATACATCTAACATTTCCTGCAATTCTTTCTGGTCTTCTCTGACTTCCAATGCAAGAACTCCCTGTGCAGGTGCTGAGATCATTTCTTCTGGTTCCAGATATTGTGTGATCACATCTTCCATTCCAAGTCTTATAAGACCTGCTGCCGCAAGAACGATTCCATCTAATTTTTCTTCTTCCATTTTGCGAAGTCTTGTATCAACATTCCCACGGATGTTGACGATCTTAAGATCTGGTCTTTGTTTTAATAACTGGAATGCGCGTCGTTTGCTTCCGGTTCCGATGACCGCACCTTCTCGTAACTCAGTCAGATGTTTTGCTGTTCGAAGGATCAGCACATCTCTTGGATCTTCCCTCTTCCATGCCTTTGTAAAAACAAGGCCTTTGGCTGGGGTTGACGGCATATCTTTCATACTGTGAACTCCCATATGAATTTCCCCAGAAATGATCTTTTCTTCGATCTCTTTGACAAACAGACCTTTCCCACCGATTTTATCTAATGGTTTATTCTGAATCTTATCACCTTTTGTTTTTATTACCTGTATTTCAAACGTATGCTCTGGGTATGCCTTTGCTAATTTCTCCTGCACATATTTTGTCTGAATCAATGCAAGACGTGAGCCCCTTGAGCCAATGATATATTTCATAGATCAGTTTCCTTTCTTTGTATCGATTCCAAAAAGCTGTTCTACCATCTTTTTATAATCTGCCTGTTCTTGTCTTGTCTCTAACCGTTTTAATTCCTGAATCGGTTCTTTGATCATACGCTGTAAGGATGCATTTAAAACCTTCTTTAAGAGCTTTTGTTCTCTTGTGCCAAGATCCATTTTCCTAGATAGGTAAGAATAACTGTCTTCTACAATCTCTGTACATTTTTCTTGAAGAGATCGAATTGTTTCTTCCATCGGTGCCTGAAATAACCACTGCATCGTTTCTTTTTTTTCCTGATTGATCATTGCCGTACTTTGTCTGCAAAGTTTTTCCCGTTCCGACTGATTAACTTTAGATATCTCATTGATCGTATCCAAGTTGATCAAATCTACTTTGGAATCATCCGAAAGCTTTGGATCAATATCTCTTGGTGTCGCAAGATCTAAAAATGTAACTGGTTTTTCTGGCGTATAATATTCTTGTTTTACAACCACATGTGGTGCTGATGTTGCAGATACTACAATATCACATTGTTTCATGATTTCATATCTTTGTTCATAAGAAATGATTTCAATTTCTTGAAATTCCTTTTGAACATTCCCTGCATGTGCCAGTGTTCTGCTGCATAAATAAATCTTTCCTGCCTCATATTCGTACAGATAACGAAGTGCAAGGACTGCGGTATCCCCACTTCCGATCACCAAAATCGTTTTTCCTTTGATCCCACATGTTTTTTCAAGTTCAAGGATTCCAATATAGCCAACAGATACTGGCTTTTCACTCATTTTAAATGTAGTCTTTACTTTTTTTGCACACGTTATGGCGTCTCTTACGACTTTATTTAATTCTTTTTTGCTAAATCCCATCGTTCTCGAAAAATCCAGAGCATCTTTTACCTGACCAAGGATCTGGTCTTCTCCTAATACCATGGATTCAAGACCTGCGGTTACTCGAAACAGGTAAGAAACTGCTTTATCTTCTTCGCAATGTCTGATATATTGTCTGATGTTTGTTTTTTCAAATATGCTGCAGTATATATCTTGTATCGTTTTTACCTGTTCTTCCTTTTCATAAAAATAGTAAATTTCGCTGCGGTTACAGGTTGATAAGATCATCACCTGTTCGATTCCTTTTTCTTCTGCTTTATGGAAAAATTCTATCTTTTTTTGGTCTGTAAATGAAATCTCATCACGAATGTTAAGATCTGCATTTTTGTAGTCGATTCCTAGAAATCCAAACTGCATAGGGCTTCTCCTGCAAGTTTACATGTTTTCTCAATATCTTCTTTGGTATGTGCATCGGAGATAAACATTGTCTCAAACTGGGATGGTGCAATATAAATTCCGCGGTCTAATAAATATCCAAAATAATCTGCATACTGCTCTGTATTGGATGTCACAGCACTTTCAAAGTCTCTGACTTTCTGCTCTGTAAAGAAAACGCTCATCAAAGAACCGATCTGATTGACACAGACATGTCCATTTCCTGCTTCTCTTGCTGCATCCGCAAGTTTCTTTGTTTTCTGTTCCAGTCTTTCATAAATCTGTGGATCATTTTTTAAGATATTTAATGTCTCAATTCCTGCAGTTGTCGCAACTGGATTTCCAGACAGGGTTCCTGCCTGATAAACTGGTCCGTCTGGGGAGATCATCTGCATGATTTCTCTTCTTCCGCCATATGCACCGATTGGCATTCCACCGCCAACGATCTTTCCAAGTGTTGTGATGTCTGGCTTGATATTATAATACTGCTGTGCGCCTCCAAGAGACAGTCTGAAACCTGTAATTACCTCATCAAAGATCAATAATGATCCATGATCTTTTGTGATCTCTCTTAAAAATTCAAGGAATCCTTCTTCTGGAAGGACTAATCCCATATTCGCTGCAACAGGTTCCACGATCACTGCTGCGATCTGATCTTTATTTTCTTCAAATAATTTCTGTACAGAATCTTTGTCGTTGTATTCTGCGACTAATGTATTCTTTGTATCGTCTTTTGGAACTCCGGCACTGTCTGGAACGGATGTTGTTAATGCTCCTGATCCAGCTTTCACTAACAAACTGTCGGAATGTCCATGATAGCATCCGCGGAATTTAACGATCTTATCTCTCCCTGTAAATCCTCTGGCTGCACGGATCGCACTCATAACAGCCTCTGTTCCTGAACTTACCAAGCGGCTTACTTCCATGGATGGAATCAGTTCACTGATAAGTTCCGCTAAAACTACTTCTTTTTCCGTTGGTGCTCCAAAGGTTAATCCATTTTTACAAGATTTCATGACCTTTTTAATTACCTGTGGGTGAGCATGTCCTAAGATTCCAGGTCCCCAGGAACATACATAATCGATATATTCATTTCCATCGGCATCAATAATACGATCACCTTTTGCTGATTCCATAAATCTTGGAGTACGGTTTACCGCACGAAATGCACGGACTGGACTGTTAACCCCACCTGGGATGTGTACTTTTGCTCGTTCATATAATTCTTTTGATCTTGTATCACTCATCTTATCTTTCCTTTTCTTTCAGCCATTTTGCAACATCTAATGCATGATATGTAATGATCATCTTCGCACCTGCACGTTTTAATCCAACCATATTTTCCATGACGATCTTTTTCTCATCGATCCAGCCATTTGCGGCTGCTGCTTTCACCATCGCATATTCCCCGCTTACATTGTATGCAACGATTGGAATGTTATATTTCATAGATGCTTCTTTCATAATATCCATATAAGCAAGTGCTGGTTTTGCAATGATCAGGTCTGCACCTTCTTTGATATCTTCCCCGATCTCACGCATCGCTTCCTGTCCGTTAGCTGGGTCCATCTGGTATGTTTTTCTGTCTCCAAATCCTGGTGCGGAATGTGCTGCATCACGAAATGGTCCATAATATCCTGATGCAAACTTGGCACTGTAAGACATGATCGGTGTATATACAAATCCGGCTTCATCTAACGCTTCACGAATTGCTCTCACTCGAAGATCCATCATATCACTTGGTGCAATGATATCTGCCCCTGCTTTTGCATAACTTACAGATGTTTTGGCAAGAAGCGGCAGTGTTTCGTCGTTTAAGATCACGCCATCTTTGACAAGTCCGCAATGTCCATGGGAAGTGTATTCACAAAGACAAACGTCTGCAATGATGATCAGTTCTTCGTAATCTTTCTTGATCTGGCGGATCGCTTTCGGCACGATTCCATCTTCGGCATATGCGCCGCTTCCGACCTCATCCTTGTGATCTGGGATTCCAAAGATTAAAATGGCTTTGATTCCTGCCTCTTTGATCCTGTTAATTTCTTCTGGCAGGCGGTCTAGGGAATACTGATAAATTCCCGGCATGGATTCTACTGGGTGTTTGATATCTTCTCCTTCTGTCACAAAGATTGGATAGATCAGTTCATCGATTCTTACATGATTTTCTCTTACCATATCTCTCATATAGTTGCTTGTTCTTAATCTTCTTGTACGTTCCATTTTACTGTTCCTCGATTTCACTCTGATTTTTTGTATATTTTTGAATGATTTCATTGATTCGTTGTTCTTCTAATGAATCAATATCTTCTAATCCGATTTGTAATAATTCTTTATAAAATGCCTTGCGCTGCTGTTCTGTTGCAATACATGATTTTGCAAGTGTCCTAAGACTCCCTAAGATCTGTGCGATCTGTCCTAATTCTTCTGTCAGATCAGGTTTGATCTTTTCCTTTAAATATTGTGTGATCACAGGACTCTGCCCACCGCTTGAAAATGCTGCCACCACTTCTCCTTCCTTAACATAGGATGGAAAAATAAAACTGCAGTCTTCTTTTTGATCGACCGCATTGACAGGTATCTTCTTTTGTCTACAGATCTGGCTGATCTTATGATTGATTTCCTTGTCATCGGTTGCTGCAACCACAAGATCTGCCTCATCAAAATCTTTCTCCATAAACGATCGAAAGATCCGGCAGATATCATTCATCTGCCGAATCTGTAGTATCATCTCTGGTGCGATCACCGTAACTTCTGCTTCAAAGTCTTTTAAAACATGAATCTTACGAAGTGCGATCTTACCGCCGCCGATCACAAGACATTTTTTCTTCTTTAGTTGTACAAACATTGGAAAATATGCCATTGTCTCTGTCCTATTTTATATATTCTTTTGCGATCTCTTTGATTCCTTCTGGGTGTTTTAAATTCCACTGCGCAAAGTCAAGTCCTTCACTCTCAACTGCCTGTCCTAATTTTACTAAGAACTGTGGAATATCTTCTTCTAAAATGATTCCAACTTCTTCTCCCATCTTCTCTTGTCCCTGAAGATCAGATCCGTTAATATGAAGCACAAATGCAGAATGTGCAACTTTGTCGATCACTTTCATGCTTCCGTGGAATCCGATCTCTCCGATCTGATGTGTTCCACAAGAAGACATACATCCGGAAATATGAATCTTAGGAAGTAAACCATCCTTTAATCCAGCTTCTTTTTCTGCTTCGATCACTTTATGTAATAATCCCTGAGAATCTCTTAAACCAACCTGACAGATTGTTGCACCGATACAGGATACAGATGTCTCAAACAGTGTTTCTGCCCCGTCACTTGTTACCTCTAAGACTTTCTTTGCTTCATCTCCCGTAAGATTGATGATATACATTGTCTCATCTGGTGAGATACGTGCTTCGACTTCATCCATATCTTTGATAACATCATAAATCTCACCTAATTTCTCAGGTTTTGGACAGCCACCAAATGGATGATAAGAAACTGCATATAAACCTTCCTGTTTCTGCTCGATCACACGTTTTCCTTCTACTTTGCTTCCATCTCCCTGTTTTGTTACTTCAGGAATCTCTACATGAAGATCTAAATCCTGTCCCGATGCAAGAACTTCATCTAATTTCTCATGGAATGCGTTGATATAGCCTTCTTCTCCCAAAGTCTCCTGCATATAACGTGTTCTTGCTCTTCCACGCTGTTTGTAATTTCCATGTGCGATAAATGTCTCTCTCATTGCACAGATATAATAAAGAATCTTCTCTGGTTCTACATTCTCTGCAACTTTCAGTCCGAATCTTGCATTATTTCCAAGTCCTCCAGCACTGTAGACATCAAAGTTTCCATCTTCTCTTGCCACAAACCCAAGGTCACGGAATGTTGCATGTGTCTCATTTGCAGGGCTGTTTGAGAATCCTACTTTTAGTTTTCTTGGCATGACTTCTTTTTTGATAAATGTCATTAAATATTCTCCAGCT
>OHAC01002187.1_pt1 | contig 16076 bp, 5 predicted proteins | sample 1577051 | NCBI WGS metagenome assembly OHAC01 (sample SAMEA3541499, study PRJEB24748) | human gut metagenome | biome: human gut; feature: human-associated habitat; material: faeces | place: China | collected 2012 | reverse complement strand
CTTGGAGGACCTCGACGGCGCGCTGCCTAACCTCGGGCGCATGCGTGCGAGTCCTTGTTGCTTCCGACATACCTGCCACTTCTTAGCCTTAACCGTTAATCTGCTTTCTTACGTGCATGTTAGATAGTAGCATTTTGCTGTTTGCGCGTAACAGTTAATTGAAAATCGCACGGCGGCATCTGGGCATTTGCCATTAATTTGCAACAGTTCTTTAGGTTTTATTTACGCAGCTAGTTAGCTCGCGGCTCATTGACGGTGTTTTACCAACCAGATTGGTATCTTTTTGTTTGGCTGGTATGGTTTGTGTAATTATTAACCCCTCTTCAGCCCGCACCTACATGTCAACTTTCCACTTACTTTCCAGCTTTCCACCTAGCTTTCCAGCTTTCCACTTAACTTACCACCTAAGGTGGAAAGCTGGAAAGCTAGGTGGGAAGCTGGGGCAGCAGCAGGCCAGGAGAACAAGAAAAGGGGCGGCAACCGGGTGGTTGCCGCCCCCTTTGCGAAGCCAGTTGGCTTCGGAACTAGTGGTCGATGCCGTTGAGGTTCACCCTCGTGAGCGTATAGGTCACATAGTCGGGCGATTGAGGCGTTGCGCTCGCCACGTCACCCTTAACCAGGCTCGCTGTCATCACCAAGCGATAGTTCGCGTAGAACTGCTCACGCTGTTCAACCTGCGTGTTGACCTTAACGGTAAAGGGCAGGCTAAACGTAGTGTCACCGTTCTGCGTTTTGAACTTGCCATTCTCCTTCGAGTCAGTGAAGGTGATCGTGCTACCGGAGGGAGCGACCGCGGCAAGCTTACTCTCCGTCACTGTTACGTAGTTGGAGATATCATCCGTTACACTCTCATACGTGCCGTCGGTTCCGCGGCGCTGCAGCTCGAGCGTGTACACAACAGAGTCTGCGTTCGCAATTGCCTCGGCGGCGTTGCTGAGTCCACCCAGTTCATACGTGGCACCCAGACCAATCGTGCCATTCGCGATCGGACGCAGGTCGTCCACGTTAATGCCAAGCTGCGACTTCTCAGGCGCCGATAGCGTAATGGTCGTATCACCCGTGTCCATGCGATAGTATCCAACGTTACCGCGCTTCGTCATCGCCAGGCTCGAGGTGGCAAGACCAGAATCGCGCGTCGAAAGGTTGGCGGTATAGGACATCTTGGTACAGGCGTCCTCGCCAGACTGCTTGGACAGGGAGATGACCTTGTTGCAGCCGTCCGGCGTAAGACGAATCTCTTCCACTGCCGTACGCACGGTAAAGGATCCGCCCGTTGCACGCTTGCGGATTCCGGCAAGATCATGGTCGAGCGTGAGCCTCAGTGAGTCATCACCCGTATCCGTCACAATCTGTGTAAACGCAGGCGTCGAAGCGTCACACTTCTTCCAATCGCTGCCATTCCACATGTAGTTCTGATCGCCGACGGCAACATAGAACTTCGCAATTGCCGAGGTTCCGCTCGGGAAACTGCTTACTCCCATTAGGTTGTTGTTGGCGCCATAGCGACACAGCGATGTATCGAGCTGATAGAACAGATGGTCGCTCTCTGTATAGTATTGGCTCGGGCTAAACGCAACCGTATCCATGACATCGAGAGAAAGAACGTAGGCGGCACCGTCCTCCGACTTCGAAACCGGAATGCACGCCCCATCTTTTTTGTCGACTACATTCTGCTCATAATTGGACAAGATGCTGTATGTCGATGCCGTACTGTTTTGAATATCGTCGCTGCCATCAGTGCGTAAAACATGATGCAGATTCCAAGATATGCGGCCACCCGAAGAATTCGAGTCAATAGACGAAGCCGTAAAACCGTTGATACTAGCTTGCGTCACGCCGTCGCCCGACTTGGGCACGTTGACAACTAGGTAGACGCTCTCCGATGCACGCTTCTCCCTGCCGGTATCCTTCTCCTTAGGTACCTTTAGCGTATAGCGACTGTTGCTGGGAACGTCAGCACCCGCAACCTTAAACAGCGTCCACTTGCCATCGAGTTTCGCCTTAGCGGTCGCCTCAGCCTCCTTATCACACTTAGTCCATGTGCCGGCGCCATCCTGCGTGGCCGACACATCCAAAATCTCGCTCAGCCATCGCTCCTGATATGGATTGCGCGCAGGATCCCTAAAGCCGTCGTTTCCGCTCAGCGAAACGCTCGTTGCTCCGCCTTCGCCCACCGTATAGTGATACTCTCTGCCACCGGCCTTGCCATCAACGTTCGCATCGATGAGCGTAAGCTGGGTGCCCTGGGGCAACCTTCCGTCGGCACCATTGAAGAGGATACTCTTGCCGAGCCCCTTCATCGAGCCGCCAGCAGCCATATAGCTGTCCCAGCCAAAGTCGACTTCCTTCCCATTGGCAGAATTGTATGTCCAGGTAAGCAGACCCGTCATCGGCTCGCCAAAGCTCGTAAGCACGTGTGCATCTTTTCCAAGGTTAGCGTAGTCTTTTTCTTTAAATTGAGTGCCGTAATCATACGTTGCAGTGAAATCGATCTCGAGCTTGCGCTTAACGATGATCGGCACCTGAACGTTGTAGCTCTGACCCGCCTCGGTAAAGGTAACGGTCAGGAGCGTAAAGCGACCTTTGCCGTTGTCCCAATCGGAGCTTGGGCTAAACGACATATTGTTCTTGCCATTGTTCACTACGCGAAGCGTGGGATTGTTCGACGCGTCATCGTCCTTAACGAATACACCGTTCTTGAGTTGGAACACCTCCGCCTTGGCCGTCACGTGCGGATTGGTGCCATTCTCGTTATTCAATCTGCAAGCGTCGGAGAAGCCGCCGTTCGTGATGATGTTTAGATAGCTCTTGACCGTCGTATTATCGGTACCCGAGATCACCAAAACGGGGAAATCCGCTGTGGCTTGGTTGCTGCTTGTATCATTATTCGAATTGAACTTACTGGCCACGGATGAGGCATCGTAGCTCGACTTATTTTGATAGGCGCCGTTGTCATTAATGCCGCCGATATTCGTGTAGGTGTAGCGATCGGCAACACCGGTGCCTGCCTCGCTCTGGACGGTCGCCGCGGTGTCGATGGTGGCGCCGTCGCCAAACAGGTAGCGATCGGTGGTGTCGTTGTCGGAGGCACGCGCCGCCAGCGTGCTTACGGGGCTCGTGGTCACATACGGGCTCGCTGCCGTGGTGGCGGTATTGTCCGCGCCGTAGAGCGTGATCCCCTTGTCAGGTGCTTCCAGTGTGTCGTTATAGTCACCAAACGCGATATACGACTTCATGTTTACGGCGGCCGCATTGGTCGTGTAAACCATCGGCGGCAGATCACGCGTGGTCTTGCCGTTGCCGAGCTTTACGTTCACGCCCGCTGCGGAGAGGCTATAGCCGTTTGTGTCAACCTCGCCTAAGAGCACGCCCTGCTTAGAGCCCAATTTGTAGGTATTGCTGTCCATGAGCACGTTTACCAGATGGAACTGGCCGCGTCCGTCGCCCGCAATGCCGCCGTTGGAGGTTCCGCCAAACGTTGTGTTAGATACCTTTGTGTTGGTGACGTTGATGACGTCGGCACCGCTGTTAATCGCGCCAAGTAGACCGCCGCTCCACCTGCCCTTGATCGTGGCGCTCTCAATCGCGATATTGTTGCAGGCTATGTTCACATTGCTGAAGTAGTAGCCGATAAGTCCGCCCGAGCATTGGTCGGTGCCGGCAATGTTGATATTCTCGACGCTACAGTCCTCAAACCAGTACGTGTTGGGGCTGCCACTGCTCGTGACCTCGCCAATCAAGCCGCCCGCATTACGGATGCTATTGTTCGTTCCGGTGGCATCGCCGATGATGGCGCTCTTGGCATCGCCTCCGGCATCAATGCGCACGTTGCTTATAGAAATAACGCCTCTATAGGCGCTTCCGACCACACCGCCGGCGCCCATGTACTTATCGGTGTTCGACCCGGTGGCGAGTACATTTACCCCAGAGATGACTGCCGTGCTCGATGCGACGGCTTCCGTGATGCCAATTTTGGTGTTCACCGATACGTTACTGGAGGTATAACCGAACACGCCGCCCACGTAGGGTGTTGTACCCGTGGCGGTTATGGTCGAGTTTTTGCCAATAGTCTTCTCGTATACCCCTGTGGCCGCGGTTGTCCACACGCCGCACGGCGAGGCGATCGCACCCACATAGCCGCCAACGTACTTCTCGCCCGTGACGCTAAGGCCAGTGTATGAGCAGTCACAGAGATTCGCGGGCGCCTGCGTGCCGGAGCCGAAATTGACCATATAGGTCACGTCGTTATCCGTCCTTCGGCTGGTACGGCCCGAGCTGCCAAGAAGCCCTCCTACGCTCTTTGCGCCCAACACGGTGCAGTTCTTCATCTGTACGTTGCGGTAGACGCCACGCGTGTTGCCGTCGTAGTTGGCCGTTGCGCCCGCCAAAAGGCCGGTGCCGATGAGGTCGTTCGATGCCGGTCCCGAGGCAATGCTACCGTTGGCGTCTTTGTACGTGAGCGATACGTTGCAGTTACTAAAGGTGAGGTCTTTGACCTGAGCGCCGTCATTCGCGGTGACGCTCTGCCCCACATTGGTTGAGGTGAACATCACGGTGCTGAATAGGCCGCCCACGCCCGAGACCTTATAGTCGTCATCGGCATATTCGACGACGCCGTAAGTGGCATCTTTGGTGCCCACCGTGATGGTGGCCCCGTTGCCGTCGATCGTTGCCACGTGCGGCGTGATGCGGTCGCGATCGGTGGACGCCTCGTTCGAGCTGCAAGCATTGGAATAGTAACGGCCGCTGAGACCCACGTATCCCGTGCCGTAGCCAGTCATATCATAGGTGGCATTTTCCTTGAACTCCAGGCTCATGCCGATCGATTTCGACGCGCACACGTAGCCCGTTTGGTAGTCGGCAGCGTAGGACGCCACCAGGTAGGGCGAATTTACATCGTCATCATGGTTGAGCGGGCCGTGCCACCCCTGTTTGCCCGGGGCCTTCTGGTCATCGTTTTTGGCGGTTTCGAAATCGCCGGAAGCGCTCGCAGGCTTGCCCACGCAGTCGTAGCTGGCATTTCGCACCTTACCATATTCCTTGTTGCCAAACAGGTAGCCGTTTATCGCCGGGTCCTGCTTATCGCTGCCCCAGTACGCCTTGGAGCCGCGGAACACGCCATAATTAGCGTAGTCAGTATGTGCCGCTCCAGCACCCGCACCCGAGCTAATGATGGCCGAGAGCACCAAAAGGCCCTGGGCGTTTTCCACCGTGGTCACGGGTGCCTCGGCATCAGTGCCGATATACTTGTTGTCGGTGCCCGTGGTAGTGACGCAGGCAGCTCCCTTGTTTGTGAGCTCGTTGATCTTGTAGTTAGCGTTACCGTTTTCGACTTTGCAGCCCTCGCTAAAGGCATAGCCATCAATCACACGACCAACGTAGGGATTGTCGTACTGCCGGAAGTTGCCCGTTCCAAGACCCTGAGACTTGTCGCTGGTTCCAGCGCGCCAAGACGTCCCTGACATATTGCGGAAGATCACACCGCCGCCCGCAATGGCACCAACGTAACCGCCGATGGGAACAAGATGTGGCTTAGTTCCGCCACCAGCAACCGTAAAGCCGGTTGTGGAGTTATCGGGCGTTGTCCCATTCACGGCCACACCGTCGATAATGTTATCGCCGCCAAGGATGCAGCCGATAACGCCACCGAAGAACGGCGTCGGAACACCGTCGGCATCCTTGGCAGAATAAGTAATAGTCGCCGACGCGTTCACATAGCGAATATTCAGATCGCGCACCACGCTGCCGTAACTATAGGGAATAAGGCCGCGAAGCGAACCCTCGTTATTCTCTATCTTGATGGTTGCCTTTTTATCACCTTTAGGGTTGCCAACGATGACGCCACGGAACGGGTTGGCTTTGTTGCCAAAACCGCCAAACGATGCGCCGTCGAGGGTGATCGTATTACCCCCGGTAGGTTCAATACTGTAGTACGCGCTTTGGATATAGCGGTGCATCATCTCGTCGGAAAGTGTGGCCGAAGGATCAGTGGTGTCGCCGGTCTTCTTTTCCCACTTCTTCCCAGTGTCTTTCGCCTGCTTATAGACGTACGTAACCTCATTGTCGGTTTTATTGTCGCTGCGGCGAGTACAGAGCGTACTCTGGTTGACGGCAATGGTGACCTCCCAACCGTCGAGCGCAGTTTGGTTGTTGATGTAGTTGGCGATGGCGTTCATCTCAGTCGCGTCCTTAACGGCATACGGATCGCCATATGTGCCGCATCCCTCTACCAGCTTTGGAATGCGCTGGTTGACTTTAATTTCATGATATTGGACGCCGCTCTCGGTGGCCTTTCCCTTATAAACATAAGGAAGATAGCCACCAAACCAAGGCCTGACGTCACCGTCCTTCTTACCATCAACCGTCACATAGCCGCTCACGGCACCATACGTCGCTTCGTCGTAATACCAAAGCTGCTTGCCCGGGTACTCCGTACTCCCATCAATCTCAGATCCGTATGTCACCTTGCCTGCATCGGCATCGGCATCGGCCTTAGTAAAGGTGTAGTCCGCAGAGCCCGTGCTCGTGCTTCCGTAGCCAAAACTCTCCAGCAGGCTCGCATGGGTGAAGATCGTTTTGTTCTTTTGGCTGGGCAAGCTGATTTGCTCAAACTTTGCCGTCACCTGATCGGCCTCACTGCCTACACCAAGCTTTCCGAACAGCGACGTAGCCGCCTTGGTGTCACTCGTGTACCCAGTAGTCTTGATATTCTTCGCGTTCAGGCTCACGTACTTCTGCATCTCGTTGATGAGCAGAGGCATATAGGCGTTAGCATCCGTGGCGCTGTTGGCGCCGTCGACAATCAGATTGTTGAGCGTAAGACCATCAATTGAGATCTTTCTAATCTTGGTGCCATTGCCGTCGCTGGACCCATACACGTAGCGGCACACGAGCGCGCCCGAAGAGCTTCCGCTTGCTCCATCAGTGTCTTCAGAGCTCTTTCCGTCATTAATAACGGGCCCAACAGTACCACGCAAAGTGACGTTTTTTACTGTGAGATCGCCGTTTGCCACCGTTCGAAAAAGACCGCAGTGCATGTTCTCGTGCTGGGTAGCATCGGAATTTAGCTTGTTGCCATTCTGCTCGGCCTTGATCTTGGAGTAACAGAAGGTAATGGTCGCATTCTCAACCGTCACCTCTCCGCTCGGCTGAGTGGGATAATAGCTGTAGCCGGCCAAATCGATTGTACCCGTTATGGTTATGGAATCATCGAGCCCTGTCGTGCCATTGGGAACGATTGTCGAACGAATACCTTCGGGAGCATAACGGTAAGCAGACCATAAGAGCAGCTTTTCCGCTGTATCGATTTGACTGCCACTAAAGCCGCCTTCACAATTCTTAGAGGCTATGTCGAGGTTGTAGAAGTAGCGGGTATTGCCGTTCGTATTCTGGCTTCGACCGAAAGACGAGCGATTATGGTAGCTGTTGTCTTTTGTGGAATCGCCGTCCATGTCCAGCTTGTTTTTCTGTGTGTGTAGCGAAACGACCGTGTTCCAGTCGGCGTCCATGAGCTTGCTGCCGTTGTTTGGTTTTACACCGCTGCCAACCCATTCATCGAAGGACGTTACGCCCGGTGCAACGATGGCCCCCTCGCCGCTGGGCACCCTATAGGCGGTATCCCAATAAGCCCTGTCCTCCAAGTACAGGCCTAGGTAGCTCTCGACGCCATATGTCGTCTTATCATCCACCTTGCAGCCGCGGCAAACTAGAACGCCGAGCGTCTGAGCGGCGCCTGCATTAATCTTTGTGCCCGAGAGATCGATGGCGTAGTTGTTGATAATCCAGTGACCGCTGGCTGCGTATACGAGGCCGCCGACCTCGGTAGAGTCGCTTGCAGCCACAGTCGTGTTGTTGGTCGTTTTGAGGGCGTAGGTGCTGCCGCTGGTGTTTGCAGCAGCATCGCCAATGGTGACGATGGCGTTGCCCCAGCTGTAGCCCAAAAGGCCACCGGCACCGTTGAGCGCATCACCGTTCCTACCGACGTTCATCTTGAATGAATTGAACGAAAGGCCCGAAATGTTCACGTACTTATCAGCTGAGTTGGCTATTGCCCCTGCATTGTAGGTACTCTGTGCGATGCAGCCGATAAGACCACCGACTTGGGCAATCTTGCCGCCGGCGCAATCGCCGGTTTTGATTTCGCCGCCGACTTCGAGGCCCGTAACATTGAATGTCGAAGCGCAATCGCTCACATAGCCGATGGCACCGCCAATACGGCTATTGCCGTTAAGCGATCCGGCTGCAGTGATAGTCGTTTGCGCCTTGCTGTTACCCTTAAACGTAACCGTGGCAGCCGCCGACACGCTGCCCGCAATACCACCAATGTTCACGTCATTGGCAAACGTATCATCGCACGCGTTATTCGTTTTGCACGTTACGCTAGACAATGACAGGTTGCCGACGATGGCACCCGCCAGCGACCCGGCATCGATAGCCGAACCGTTATCGAACTTCATGGAGCCAGCGATTGTGACGTTGGAGATGGTTGCGCCGTTGACGGCCGCGAACAAGCCTAAGCGGCCGTGGCGGTAGATTTTGCCGTTGCCGTTGCTCGTGTCATTGCCGTCAAGCACAGCTTCACCACGCTTGCCGTACGGCTCGCCGACGGCAAGGTTGATTGTGCCGTTGCCATTTGTGCCGCCGCCGTTCAACGTTCCCGAGAAAACTTGCGAGCCGTCTGCACGATCCTGCGTGAAACCCGTCAGGCCCGTGCCCTTGAGATCAATAGTGCCGTTCACCGTAATGGTCGAGGACTGCAAGATGTTCGGGTTGTTTTCAGAAACGCCCTCGACCATGGAGTAGTAGCCGTTGGTTTGCCAGGTGATTACAAGTTTGGCGAAATCCTCAACAGAGGTTAGGGTGTAGGCACCGTTAGTCAGCGCCAACGATGCCGGCAAGGTCAGCTTGTGAGTGCTGGGGTCAAGCGTAATAAATTTATCGCCCAAGCGAATAACTTCGCCATAGGTCGCGATATCATCCGTCTTCGAGGCCTTGTTGCTGCGCCTATAGGTCCAACCCGTAGCGCCTTCATCGGTTACGTTACCGTTAGAGCCATCGCCGGCAGCGAAAATCAGTGCGTTGTTGTTCTCGTAGACAAGCTGACCCGTCGTGGCGTTCTCGGCAAAGCTTGCGCCCGACAGGTTTGTGATGCCGCTGAACTTGATTACGGCATTCCGTGCGGAGCCCGCAATACCAGCCGCGCGATTGTTTGCTGCACCGCCAATGGCATTATCGCTTGTAAGCGTAAAATCGCGCACGTCGAGCACGCTGCGCGTGTCGATAACACCCACGGCGCCACCGAACTTTCCGGCGTCCGTTCGTGCCGAAGCAACTCCCTTGCACGTAACCGTCACGCCGTCGAGCACAGCGGCGACAGGCTGCGAATTGACAGGCTGCGAATTGGAATCCGCGTTATCGCCAACATAGCCAACAACACCGCCCGTATCGGACAGCTTGCCCGCAAGTTCAAACTCAATTGAGCACGTTTTCTTATCCGCATCCTTTTGGACCACAAAGGCACGCAAAGCGCCTTTGTCGTCCGTTTTCGTCGCGAACACCTTGCCGACAAGGCCGCCGTAGCTGCCGTTGACACTAACATCTTCTGGTAAGGCGAGTTTGCTCTTATACGCCCCGCCTTGCACCACGATGTCTCCATTAGAGATATCGGCCATGCCAAAAAGAGCGCCGGCGCGCTGCGACGCACCAAGTGTCACAAGGTTGCCCAGGTCGAACATATTGGGCTTAACGATAAATCCCTGCGCAAAGCTCACGTCGCCGATAACGCCACCAGAACAAGCGCTGTTCTCATCGCCAATATTTAGAGGACACCTAATCTGCTTATTATCCGCGCCCAGCGTGAGCACGGTCGCTTTGCCAATAAAACCGCCGCTGGCGGTGGTGCCCTTGACGGTGAGCGCGCGTAGGTCGAGAGCTTCCGTGACGTTGACCATGGCACCTGCGCTCGAGCCAACGAGGCCTACGACACCGCCGGCGGAGCCGTTTGTGGACTGGACGGTGGTGGTGGGAACGTTGGTCAGGGCGCCGATACTCAGGGTCGCACCGTCCTTGACTTCGCCTACGAGCAGGCCAGCGTTGCCAGAGCTCGTTTTGACGGTTCCGTCTGAGGCCAGATCGTTGGGGAACGTGACGGACTCAACCGTCAAGGTCCCGCTCTCGACCGTGTTGGCAATCAAGCCAATGTTGCCCGTCGCATTCGCGTTGAGATTCTTTCGGGAACAGGTGGGGGTGAGGCTATAGGTAACGTTCGCGGTAAGGTTGCCCGTCGTCGTACCCAGGAGAGGTGCCGTCAAGGCGGAAGTCGTGTCCTTCACATCAGCGTTCACGGGATCCGCGATGTCAACCGACGCGATGAGCGCCTTGCTCTCTTCGCTGTTTTCCGCACCGCTGACCTTCGAAGCGACCATCGGCGCGCTATAGCTAGTCGCGCCCACCCACTTTATCCTGACCCTATTTTTTTGGCCAGACAGCTTGAGGTTATTAAAGACCGTCCGATCAGTCGTAAGCTCGACGGGACTATCATCGTCCAGCGACCTATAGATCCTGCCTTCGAACGGACGCTCATCGCTGCCAAGGCCCTGGAAAGACATGCCGTTATCAGCCGACTCAGTGAGCTTCGCATCGCCCGTGATGATAACCTTGATCTGCGCATCATAGTAAAGCGAAGCGTCGGCGTTAGACAGGACGGCGAACGCTTTCGACAACGTGACATTGAGGCTTTGGATTCCGCTCCTGTCGTCTTTGCACACGATGCTTTCCGCGCCGTTCGCCTTGAGCAGGTCGACAAGCTCATCAAGATTTGTAATCGAAGCATCGGCCTGGGCCTCAGCGTCTTCCGAAACCGCGGCATCGGCATCTTGCTCGGCATCGCCAGCGGCGGCATCCCCTGCCGCATCGTCGCCTTCCGCCTGATCGCCCGTGGAATCGGAACCCGTGGCACTATCGACGGTATCGCCCGTTGCGGCGTCGCCATTCGCAGCGCCATCCTGGGCACTGTCACCCGCGGCACCAGTATCACTCGACCCAGGCCCGGTCGCGGCATCGCCGTTGGTCTCACCGCTCTCGGCAGCGTCCGATGCCTCCGCAGACGCGGCGGCAATCTCGCTCGAGATGTTCTGCCAGCCGGCCGCCACAGCGGCCACCGTGGGCGAGCATGCCTGGAGCACCATGACCACCGTCATGAACTCTGCGAGTATGCGCTTTGCCGTTCTCATCGATTCCGTACCTCTTATCCTAAAAACTCTGCTGCCAGAGTTATTGAGTCTCCGTCGTACCCGCTTGGGTGGTTCCGCTCGCGCTAATGCCCAGGTCATCCCAGCCACCAGGCGTTTTGCCGTCCGCTCGGTAGAAGTTGACGACCATCGAACCCGGCTCCATGGTGAACGTAGCCGTGCGAGCTGTAGCATCCACCGTCGCGCTATGGTTGGTCGCGAAGAACGGGTCGATCTCCACGTTCTCCCCCCACGTGAGCGTGACGTTCGCCGGTGCTCCCGTGACCGTCACGCGGTAGTTATACGCAGCGTAATCAGTAAACTTACCAGCCTCATCGACCAGCGCGCCCTCGACCGCCGCGGTCTTGACCTCGGCCCTCTTTGACGGCACGACTTTCGCCGCCAGGCAGGTAAGCTCGGTGCCGGGACTCTTCTCCGATACGACCGTGGCCTTAATCACAAAGTAGGCATGTCCCAGCTTGTCCTCAGGGAACGTCACGGTGTAGTCGTTCTTGGTAGGTTGATTCTCCGGAAGCGTGACGCTGCTACCGGGCTGGAGCGCATAGCTCCACGTGGCGCCATCGAGCCCGTGCCCCTCGACCGTCAAGGTGTATGTCACATTTTTGTCGTTGCAGAAGTTGCTGTTGCCCAGCAAGTAGTTGTAGATGCTAAAGGTAAAGTTGCACTGCCCGTTGTTGGGATACACCGTAACGGAGCGCTGGGCACGGGCGAGCTCGTCGGGGCTAGGCGCACTCATATAGCCCGTGAGCAAATCGCTTGCAAATAGGCTCTGCGCAGTGCCCGTTGCGGCGACGGACTTTAGAAATCCGTTGGCGGTGTAGGCGGAATAGGTAAAGTAGCCACCCGTCACGAGCGCCACGGCGCAAATAAGTGCGATTGCCGCCACAACCAGCTTGTTCTTGACTAGGCTCTTGCTTTTTGCCAGCTGCTCGCGCTCGGCATCCTGCTGTTTCTCTTGCTTCTCCATGTGCGCCCCCTCTCCTACTTGCCGCTCGTGTTGCGCGCGATCAGGTAAATCACGTCGGTCTCTTTGGCGCTCTCGTCCCACGAAAGCTTGATGATAAAGTTAAGCGTGTCATTGCCAGTCGAGTTGTCGAGTGTCTTAGCGTTGAGGTCGCCTTTGCCGAATTTCTTGTATCGGTAGAGCGGGCGCGCGTTGCGCTGGACGTTTTGATAGTCCTTGAATGTAGGGTCGCTTGCGCCCTCGCCCGGCACGGCTGCCAGACCGTCGTTCTCCTTGTTGATATATTCGAAGCTCGTCAGCAGGTTCTCTCCGGTTGCTTTCCAGCTATAAGATTTGCCGTCTGCGGTACCGCTCACGTCGGGCGTCTGGAGCGCAGACGTGTTCTCGGCTCTGTACAGCTCAATAGTGAGACCCGTAATGTTGGTCGTATTCGCGAGTTGCAGCTCAAAACCGTCACCGCCCGTCTGCACGCAAAACGCACGCTTGAGCGTCACCGTGTTGCCGGTCTTGGTATCGCCGTATTCGGGGTTGTAGCTCAGGTCGACCTGCTCTGTTGCCGTAGCGTTGGGGCCCAGCACTTTGAGCTCCGCCGGCTCCTTGATCTTGCCAACGGTGGAGCCGCGATTGGCATCGACGAACCATCCGAGCGTCAATCCCAGCAACACGAGAAGCACGGCCACCAGACCCACGATGGCCAGGGATTCGCGACGGTGGTCGCTCACCCAAGCCTTGATGCGCTCGATGCGGCCAGCCGGACGCGCTTCGCCGTGCGAGCCGAACCCGTTGCCGCCGGGGTTTGCCGCTCCTTCGTTGTGTTTGATATCGCCCTGCTCGCGGGCATTAAGCTGCTCGTCCATTTATTTATCCGCCTCCTTGGCGGTGAAGCGCACGCGAATGTACTTGACGTTCTTGCCGATAATCTCGTCGGCGTTGTTGTAGTAGCTGGCGCAGGTTTCCACATCCGCAGAGGACATGCCGGCTCCGACAGGCGGAACCGCGCTAGGCGCCTGACCTGGCACGCTCGTGCTATCGGCGCGGAAATAGCGCGCGTGGTTATTGTTGATGTCGCCGACGAGGGTTGTGTATCCCCCCTCGTCGCCTGTGTTAGCGAAAAGGTTGCCACCGTAGCCGGCGTTGCCCGTGCGAACATAGCTCTTGAACTGCTCCGGCCAAATCCAGTAGAGGGTTTTGGTTGCGGTTTTGGTCGTGCTATTTGAGCCCTCAGCGCAAAAGCTCCGCGCCGGGATGGTAAAGCTCTGCGTAATGACGGTGACGCTCGCTCCGTCCTGGGTCACCGTGGTTGTCGTGGGAACCAGCGGATTGGAGTAAAAGCCAGAGGTGTCTTTGCCCTGGAAAACCAGGATATGACCGCGCACCAAATCTTTAAGCGAGTTGATGATCTCTTCGTTTGTCGATGCGTCCACAACGGAGTCCGTGCCCGCAACGCTCGTCTGGACAGAAATCTCCCAGGTCATCTCCACCGTAATATCGTGCAGGTCGTTGCAGAGCGGCTTGACGTTGAGCTGAAGCTGGCCCGCCGACCCCGGAGAAAGACTGCCATCGGCACTCATGTTATTGAGGTTGAAAAGATTGTTCACGGCAAGGCTTGTACTGTCCGACGCGTAGTTGTCCTGGGCGTCGTACTTACCTGCCGTGCCGCCCTGCGTTCCCGAGAGCACAAACCGTGGGCCCTTCGCCCCGATCGTACTCCCCGTGGCGCTCACTCGATTGTTCGCGGCAAACCAGGCAAGGCATGCAAAGATGGCAACGATGGCGGCCAGCACAAACAGACCGCTCACCAGGAAATCCTTCCAGAAATCCTTGAGGGTCCGCACATGCTCGTCGGCAGCTTGGCGGTACTCGGCCGCCGTCTTGTGCTGCTGGAGCTCGCTATGTCGGTCCATGCCACTCATCGTTTGCGTTTGCCCTGCTAGCGGGCGTGCCGTCCTTTCCGCTTGGTCGCGATCAATCCGTTGCTCGTAGGCATAGAATTCAGGCAGAATACAACACCATACGATAAGGTAAAAGAATAGCATTGACCTGCGGTTTGCTCCACAGCGCAAGCCTTAATGATGTCTTAAAGATTACGAATAGCAGCTTCTTCCATATGCCAAGGACATGGTGCAAACAAACCTGACCACTTGCACCAATCCGCAGCACCGGGCAGCGGGCACACGGCGTGCCGCCCCTTAACACCCCAACGCGCGCACGGGTATCACGTAGATACCGTCCTCGACCTCGCGGGCGTACTCACCCACCCCCACAATCACGGCCATAAACTCCGGTTCGCGTGTGCGTGAACGAAGATTTCCACAGACCTTCTTGCGAACGCGCTTGAGGCTCTCAACGCCGGCGCTCGCCTTATCTTCGCTCACCTTAATCTCAAAGGCGGCCCACCGTCCATCGGCTAGCTGCACGATGGCATCGCATTCAAGGCCCGAATCGTCGCGATAATAGCGCACGGGCGTGCTATCCAGCAGGTCGAGCGAACGTGCGTAGACCGAAAGATCGCGTATGACCAAATTCTCAAACACCAGACCAAATGTCTGCCAGTCGGCAAGCAGCGCCTGCAAGGACATACCTAGCAAGGCGCAAGCAAGGCTCGGATCTGCCAGATAGCGCTTGGGCTTGACGGTAAAGCGTCGTTTGTCGCGCGCGGCGGGAACCCAACCGGGGACCTCCTCGAGAATGAACATGCCTTTGAGGGCATCCAGGTACCTGCGCACCTTGGTCTCGTCGGCAAACGCTGCGGGTTCCCCCTCGGCACCGAACATATCCATAAGAATCGTTTTATACGTGGTCGCCTGTCCCAGATTGCGCGCGATCGATGCGGAGACTCGACGAGCAATATCGGGGTCGAGACCAACCGCCGGGAAGCTGCTCGAAAACGTAGTGTTGAGATATTCGCGAGCGATGAGCTGGGCGTCAGCCGAAACCATATCGATCGCCTCGGGCCAGCCGCCGCGGCAGGCGGCTTCGACAAGCCCCGGTGTATCGCCATTGCACCGACAGGGCTCAAAACGATGCTCAAACAAGCCCGCCAGGCTCACCTTGCCGTTGGACTCACCTGTCTCGGCAAGTGTCATGGGGTGCATGCGGACGCGACCGATGCGGCCGGCTCCACTATGCGCGGGCGCCCCCGCCTTTGAGCCAAACGCAGGCGTGGCGGAACCCGTGAGGATATAGGCGCCGCGCGTGCCCCGGGTGCGGTCAACCTCGTGTCTAACGTAGTCCCAAATTTGGGGAACGCGCTGCCACTCATCGATAATATGCGGACGGTCTCCCAGCAACATCATCGCCGGGTCGGCACGCGCGAGGTCGAGATTCTCGTCGACATACGAGGCGGACGCCCCGTGCTCAAGCGCGGCCCACGTCTTGCCGCACCACTTGGTGCCCGCAATCTCGACCGCGCCAAAGACACGAAGGTAGCGCTCGATTTGCGCATCCACGATACGTGGGATGTATCCGTCCCGATGTAGCCTCTCGCCTGCCATGAGCCGCCCCCGCAGATTTCCAGGTCCTGCTTTCTGATTCTTCTATTCCACTGTAGCAAATTCGGATTTTCGGGTAGTTGCGATTCGGATTTTCGTGTTCATATAGTTCGGATTTTCATGTTCTAAGGATTCGGATTTTCGGGTGCTCAAGATTCGGATTTTCTGAACCCGCTGATCAGGGACACTCTATTGGCAAAAAGGCGGGGAGCACCGATACGGCACTCCCCGCCCACTCAATACGCGATAGCTTTCTTGCTTAGAGCTCGTTGGCCGCGTGATACGCCGTGCGAATGGCGCTCGCAATATCGGCGGTACGCTCGCCCGAGCAGTCGCCCACGCAGGTCACGGGCACCGTCACGCCGTCCAGGT
>OHAC01002178.1_pt1 | contig 16132 bp, 13 predicted proteins | sample 1577051 | NCBI WGS metagenome assembly OHAC01 (sample SAMEA3541499, study PRJEB24748) | human gut metagenome | biome: human gut; feature: human-associated habitat; material: faeces | place: China | collected 2012 | reverse complement strand
CTGCGGATGCAGCGTCACGGCATTTATTCAGGTCATTTAATTTAACCCAGATGCAATCCATCAATTCCTGTGCGAACTCTCGGGTAATAGTTCCTGCTTCCATATCCTTCTTATAATATGGATACATATACTGATCAAAGCGACCCGGTGAAATAGAATGTCCACTGGATTCCATCTGAAGAAGCTGCTGTACAAACCAGAATGACTGACATGCCTCATAGAAATTCTGTGCACCCTTTGCCGGTACCCTGCTGCAGTTCTCTGCGATAACAAAAAGTTCCTGTTTTCTTACCGGATCACTTGTCTGTGCCGCCATTTCCTGCGCAAGTTTTGCATATCTGCCTGCATAATCGATCACCGCCTTACAGCTTAAAATCACTGCCTCAAGGAAGTGAGACTTTCTTGCATAATTACCGTCACCGACACTGCATCCATCCAGCTCTTTCTGAGCCTTCTCCATGATTCCCTCAAAACCGATTTCCAGTACTTCCCAGTATTTAACTGTTACATGTCCTACACCATTGTAAAAATAGTTCCCAGGTGTAAAAATATTGTGTTCAATTGCCTTGATTGCTTCCGGTGCCATATAGGAAGTTGCAAGTTCACTGGTTGTTTTCCCTTTCCAGTACTTATCTGCCTCCTTAAGTTCGGCTTTGGTCTCCTCAGCAATCTCAAAAGGATCCGCAGTTCTGGTCGCAACTGTATCCAGTTCAGCTTCCAGCCACTCATAAGAGAACTCCGGAAATGTCTGACATCCCCTCGGCGCAATCGTACTGCTTCCGACAATCAGTTCATTGTCACGGATAATGATCGGAATATTATGAAGAATATGCGCAAAAGCCTTTGCTCTGCGTGTGATAATCGGTTCTCCTTCTGTTTCCTTATAAGATTCTGTGATCAGCTTTGCTCTGGCTGATTCGATCACCGGCATATGTTCATACAATGCATCTACCAGTTTCTGAATTCTGGGAGACTTGGGAATATCTGATGTTTGAAATTTTTCCATGTTACTCCTTTCTCATGAATAAAAGCTGCACCCATACCAGACCCCAATACATTCCGGTATCATTCTGACAGCAATATCCTCCATGTTTTCATATAGATTCATTATACCTTATGGCTATCGCGAAGTCAACATGAATCAACATGTATATCCTGAACTTTCATGTTGTTTTTTATTTGTTTTTTCTTCTATTCCGGTTGTTTTTGTTTTGTTTTTATGATTGACATTTCATTTTTCTTCAGACACGTTAAAAGCAGCATATCAGGTTATGATCCATAACTCTGATATGCTGCTTTTTAATATCGTATATTGTTTTTTCTGCATCGGATGACTTTAATGAGCATGCTTTTCCATCTCTGCACTCCCATATATTCATATACACTTAACTATTGTTTCCTGTTCTCTTTTTGTTCTCTGGCTTCTCTTACTTTCTCCCTCTGTTTCGTCAGATCGTAATAATCATCTGTAAGAACCCCATGTTTCCGCATCATATCAAACACAGTCTGCTGAGCAGGTGTCATCTTCATGCCAATAGAATTATTATAATCCGTAAGAACGCATCCTGTTTTCTCAATCAGCCAGAACAGCGGAGAATCATCATCCGGGATCATTTTCCAGATTTCGTTCTCTGTCCATGGAAGCAATTCCATCATTCCATGAAGATGTCCTCTGGGTATTCTTACGTAATCGCCGTCCGGCTTGATCAGACCGTCAGAAAAGTTCTCATCCTTAATTTTCATCTCATTTAACAGTTCTTCTGTTATCTTCATCCTCTTTTCCTCACCCTCGAGTATTGCTTTTTCCTATTATACGTTTCCCGCCAGAGTTACGCAAGTAAAAAGTCTAAATAGCCTCTTTCCTCAAAATATATCACGTTCTATAAAATTCCATCTTGATTAAATTGCAAAAAAATTGTAGACTATATATGCACACACATTAATAGTTTTTGTTAATTAAGACTGATTTGAGGTTTCCTCATAACGTCTCAATTATACACACACATTTTCTAAAAAGAGCAGCTGCATCATCCGATGCGCTGCTCTTTTAGTTCCACTGTTTATTTTGTAACTGTTCTCTGCCGTCGACGGCATTCTTTAATGATTTTAACTCTTACTTTTTCTTCTTCAGGAAATAAATAAGTAAAATTATGATAACAATAATCCCGATACCACTAATCCAGATTACAGGATTCTTCATTCCTGAATCTGCTTTTACATTCTTTCCTGATGTTTTCTGACTCTGCTTATCATCGGATTCCTTGTCTTCTGTCGAAGCAGGCTTCTCTGTTTCTTCCGGTGTTGGCGTTGCTTCTTCTGTAGGTGTTGCCTCCGGTGTCGGTGTTGCTTCTTCTATAGGTGTTGCCTCCGGTGTCGGTGTCACTTTTTCTGTAGGTGTTACCTCTGGTGTTGGTGTGGCTTTCGGAGTTGGAGTTGCTTCCGGTGTTGGTGTAACAGCAGCCACCGGAACATTTCCTGATGTGCCTGTAGCCTCCGGTGCATCTGCGGATACATTTTCATTTACGTAATCTGTATCACGATCAAGATTCAGCCATCCCTGTGTTACACCATCTGTGTCTGTTTTCCCCCAGTTTGTTCCGTCTTCTCCCTGAACATGCTGAAAAATATGTACAGTTGTCCCATCTGCGATTCCCTCTGTTCCTGAAACCTGATCAAATTTCTCTCCAGGTCCGTTATAAACCGATACGTTTCCATGAACCTTTACTTCGAAATCCACATCTTTGCCTCCGAAAGTACGATATTCCTCATTGGCAGCTTCTTCTCTGGAAGCCGGATCCAGATCATCCATAGGAACATATCCGTTCATTCCATGGTACTGTGTATATGCCCATTTTTTATTGTCTGCTCCATTCTTCTCACCCAGAACGTGAATGGCAGTTCCATTTGGGATCTTGCTGTCATTCAGTTTAACACTCTGAGTGTCTGCTTCATCATAAATATCTACCCCGCCCTGTGTACTCTGTACGATCATATAATAATCTGTTACATAATCCGGATTCTGACCCTTTCCATCATCCGCATAAACAGAAACCACTGTCAGAATAAAGCACAGTACCATTGCTATTACTGTTCCTCCAAACCTTCTCTTCATAATCGCTTTCCTTCATTTCTTATTTTCTTTTTACAGCAGATGAACTTTTATATTTGCTGTATGTATTTCCATATGGCTCTTTAACATATGCTTTTACCGCATAATAGTATGATACACCTTTTTGTGCTTTTTTGTCCAGATAAGAAGAACTATTTCCATTGGAAATTTTCTTTATCAATTGATAGGAACCACCTTTTTTCTTTCTGTAAATATAATAGCCGTCACATTTTTTCTGAGGCTTCCACCGGATACGGATTCCATTTTTCTCAGATTTCACAGAAGTAACCTTCTGCACTGCAGGTGCTGCTTTAATCACATCGCCGGTTTTATATTTACCTGAATATCTTTTTCCGGATGCTTCATAATATGCTTTTACTGTATAACGGTATGATGCATTAGCCGTAACCTTACTATCTTTATATTTTAATTCCGATGTCCCGACATCTGCAATTTGGGACCATTTCCCACCTGCTGCAGGTTTTCTGTACACATAATATCCTGTAGCTCCGGAAACTTTTTCCCATGAAATAAGGTTATATCCGGAATTATATGCCTTCACCTGAAATACCGGTGTATCCGGCACCCATGACTGATTCAGGGTCCTTGTATGTGCCTTGATCCTTGCCGTCCAGTTTTTCGTCTTTCCATCTGTCCACCTGGCCGTTTCCGATGCACTCTTATAGAATGTCTGCCCTGTTTCTATCCCCGCCGTACAGGTAAACCAGTTCCCATAACTGGACTTTGCTTCCACTCCAAAGCTGATTTTGTCAGTCCCACTGTTTGTGATCACAACAGAATATCTGCTTCCCTGTTTCAAAACTACCTCTGGTACACTGATAGTCTGTACACCTGCGATTGGCTGTTCAAACTCATATGGAGCAGCATATGCAGCGGTCCCGCTTTCCGGGTCATATGGATCTGTCAGATCGGTGTATATCTGAATTTTGTAACAGGCATTGTCACTGTTTGTAACAAGATTAACCTCCCCCAGGACTTCTGCTTTTCCCTTTCCTGCAGTTGTCTCATAAACTGCTGCTACTGACTGTCCCGCCTGTATCGGAATCACTGAAAGTGCTGAAGAACCATCATAAAAATAATTATTCCTGTACTTTTGATCCAAAGCAGCCACTGCCTCTGCACTTACAAGTTTACTGATATTGGGATCCTGATAAGAAAGATAGTAATATCCTCCGTCTCCTTTCTTCTCCCCCCAACTGTTTTTGATGATCCACGCACCATCAGATGTTACATTTGAAACAGGAAGGAAATTATCCTTTGAATACGTATCATCCCATCCGACCACTGTCACAATATGATTAATTACAGTCGAATTTGATTTTCCAACAGGATAACAATATGCAGCTGTGTCCGGATTTACATAACTTTCCTTCATATAAAGCATAATGGATACTGCATGGTCATTCAGCAGCATTTCTTTCATACGTTCCTCACTGTATTGGGAAACAGATGCATTTTTCAGATATGCTGCAGAATTATAAGCCTTACTTTCCGGAATCTGTACAGTCAGATCATTCTGATGCGAAGAATCCGTAGGAAATGGTACATCGGCCTCTGTGGTCATTCCCGACCATGTACTGAGATAAATCGCCGCCAGGTGATCATTACCTCCTATCACGTGATAATTTCCCAGTACATAATTCTTATCATCAGGGGTATTTCCAAGAGGATCATTCTGTCTGTTGGAGAAAAAATATGATAAATGTTCTTCTGACAGATCGTAGGTTCCTTTGTTCTGTGCCAGAAGCGAAGTCTCCATGATTGCTGCCATACCAAAAGCCCAGCAGGTTCCAAATGGATTCTGATTCTTTACGGGCGTAACTAATCCTTCCTTTCTGGCATCATAGGAAGATGGAAATGCAGCCTCCCTGTTTCCATATGCAGCATAAACTGATGTCAGATCACTCTCCACTTCAATTCCCGGATCCAAAGGTTTTAAATTTTTAAAGGGTTCCAGTTCTTCCTTTCTTTCCTCTTCTGTCAACGGACGGCCCTTAATATACCTGATTCCGTCTGTACCCTCTTCTAAGTTTTCTCCATCCTGAAACTCCTGTTTTGCATCATCGCTTCCGAACAATTCTGCATCCGATCCCGTATCTGTTCCAAATTCATCTGCCTGTGAACTTTGAAATTCTTTCAGATCTGATGTATTTTCTTCTGTCTCCCTGTTGACTCCGGGTCCAAACATTTCCTGACCCGTAGCGGGTACCGATGTACAAACCATTGAATAAGCCAGAAAAACTGACAATGCGCGTATCGCTGTATTTCTTTTTTTCATGTAGTAGTTAACTCCCTTACATAAATATAATATCATTATATCAGTATCTTTTTTGTTTTTCAACCATGATCAATGACAAAAACCGTCGGAAAACAGTGAATTTTCCCTGTTTTCCGACGGCTCTATGTAGAAATGCAGAGCTCTGCCGACAAGAAAATGTCGCCAGGAAAAGACGTCAAATGCCTGTGATGCATTTTCTTCTGTGCATGTGAAAAGTGTGGAAAATGTGTGTGAAATGCTTTATATACTAACTCAGAACAGACTTGAAAATCTTACAGACTCTTCTCTTTTGCTATCCTTATTCTAGCAGAACAAGCATTGTATTACAATGAAAATCGTTCTTTCTTATTTGTGCTAATCTGACACATTGTTACTGTTCACTCCGTTCTAAGCAGCGACGCATTCTCCTCTTATTTGCTGATACTTTCCTTTGCTCTTTTCATCATATCAGCCAGTTCCTGGTATTTTCCTGTGACATATCCATAGTTTTTTCGCTTATGCGGAAGCATACAGTTTGTGCAGTCTTTAATTCCCTTTTCCGTATACCGGAAATTCCCACCGCATTTCTCACCCAGGGCATATAGCGGGCAATAACAGAACAGACAGTTAAAATCATCCGGATCTGCATTCTTATGACACGGAAAAAATTCACATTTCTTATGGCTGAAATAAGAATATTCTTTCCCTTCCCAATAAGGTTTCTCCATTGCTACCTCTCCTCTCCTGTTGCAAGTTTTTATCTTTCCAGAATAATTCCGTTTTCTCAGTCTCCATCAATCCCACCCATCAGAGGACGAAATAAAAAAAATACTCTAATAAATTATCAATTTCTCTTCACATAACAAAGCATTGAAAATTCATTACAGTATTTTTCACAGATCATACATTTAAAATTAATAAGAGGGAGCGATGCTACCCCGGGGTAGAAAAAAATCCGTTCATGAGTGCGCGGAGGGAACGAATAAATCCGAAGTAGTATCGCCTGCCATTTAATCATGTATAATTCATAAAGAACAGGCGCATTCCATAAAAAATGTCTGCCTTCAGATAAAAGCAGACAACACTCCGAAGCTGCGGATTCAACGGAGTTGGTTGTTACACTTTACACGGAAGTTTAACCTCGCCATACCAAGCAGGTTTCCTGGCTCCAGGCTCATCGCTCCTCTCTCCTTCTCATGCTATGGCACAATGGACATTCTGAGATTTGCTCCTCTGTTACAGTGACCGGATCGCTCAGGTTTCTCACCTGATTCCCTCTTTCTGTACTGTTCTTTCTCACAGTATCAGCACTTAATATGTTCTGTATGGAATTATACTGTCATTATAATAACACCCTGTAACAAGCTTGTCAACTATTTATCAATATATTTTTCAATATTCCACACCTTCCGGCAGCGGATCCCATTCATTCAGACCAAGACTCTGTCTGAATTTTGCTTCTTCCAGACTCAGCTTTGGAACATCCTCATTCAAAAACGCTCTCAGCTCATCAATCCCTTCTCCGGTCACATTGTTTACCAGAAAAATTCTTTCACATCCTGCATTCAGCATCCACTGACGCACCATTGGAACATTCGCATAAGGAGAATCTATTTTCGTAATGATTCCTATCAGTGGTCTCAGAATAAATGCATTACTGCCATAGCCAAACAAACTGAAAGGTTCATCTGCTGACTGTACCATTGCCACCACATCTGCTTCAAAAGAAAAACAGGCCAGCCCTACGCTGAAATGCTTGGACTCTGCATACTCTCCCGGAGAATCAATGGTATCATCATCCGTATTCGTATACTGCGTTTTTACATAATGAAGTTTTTCGCCTTTTAATGCCTGCGTTAATGAAGTCTTACCTGCTTCACTTCTGCCCATCAGAAATATTTTCTTCATATTTAATGTCTGTCCCTTTCACTTCTCTCAGCTATTCCGGCAGTTACATAAGCACCATCGGTACAGAATAACTGACTTTTCGTATGTTTTAACTTTTGTGAACTGCACAAGTCTTAAAGCCAAGCACCTCTCTAAAAAATTTCACCACTTCTTCCACTGCAGTCTGAACTTCCGTCAGACCTCCCGTAAGGATCAATGATCCGCTGAAGCGATCCATGAAACCAATCTCCACATTTGCACTTTTCACTGCAATATCAGCAGCTACAACCACTGCTTCCCATGGGGTAAAACGAATCATTCCGATTGCTTCTCCTGTGTGGTCTTCTCCCTCATGGACTCCAATATGCAAACCAAGATTCTGATAAATACAGCTCTGTGAAGGATTGATCACATGCGCCAGGCACACTTCCTTTCCCGGAACCCTTACCCTGGTCATACGCAGCTTTTTTCCCTTTAATTTCTCATAATCCTGGTTATAAAGCTTTTCCAGTAATTCTCTGGTTGTCATCCCTGCCATCCCAACACTTCCTATCTTTTGGTAATCTTGCAGACTACATAACCCAGAGTGTCTCTGAAATAATCCACAACCTCAGTCATCGCTGACATTACATCGGAAATCTCTCCCGTAATGATCAGTGTGCCTGTAAATCGATCTGCAAATCCCAGATAAACATTTCCGCTTTTTACCGCAATATCAGATGCGATCACTGCAGATTCAGGCGGTGTCATATTCATAATTCCGATTGCAGATGAACGGTAATCCACCTGCGGATTCAGTCCAAGCTTCTGGTATATGACCGGAGCCGGCCCTCCCATTACATGTGCAAAAGTAATCTCCTTGCCAGCAACTGTTTCCTGTACAATTCTTATGTGTTCTACATGGTCATTTGCCATTTATCATTCCTCGCTTTCACTATTCAACTATAATCCGGATAATTCATGAGAATATTCTTTCCCGCTGATGTCTCCAAAAACAGATTTAAAATTTTATATGTATCTCTTCAGTTACATAAACTGTACTATCCATCCAATTTTATGTCAAGGTAAAATCCACCTGAAAACCGGTAAAATATTATACATGGTTACGGTTCACTCCGTTCACAGCAACACGCTTCGCGATGCACAGAATTTATGCTAATCGCATAAATTCGCGCGGTATGTCTCGGAATTTTGGCATATTCATGCCAAAACACCTCGCGGAATAATGGTAACTTATACATAAAGAAAAGGAGCATCAGCCCCCTTAGCGATACTCCTTTTCAACCCCTATAAATTTAATTATTTATACTTATTTAATTATACCAGTCTTCTTACAGAAACAATCGTTCTGTACGCTGCGTTATCACTGATCTTAATGCCATCTACAGAGTTCGATGCATGAACGATACGTCCATTACCCATATAGATTGCAACGTGTCCACCGTAGCAGATTAAATCGCCCGGCTGCGCATCAGCATAAGATACTTCTGTACCGGCATTCTGCTGTTCATAAGAAGTTCTCGGAAGACTTACTCCGAAGTTTGCATATACACTCTGTGTAAATCCTGAACAGTCAGCTCCACCTGTAAGGCTTGTACCGCCCCATACATATGGATTGCCAACAAACTGTGTTGCAAAGTCTACTACAGAAGATCCTGATCCTGAACCTGAAGATGAAGAACTATCTGAATCAGATGACTGTTCACTCTCATAATCATCTGGTGAAACTGTATTATCAGAATCAATCACATTGCCATACTCATCGTACTCTACATCATCAGAAGCTCCTGCATTGTCAACAGGATCACCATTTTCATCATATTCTACACCATCATCTGATTCAGACTCATCATCCGCATCATCAGTATTCTCAATCTCATTTCCGTCTTCATCATACTCTACATTTTCTTCCGCTTCTGATTCGGAGTCCTGTTCCTGCTCTGCAGCTTTTGCTGCTGCCTCTTCTTCTGCCGCCTGTCTTGCAGCCTCTTCCTCAGCCTGTCGTCTTGCCTCTTCTTCTGCTGCGATTCTTTCAGCTTCCAATCTCTGAATTTCAGCTGTCTGTTCCGCTAACAGATTTGCATATTCTGTCGCCTGCTGCTGTGCATATGCAATTTCATTCTCATAATCGGCTGATTCAGATTTCTTCTGATCGATCTGGCACTGAAGATCATAAGACTGCTGTTCATAAGAAGCCTTCATCTCTTCCAGTTCTGCTTTGTCAGATTCATACTGAGTCTTTAAATTATTCACCTCATTAATAGTATTCACATATTTATCAAGATTCTTTCTGTCCTGCTCATACATCTGCTGTGTATTCTCAGCACGTGTCAGAAGTTCACTTAAATCTTCTGAATTAAGCATCATCTGAAACCACGCTGCATCCCCACCCTGTTCATACAGTGCCTGAATACGAAGCTTCATGCTCTCATACTGCTTATCTCTCGCCTTCTGAGCCTTAGCCAGATCCTGTTTTGTCTTAATAATATCTACTTCTTTATTATCAATATCTCCTTTAAGAGTATCAATAGAAACCATAACACTTACAAGATTGGAATCCAGTTCGGAAATCTCATTCTCAAGCTGTGATTTCGCATATGCAAGCTCATCCATTCTGGAATATGTCGCATCCAGCTGCTGACTTGTGATCGCCTGCTCTTCTCTCAATTCATCCTCTCTTGAAGCACTTACACTAACAACCTGTGTTGCGCTCATCAGGAGTGCTAATGTAAGACATACAATTCTTTTCTTCATGAATTCTCACCCTCGTAACATTTTCTTTCTATATCTTAATGTTTTTGCAATATCTAAGTTAATTCTTATACATATTAACACACCACACTCAAAAACGCAAGGATTAATTACCATAAATTTTATATTTCTGTAACATTTATTAATCTTTTTGTTATTCTTCGCATTTCTTTCTACAATTCAAACATATTCCATTTCATGTTTGTAATAATTTGACACAGGACAAAGATATCTGATGCAGGGTTACTGTTCACACACTACTATCCCGCGAGGTGTTTTGGCATGAATATGCCAAAATCCCGAGACATACAAGCCAAAATTCCATTGCCGCAGGCAATCTGGAATGAATTTTGGCTACGTTACTGTGAACGGAGTGGACAGTAACGTAGCAGGACTTCACGCTATAGTGGACTGGATTGTTTGCATTATTTATGGAATTACTACAGAACGCAAAAAAAGAAGCAGCCTCCTCATTCGAAAGCTGCTTCCATTTTCTTAACTATTCACTTCTCAGCTAAACAGATCTGCAAGGATCTGGTCTGCGGTCATATTCATATATCCATCCGGATCAGAAAGCGTACTTCTGTTCCATCTCAGATAATTACCTCTTCTGATATAGTTACCAGATGAAGTATGATAATCATATTTGGTATATCCCGGATATCTTGACATATACTTCTGTGCCAGTGCAATCGCCTGACTGGAATAACCACCGGACGGAGTAGGTGTACCTGCAATCTGAACACCTGCATTCGGGGTAGAATGCACGATCACTGCACTCTTATCAGCACACTGTCCGAGAATGATCCATGTATGTCCACTGTCATATCCCACATCTCCGGGATATACTGTCCAGTCATCACTTGCCAGATTCGCCTGAGTGAGAATACTTCCCCAACCCATGGACTTATAATAAGAACCAATCTCACCGGAAACTACCGTATATCCGCTTCCTACACCGGACTTACTCTGCATTACCTGATAAGCTGACCATCCTACGAAACCGGAACAGTCAAAACCTTTTGCTCTGTTGGCTGTGCTGAGATCTCTGTAGTTATTGTAATCATAACTGCTGCTCTGACTGTTATAGAAATCAGTCATTGTCTGACTTGTTCCTTTTCTGGTGGAATCATTCCATCCGCCACCCCATACGTACAGAGCCTGACCAACAGGCTGTAATGCACCTGCCAGATAATTCTTGATTGTTCTGGAACCGGTCGGACTTGTAGTATTGCTCAATATACCATTGGAATTAAAATGGTATTTCTGTCCATCAATTGTTACATCTCCGGTAGCCATCACACCGGTTTCCTTATCAAAATAATACTTATTTCCGTCAATTGTCGTCCAGCCTACAGCCATCTTGCCGCTGCCTGTATTAAAGTAGTATTTCTTTCCATCCAGTGTCTGGAAACCTTTTGCCATAATTCCGTCTTCAGTTTCAAAATATCTGTATTCATTGCTGGAATTCTTTGTCCAGCCGGTAAGCATATAACATGCACTTGTAAAATATCTGGTATTTTTCTTACTGTCTGTAAGGAATGTCTTGCAGGCAGCCACTCCACTGTTACTGTAGAAATAATATCTCTTTCCCTTCAATGTCAGCCATTTCGTCTGCATGAATCCGGTAGATGGATTAAAATATCTTTTCTGATCCTTTGAATCAGTGACCCAGCCTGTCATCATGATACCAGCCTGTTTACTGAAATATCTCTTTCGTCCTTTACTGTCAGTAACCCAGCCTTTTACCTGAACACCGGTCTTTGTGTTAAAGTAATATTTCTTCCCTTCAAGTTCCAGCCAACCCTTCTGTTTAGAGCCATCTTTATTTATGTAGTATGAATCTCCGTTAATAGTTACAAAACCTGTTTTCGTTGCAGCCTGTACATTTGCCGCAGTAAAATACATGGAAACTCCCACAGCAAAAAACAGCAGAAACAGAAGTGCCCCCCAGATTTTAAACTTCCTGTTTACGTTTTGCATACATACCTTCCTTTTCTTTTTTCGTTATCAGAGCGTGTCTGAAAAGTATGAATCGTAGGTATCGCTCTGATATCTCACATACTTCTCAGATACGCTCTAAGGTTTAACAAAGTTTTTTACAATGTTGTTACGTTTCTATGACCCTATTATATTACACTTTAAATAACCCGTCAACAGACAAGTAAAATTCTGTTAAACATTCACTAATTTTTCACAGTCTGTTCCATAAAAAAAGAGACAAAGTCCACAAATACTTTGTCTCTTTTCACAAGATAACACTGTGAAATATAACCTGTATACCTGTTTTCTCTTTATTTTTTCAACAGACAGAATATTATCTTATATCCCTGATCACAACAGATGCTTTCTTAATTCAGCACCATCAGCAGCACATAAATAAGCAGGTGCCACATCAAATACGGTCTTCGCACCACTCTGTCCTTCTTTATTCATACGATATGCAGCTCTTGCATATGCAACAAGTACAGAAGATGTAAACTCCGGATTGGAATCCAGCTTCAGACTATATTCGATCACATGATTGTTCTCATCATTCCAGCCCGTTTTTCCGGATCGGATCACGAAACCGCCATGTGGGATTCCACTGTGATCTCGCTTCAGTTCTTCTTCAGAAATAAAATGTACAGTTGTATCATAGTCAGAGAAATAGTTAGGCATAGTCTTGATATCATTCTCAATCTGTGCCAGATCTGCACCTTCCTCTGCAACTACAAAGCATTCTCTTGTATGTTTCTGTCTTGTTGTAAGATCCGGATTTTCTCCGTTTCTTACTGCTTCCAGTGCTGCTTCAACAGGAATTGTATACTGTTTTGCATCTTTTACGCCTTTGATACGGCGTACTGCATCTGAGTGTCCCTGGCTTACACCCTTGCCCCAGAATGTATAATCCTTTCCGTTTGTAAGGATTGCATTTGCATAGAGACGGTTCAGTGAGAACATTCCCGGATCCCAGCCCACTGAAATAATTCCGATATGACCGCTTTCTTTTGCAGCTGCATCTACTGAATCAAAATGCTCAGGAATTCTTGCATGTGTATCAAAGCTGTCAATTACATTAAACATCTTCGCATATTCCGGTGTCTGTTTCGGGAGATCTGTTGCACTTCCGCCACAGATGATAAGTACATCGATCTTATCTTTCATTTTTTCGGCATCATTGACAGAATATACCGCTGCTGTCTCTGTAAGGATTTTAACAGTTTCCGGAGCACGACGTGTAAATACAGCAACAAGCTCCAGATCCGGATTATGTTTGATTGCGCACTCTACACCGCGGCCAAGATTGCCGTAGCCTAAAATACCAATACGAATACTCATTATGATTTCCTCCTGTAACCTTAATTATATGTTTGCAACTGTTGCATATCATTACAGCTGCACATTATCACTTTACTATAGTAATATTTTCACTTTTAATTGTCAATCCAATTATTACCAAAATTCCATTGCCGCAGGCAATCTGGAATGAATTTTGACTACGTTACTAAAAACGGAGTGAACAATAACGTTTTAGCAGCAAAATATGCCACTTCCCGGGCAACACAGACTGCATGCCATATTTGCCAGGCACAGCTTCATACAATAATCATCACCGCCTGTCGGCATACCTCCAAAAGGATTCTGCATCTCCTGATACCAGTTTCCTCCGCCTTCCATCTGCTGCAAAACCATCTGATACTGTACATTATCCGGTTCCAGACGGATAGCCTGCTTAATATCATTCAATGCATTTACATTATTTCCAAGTCCCATGTTTGCCATGGAAGACAGATAATACCACTGTCCGTTCCTCTGTGAAAGTGACTGCAGAACATTCATAGCCTCACGATAATGACCGCTCTGGATATAATTGGCTGCCGCCTGCCTGCGCATAGACTCTTCATCCTGATAGCCAGAGTCTGCCTGTCCGGAAAATCCGCCAAAACCACCGTAATTATTGCTGCCATAATTCCCGTAATCGATTCCCTGCTCTCTTTCCTTCATAATCTGCTCATAAGCCTGCTGAACCTGCTTGAATTTCTCCTCAGCCTGTTCTTTATTCGGATTGTCAATATTGGCATCCGGATGATACTTTCTGCTCATCTTACGATATGCCTTCTTCACTTCCTCATCGGATGCATCTCTGGAAATCCCCAGTATACTGTACGGATCAATCATTATCTTTCTCTCCTGCTTCTTTTCTCTTCTTATGTATCACCTCAAACCGACACCATACCCCTGAGTAAAGAATATTTCTCAAAATATCAGTGTATTTTATAATAGGAAGTTTCTCAAACTCCCTGCAGGTCTGCGCCATCATCATGATCAGAATCCGGCGTACCTGCTCATCGAACCCTTTTATTATATATTGTTCTGAAAAAGGATTGTAATTTTTATTTTTTATATCCTCTTCCACATCATCGTATGCATCCAGAAGATAAATAAATTTGCCAAGAAAAAATCCCATTCTGCGCAGAGTATCTTCCCATACATCCTGTTTCCATGCAAAAATCTCTTCCATAATTTTTCCGAAACAGCCCGCCATTTTGTCAATGTCTTTTTCTCCGGATTTCTCCATCTCAGACAATTCACTGAGAAGCTTCTGTATTCTTCGGGATTTATCCGGATATTTCTGATCCAGTTTTTTCACTTTTCCCTGAAGAACTTTTGAATAACCAAGAGCAGTTACTTTTTTTTCATCCTCCCAGTCGTCCCGACATTTATAATAAGTAAGAAGTACATTCATATCTGCCGCATATTCTGTCACTGTATTTCTTCTGACCGGCTGTTTACATACCGGATGAATGATACATCTTGTGCTTCCCTTTTGTGTGGGCGGCTCATAAAGCGCGCTGAGAAGAATCACCACAAATGTCATATCATAAGTCAGAGAAATCTGTCCTGATATTCCATATTTACTTTTGAGTTCTCTGCACAATCCACAGTAAAAGGATCTGTACAGATCAAAATCTTTAAACTTGATTTCAGGCTTATTCATTACTATATAACCAAACATAATTCCTCCAGCCCATAACTTATGATGATCTGCCAGAGCGTGTTTGCAGCAAATCAACGTCTTTTGATAAACTTCTCATGACATTTCGGACATTCAATCTCTACCTTCTGTCCTTTTCCTCTGGGAATACGAATTTTCTGTCCACAACCCGGGCAGGTATAGATATGATGTGTTTTTCTTTGCTCCATCATATTTTTCTCTCTGGTAAACCGGCTGCGGATTTTCTGAGTATATCCCAGATATTTCTGGTTTTCCGCATATCGTGCAGAGATATTTCTGGAAAGGATTCTGAAATATGTATAAATGATAAGAATAAATCCAACTGTATCCAGAACGCCTCCGGCTGCGTTTTGTCTCATAAAAGAACCTACAACAATGACGAAAAGTGCCACACCGAGAGTGAATCTTGCAAAATTATCCACTCCATAACGCCCCTGCATGAATCTGTTTAATTTGTCTTTCATTAAACTACCTCTTTTTTACTGTTTGTAATGCATTTTTTACTCTCTGACAAGAACTTTCAGGATCTCTGCAATATACATGGTATGGTAGTCTTTCTGCGGATACCACTTACCGTCGTTTTCCCCGGCATCAAAGCATTCCGGTTTAATCTCATCATGATACATTTTTTTGCAGACCATGATCATGTCGGCTTCTTCAATTCCGGTTGTTCCGTCTGTAAAGTAAGGAGTCAGTCCTGCTTCTTTAATCTTGTTATCCGCATTTTTTCCGGAAACCTTTCCGCAATAATTTAATGCCTTGCGATATTTTTCTCCCAGAACAGAAATTGTAAATGTATCTTCCCTGTCCACAAATTCCTTGGTGTATCTCTGAGGACGGATATACACTGTCACTGCGTTCTTTCCCCACATAACACCCATTGCACCCCAGCTTGCTGTCATGGTATTGCATTTTTCTTCATTTCCGGCTGTGATCAGCAGCCATTCCTTTCCAATCTTGGTAAATGGATTCATTGTCAGTTCTTCTGCTTTTACTTCTCTGAAACTCATAATATTATTTCCTCTCTTTCTTTATTGTGTACTCTTATGATGTTAGAGCGTGTCTGAAAAATGCTTTCCGCAAGATGTATGTCACAATTTGTGGGAGA
>OHAC01002170.1_pt1 | contig 16187 bp, 13 predicted proteins | sample 1577051 | NCBI WGS metagenome assembly OHAC01 (sample SAMEA3541499, study PRJEB24748) | human gut metagenome | biome: human gut; feature: human-associated habitat; material: faeces | place: China | collected 2012 | reverse complement strand
GAGCACCGTATGGTTTGTCAAGAACTACGTTTCTTCCTTTCGGTCCTAATGTTACACGAACGGTATCAGCTAACTGGTTCACACCAGATTCCAGAGCTTTTCTTGCTTCTACACCATATTTAATTTCTTTTGCCATGATGAAATTCCTCCAATTCTTATCTCAATTTTCATTCATCGGATCTTTTTCAGATCGCTATTCCTACTCAATAACTGCTAAGATGTCATTCTGTTTTACAACTACATATTTCTCGTTGTCTAACTCTACCTCTGTTCCAGAATACTTGGAGTAAATAACCTTATCGCCAACCTTTACCTGCATGGTGATCTCTTTTCCATCAACCACACCGCCAGGACCTACTGCGATCACCTCAGCCTGCTGTGGTTTCTCCTTTGCCTGACCAGGAAGAACGATACCGGACTTGGTAGTTTCCTCTGCCACTAACTGTTTTAATACAACTCTGTCAAATAATGGTACTAACTTCATATAAAAATTCCTCCTCAAATCTTTTTGATTAGAAACATCTTTTGCATTTACTATTTCTCATTGCATAAACATGTTATAGCACGTTCTGTTAGCACTGTCAATAGTCGAGTGCTAAGTATTTTATAAAATTTTTCTGTTTATATCCCTTTCTTTTTTGAAATAAAGGTATTACAATAGAATCTATCGATATGTTTGAAATGAAAGGAGCATCCCCACTATGTCAGAGAAAAAGAAGTTTGGTAAGTTTCTTGCCCTGGCTACTGCCGCCGGCGCTGTTGCTGCCGGTGTATCTTATTTTTTAAAGTATAGATCTTTTCATAAGGAATTAGACCAGGACTTTCACGATTTTGAACATGAGGACGATGACGATTTTGATGGCTCTCTTCCTCATGAATCAGAAGCTGCTTCCCGCACCTATGTGACTTTGGGAGAAAAGAAAGAAGAAACAAAAGAGACCGCAAAAGAGGCTGCACAGGAAGTAGCTGACGCAGCAGACGAAGTATCCAGGCAGGCGGCAGACGCGGCTGAACAGGCAACAGAAGCTGCTAAAGAGGCTGCACAGGTTGTTGCAGAAGATGCCGCTGACGCAGTTGATACTGTAAAAGAAGCTGCACAGGATGCCGCTGATGAGGCAAAAAAAGCTGCGGAAGAAACTGCTTCTACCGATTCTGCTACGATCGAAGAAGATCTATAATGAACTGACCACACAACGTATCTGCCAAACAGAGACCAAATACGTCAAAACACCTGTCTGGTGAGCATCGATGGAGCCTGATCCATTCTTGATGCCCGCAGGCAGGTGTTTTTCTTGTTGCTGTTTGCGCAACGCGTGAACAGTAACTTTTTCTTTTATGGACATGGTCTGCTGCATTTCCACGCTGCCGCCAGTCGCCGGATTCCTTCCCGGATCTGATCCTCGTTCAGTCTTGCGTAGCCTAATACCACTGTGGAAAAGCATTTTTCCTTCTGATCTGCCAGCGGTGCAATGAGGAAACCAGAGATCCCATAAACGCCGACTCTGGCTTTGGCTGCCTCTTCCACCAGCCACGTCTCCATGCCCGCTTTCCGGTATTTTAACAGCACATGAAGCCCTGCGTACTCGCCCTGGACTATAAATTCCGTTCCAAGGGTCTTTAACTCGCTCATGAGCATATCATGTTTCCCCTTGTAAATGGCCCTCATGCGGTTCAAATGACGCTCGTAGTGACCTTCTGTGAGAAACTGGTAGATGATCTTCTGGTCGATCCTGGAGACCGTAGAAGCATAGAACCCACATTTTCTCTTATAAACCGCTAAGAGCGGCGCCGGAAGCACCAGATAGCCAACACGGATGGCAGGAGCAATCGACTTGGAAAAGGTTCCCATGTAGATCACCTTTCCCTGGATATCCATGCCCTGAAGAGCCGGAACCGGCTTTCCACGGTAGCGGAACTCACTGTCATAATCATCCTCGATCAGATACCGTTTTTCCCCTCTGCCAGCCCAGGAGAGCAATTCCTGACGGCGTTTGACGGGCATCACAACCCCCATGGGATACTGGTGGGACGGCATCACGTAAGCGATATCCGCCCCGCTCTCTTCCAATAACCGCACATTCATGCCGTGGGCATCCATCTCCACCGGCTTCATCTGACATCCCAGGCTCTCAAATACCCGGTACGCCTGACGGTAGGTGGGATTTTCCATGGCGATAGTTCTGCTGGTGCCTAAAATCTGGGTCAGCAACATCATCAGATACTCACTTCCCGCGCCGATGATGATCTGATCCACTGTGCAGTTGACACCTCTGGCAGAGTGAAGATATCCACGGATGGCCTCCCGCAGTCCCGGCTCCCCCTGGGGCGACCCGGTCAGGAACATTTCTTTATCATCGTCCATCAGCGTGGCCCTTGTGACCTTTCTCCAGGCATTATAAGGAAAGCTGGTCAGATCAATGCCCCTTGGGGAAAAATCCACATCCAGCTCCGCCTCCTGCTGCTCCGGTTCCACCAGAAACCCCATCTTTGTCTCCGGCTCCACCTCTACCAGCTCATCGATCTTTAAGACAAAATACCCCTTGCAGGGAATGGTCTCAATATAGCCCTCAGAAACCAGCTGGTCATACGCCATCTGGCTGGTGGAACGGCTGATCTTTAAATGCTCTGCCAGAATCCTAGTAGAAGGGAGCCTGGTCCCAGCGGCCAGACTCCCTTTACGTATCTCTTCTTTGATATATTCATAGATCTGCTCATACATGGGTTTCCCCGCCTGAGCTTTTAAAGGAATCATTAATTCCATATGATTGATCATCCTACATTTTCACGAAGCCCGCGCAGCCATCATACATGTTCCGCGCAAATGCCCGCAATTATTTTAATTTGAAAGAACTCTTCAGGGAAACAATGCGGTTAAATACCGGATGCTCCTCGGTGCTGTCCTTGCAGTCCACGCAGAAATATCCATTTCTCATGAACTGGAAGCTGTCGTATGCCTTCGCAGTCTTTAAGGAAGGCTCCACATAACAGTCTGGCAGAACTGTCAGGGAATTTGGATTTAAGTTCAGGGTTCCATCAGCATTTAACTTGCCTTTTTCCTCATCCACGATATTCTCATACAGACGGCACTCTGCCTTCTCTGCAGTCGGAACTGCTACCCAGTGAATGGTTCCTTTTACTTTTCTTGCATTAAATCCGGAACCGCTCTTGGTCTCTGGATCGTAGGTTGCGTGAACCACTGTAACATTGCCATTCTCATCCTTCTCGTATCCGGTACAGGTCACGAAATAAGCACCCATGAGACGGACCTCATTGCCTGGGAACAGACGGAAATATTTCTTCGGAGGCTCTTCCATGAAATCTTCTCTCTCGATGTAAAGCTCTTTCGCAAATGGAACTTCTCTCTCGCCCAGCTCTTCATTCTCCAGGTTATTCGGAATGCTCAACATCTCAATCTGTCCTTCTGGATAGTTGTCGATCACTAACTTCACTGGATCCAGAATCGCCATCACACGCGGACGTTTTAATTTTAAATCCTCGCGGATGCAGTACTCTAACATGGCATAGTCTACAGAACTGTTGGCCTTGGAAACACCAACCAGCTCTACAAACTTCTTAATGGACTCCGGTGTATAGCCTCTTCTTCTTAAGGCAGCAATAGAAACCAGGCGCGGATCATCCCAGCCGTCTACAATACCATCCTCAACCAGCTTCTTGATATAACGCTTACCAGTTACCACGTTGGTCAGGTATAATTTGGCAAACTCGATCTGACGAGGCGGATTCTCAAACTCACATTCTCTTACTACCCAGTCATACAACGGTCTGTGATCCTCAAATTCCAGGGTACAGATGGAATGGGTGATATGCTCGATGGCATCCTCGATCGGATGGGCAAAGTCATACATCGGGTAAATGCACCAGGTATCACCGGTATTGTGATGAGTCATATGAGCCACACGGTAGATTACCGGGTCGCGCATGTTGATATTCGGGGAAGCCATATCGATCTTCGCACGCAGTACCTTCTCACCATCCTGGTACTTACCAGCCTTCATATCCTCGAATAACTGTAAATTCTCCTCGATGCTGCGGTTGCGGTATGGGCTCTCCTTACCTGGTGTGGTGAAATCACCACGGTATTCACGGATCTGCTCCGCACTCAGATCACAGACAAACGCCTTGCCCTTCTTAATTAAGAAAACAGCACACTCATACATCTTCTGGAAATAGTTAGAAGCGAAGAATAACCGATCTTCATAATCAGCCCCCAGCCACTTCACGTCCTCTAAAATGGAATGAACAAACTCTTCCTTCTCTTTGGTCGGGTTGGTATCATCAAAACGCATGTTGAACTTACCGCCATATTTTTTCGCAAGACCGTAATTCAGTAAAATAGATTTTGCATGTCCAATATGAAGATATCCATTAGGCTCCGGTGGGAAACGTGTCTGCACATGATCGTACACGCCCTCTGCCAGATCCTTCTCGATCTCCTGCTCAATAAAGTTTTTAGAGACTTCTAAAACTTCTTTATTCTCTTCCATAACATTCCTCCGTCCATTGTGTTTCATGATAACTGTTCAGTACCTTCACAGTTACGTTTTGTCTTGGATTATCATATCATATTCCCCTCATTATTAAAAGGGAAAAATTCTTTTTAAAAAATTTTCAAATTTGTGTTGACAAATGTGAAAACTCATGATATCATAAACGAGTCTTAAGGATACAGCAAAGACAACAACCTAAAAACGCTGATGTGGCACAGGTGGTAGCGCACCTCATTGGTAGTGAGGAGGTCACGGGTCCGAGTCCCGTCATCAGCTTTTCAACAAACCCGCATAAATGCTAGAAAGCTAGTATTTATGTGGGTTTTCTCGTTTTCGTTTTAGAATGTTTCTGCCATCCGGTTTTTGATTTGTTCTTGAATCCATGTTTTTATGAACTGTTTCGGATTTTTGAATTGTTTAATTAATTTATTCAGAATTTTCTTGCTCATTACGGTGAGCTATTCCGTTCAGGCTGTTGCTGCCTGCTCATCCTTTCTATCTGTTTTCCCCTTATTTTCATTTTTCCTGCACACTCTATTTTGGGGGCACATAAAGTAAATTAAAACAGCACGAGGTATTTTCTTCTCATGGCAACCAATTCTTTTGATGATAATGCACCTTCTCTTTCCACCTCCATTCCTTCCGAGAACCACTCCAATGCCCATCTGACGGACACAGACTTCGATCTTACTGCACCTGCTGCTCCGGAAGACGGCGCCCCGGAAAATCTGGAAGGCGGCAGACCGGTTTATCCGGACAATACCAGCTCTGGCAGCAACATCGTGCTCTGGCCGCCGGCTTCTTCCAGACCAACACCGTCGATCCCATCCTTTCCAACGTGCCCGTTCCGTCCAAACTGTTCCAACAGCATGAGCCAATTTGGACTGGTGCGTTTCTTAAATGCGTCTGCCAATACCTTCGCAGTCAACATTGAGGTGGATCAGAACGCTTTTGCCATCAACTCCCGTTTTGGAACTGTTTCTAATTACGAACCGGTCTCCGATGGCTTCCACACCATCACCGTCCGCCGGGCATCGGGCATCAGCAACATTCTTCTCCAGCGCTCCTTCCCATTTTCTGCCGAACAGCGCTATACTGTGGTGCTGACAGACAATGCTTCTGGCGGTCTTGATATGATCCAGGTTCCGGCCACCGGCTGCAACACTTTCAATTACAATACTGGCTGCTACCGGGTTGCCAATATGTCTTACAGTGGCTCCAGCTACGATGTGATGCTCTATAACACCCACAGTGTGGTATTCCGTGGGTTAAACTACCAGAGTGTCTCTTCTTATAAACAGGCCGCTGCAGGCTCCTACCAGTTCTACCTGACTAACTCCTCCACCGGATCACTGATGCAGGAGCTGCCAGCCCTGATCATCGGCACAGTAATCTCCGGAAGCTTTATCAATGAACCACTCCTGTCCTATCAGGTGGATATCACCGCAGGTAACAAATACACCAGTTATATCATTGGAAATACCTGGAGCAGCAGCGGTCTGCGGCTCATCACGTTAGAGGATTAAAAAAGAATCCTGCTTGCAGGATTCTCCGCCTGCGGCGGGTCGCAATAGCGACATAATTCCTTTCCGCCGCAGTGCGATCCTCGCGGAGCGTTTTTGTGTCATAGGACGTAATTTCCTATGACACAAAAAGCCGAAAATCTGCTTCTAACTACAGATTTCCGGCTTTATAACGCCTACATATCTATATAATACCTTGTTGTCCCTGATATATCATTTCATTCTCTGTCTCACGATCTCATAAGCCAGCACACCTGCTGCCACCGACGCATTCAGGGAGTCAATATCTCCCTTCATCGGAATGGAAGCGACCATATCACAATGCTCTTTTACCAGCTTGCTGACACCATCCCCTTCATTGCCGATCACCAGACCGATCGGACCGGTCAGATTCAGGCGGTACATGGTCTCGCCCCCCATATCGGCACAGACGAACCACAGCCCCTCTTTCTTCAGCTCCTCCATCACGGTATTTAAGTTGGTCACTTTCGCAACCGGCGTATAATTCAACGCACCGGCGGAAGTTCTTGCCACTGTTGCAGTCAATCCTACTGCCCGGCGTTTCGGAATGATCACGCCGTGGGCGCCTGCCAGATTCGCAGTACGGATGATCGCACCCAGATTATGAGGATCCTCAATGCCATCTAATAAAAAAATAAATGGCGGCTCCCCTTTCTTTCTGGCATTCTCCAGGATATCTTCCACGGTTGCGTACTCATACGCGGAAGCCTGGGCGATCACGCCCTGGTGGTGTCCGGTCGCAGAAAGCTGGTCCAGACGTTCTTTCGCTACAAAATTAATGATCGTATCGTGTTTTCTCGCCTCGCGGACAATCGTCTGCACCGGGCCGTCCTTGCAGCCGTCCAGCACATATAATTTATCAATCGTCTTACCAGAGCGGAACGCCTCTAAGACTGCATTTCTGCCCTCTACCAGAGTTCCGTTCTCCTGCACAGCGTCCTGTGTCATTTCTTCTTTCATTCTGTCTCAAACTCTCCTATTTTCTCTAATCCATAGCCTGCCAGCTCTACCAGCCGGTCAAACTGCTCTGTCAGATACAGATAGCCCATCAGCGCCTCAAATCCGGTGGCCATACGGTAATCGATCATAGTCGCATGCTTGGCCATGGTCACAGATTTGGCATTTCTTCCTCTTTTATAAGCGGCGTGCTCTAACGGCGTCAGCTCCGGCTCCAGGATCTTGATCAGCTCCGCCTGGGTCTGGGCTTTTACCAGACTGGCGCTTTTTTTGTGCATCTTGTTGACCTGCATACTGCCATGGCTGACCACATGAGTGCGGATCATCAGTTCATAGACTGCATCCCCAATATAAGCAAGGGCCAGCGGGGAATAATTGGCGATATCGATCTTTTCCAGTCTCAGAGCCTGCTTGCAGTGAACCAGAAAATCTATGGGAGCCTGCTGTTCCTGTTCCATGGCATTTTCCATCTCGCCGCATGGCTGCTCCTGCTCCAGATTCTTTACGCTCTCTTCCATTTTACACCCTCTCTGGTATCTTCCAGGATAATGCCCATGTCGGATAATCTGCCACGGATCTCATCTGCAAGAGCGAAGTTTTTCTCTTTTCTCGCCTGCTGGCGTGCCTGGATCAGAGCCTCGATCTCCTCATCTAAGACCTCTTCCTTCTTCTCCGTGATGATGCCCAGAACATCGCACAGCTTCTCGATGGTTTCTTTTAAGTAAGTTACATATTCCTTGCTGGCTGCCTCATTGGCAGTGGAGTTGCTGAGTCTTACCAGCTCGAAAATGGCGGTGATGGCGTCAGCGGTGTTAAAGTCATCCTCCATGGCCGCTTCAAACTTCTGGATCTGATTCTTAGCCTCTGCTACCTTTGCCTCTTCTTCCTGGCTCATGCCTTTGGCTTCTACCTTCTTCTCCAGATCACATAATTTCTCAACACCATTTAAAATACGATCCAGACCATTCTTGGATGCCTGCATCAGATCTGCGCTGAAGTTTAACGGTCCTCTGTAGTGGGCGCTCAGCATAAAGAAACGAAGCACCTGCGGATCATATTTTTCTGTGATCTCACGAACCGTAAAGAAATTACCCAGGGATTTGGACATTTTCACATTGTCAATATTCAAGAAGCCATTGTGCATCCAGTAGTTTGCAAATGTCTTATCGTTGGCACACTCGGACTGGGCGATCTCATTCTCATGATGAGGGAAGATCAAATCCTCGCCACCTGCATGGATATCGATCTGGTCACCCAGATAACGCTTGGACATGACAGAACACTCAATATGCCAGCCTGGACGACCCTTGCACCATGGAGACTCCCAGTATGGCTCTCCTTCTTTTTTCGGTTTCCACAGAACGAAATCATTCGGGTCTTCCTTACCTTCCTCACCAGTGACCTTGATCTCACGGAAACCGGACTGTAACTCGTCAATGTTCTTATGGGATAATTTACCATATTCCTTAAAGGATTTGGTACGGAAATAAACAGTTCCATCCTCTGCCACATAGGCATGTCCCTTGTCGATCAGCGTCTGGATCATATCCAGCATGCCGCCAATCTCTTTGGTCGCCTGCGGATGAGTGGTAGCCGGTTTTACATTCAGCGCCGCCATATCCTTCTTGCACTCTGCGATGTAGCGCTCAGAAATCACGGACGGATCGACCCCCTCCTCATTGGCTTTCTTGATGATCTTATCATCCACATCTGTAAAATTGGATACATAGTTAACCTCATAACCCTTGTACTCAAAATATCTGCGGACAGTATCGAAAATGATCATCGGTCTTGCATTGCCGATATGGATAAAATTATAAACAGTAGGGCCGCAGACATACATCTTCACTTTACCCGGCTCTAACGGAACGAATTCTTCTTTTCTTCTGGTCAATGTATTAAAAATCTTCATAATCTTCCCCTTCTCTATTTTTGCCCGGCGCAGCCCTGACATCCAGAGCAGCCCTGTGGCTTCATTCTGTCATCATAGCAATAATCCTCTACCGATGTCAATAAGGTAATTGCCTGAGAAGAAATTCCCTCTCCGGTTCCCGTAAATCCAAGCCCCTCTTCCGTGGTGGCTTTCACACTGACACGGTTCACCGGAAGATTTAACGCATGGGCGATATTCTCTGCCATCTGTGGACGGTAAGCCGCCAGTTTCGGTCGCTGGGCAATGATGGTAGCGTCAATATTCTCGATCACGTACCCCTTCTCTTCCAGCAGCTTTCCTACCGCTTCCAGCAGCTTGATACTGGAAATGCCTTTATACGCAGGATCTGTATCCGGAAAATGCTGTCCGATATCGCCAAGTGCCGCCGCACCCAGCAGCGCATCCATCACCGCATGAACCAGCACATCTGCGTCCGAATGTCCCAAAAGTCCTTTTTCATAAGGAACCGTAACGCCCCCCAGGATCAGATCCCGCCCTTCCACCAGGCGGTGTACATCATATCCCTGTCCAATTCGCATGTTCCATTCCTCTCTCTTTCTTCTATTATCATGATGCTCAAGTCTTATCCGGCAGTTTCCGCCTTACACGATCATACGGAGCTTCTGCGGTATACACCGCACATGGATATCCTGCTGACACAGACAGTCCTCTCCGTCCGCATGGACTGCCATAGGCTGATCCATATGGATCTCCACTTCCTGACAGGTATAACATCGGATCCGGTTCTTTTTCTTCTTGGTCATGCCAAACAGGGCGCTGATCAAAAGTTTTAGTACCTGCAGGCGGCTGGCGCTATGGATCACACAGACATTTAATCTGCCGTCTCCAGGATCTGCCCCCGGCGCAAACCGGAAACCTCCGCCCTCATATGGATGATTGTGGACTGCCACAAAATAAATATGGTTAAATTCCACCTTCTGCGCGCCATCCAGCACCAGATATCCCTTCACCGGTCTGGTAAATAAAATCCGTTTGGCTCCCACCAGCATATAACTGAGCTTGCCCAGTCCCACCTTGCTCAATCCCCGCTTCGTCTTGGAATGCAGAATATCCTGACACACCATAGCATCCATACCAATTCCAGTACTGACCATAAAACGGCGGTGGGTCAGATGATCCCCATAGGAGAGCACGCCATAGTCCAATAATTTATGATATTTGGGATTCAGGATCTTCTTCAGGCAGCGGGACGGGCTCTTGGGAAGCCGCAAACTCCTGGCGAGATCATTTCCCGATCCTGTTGGAATATATCCCAGTGTCACCGGTCCGCAAAAAGAAATGCCGTCCAGCACTTCGCTGACGGTTCCATCTCCGCCTACAGCAATCAGAATTCTGGGTTCTCTCTGGTGTTCTGTCAGATCACGGGCCAGTCTCCTGGCATCTCCTGTCTTCTCTGTCACAAATGCTTCATACGGTACCCCCAGGTGCTTAAGCTGCTTTTCCAGCCTTCGCCATATCCTCTCTCCCCGTCCGCCGCTGGCATTCGGGTTCACGATAAAACTATACATGGCAAGCCTCCTGTCTTTTGTTCCCTTTAGTATATCATAAAATAATACCAGAGTCAAAAGAACTAGATGCCAATGCGGGCTTACCCACAAAGCTTTTTTCCTCATGACCCTGGTATCATATTTTTAAGGCTTCGGGCGATAAATAATCTCATTTACCGTATAAACAGTGATAAATGCCTCACGGTCCGTTTTCATCAGGTAACTCATCAATTTGCTGTACTCATGCTTGTCCACGATGGTAATGATCTCCCTGTGTGGCTGGAAATCATATGCCCCGATGGCCTCATAGATGGTCGCGCCGCTATGCAGCTCCTCGATGATAAACTTCCGGATCTCTTCCTCCTTTTTGGACAGAATGCAGACCCTCCGCTTCACTTTGGCGCCAAAAATGAAATGATCCAGCACCAGTCCATTGAGATATGTACCCAGCACACTGAGCACCACGATCTTCTTATCGTACACCAGTGCCGATGACAACGCCACGCACATACCAGACAGAGCCATGGCCTTTCCCAGATCCATGCGCAGGTACTTATTCATCAGCTTCGCCACGATATCCAGTCCACCTGAAGAGGCGTTGCAGTTAAATAAAATCGAAAGCCCGATGCTGACCACAAACACATAACAGAGCATATCCAGGAACGGATCTCCTGTCATAGAACCGTTATTAGGAAATAACTTCTCCAGAATTCCGATTATCACCGGCAATAAGAACGACGTATACACCGTTTTTCCACCAAATTCCCTGCCGATAAACAAAAATCCCACGATCAGCAGTGCCACATTCAAGATCATAGTGATCATTGAGATCGGCAAGGGAATGAAATTTTCCAGCACCACTGCCAGACCGGAGATGCTGCCCACGGACACATGGCTTGGCACCAGGAAGAAAAACACTGCCGCCGCCACGATGGCAGTACCGCCTGTAATGACCAGAAAATCTTTTACCTGTTCTTTCATAACCATTTTCCTCGTTTTATCTATTTTTTAATATGGTCTGTCCCCGAAACCAGAAGCACCATAGCAAAGGTAACGGTATTTTCCAAATAATTCCCCACCATTATACGCCACATAACTGGTTTTTTTCAATGAAAAAACCAAAGATTCCTAACAAAAAAGAAAGAAAGACAACCTGAATTTCTCAAGTTGTCTTTCTTTTAGTCGTAGCGGAAGGGAGATTTGAACTCTCGACACCACGGGTATGAACCGTGTGCTCTAGCCAACTGAGCTATTCCGCCATATTCGGTTATATGGGGCCTATAGGGCTCGAACCTATGACCCTCTGCTTGTAAGGCAGATGCTCTCCCAGCTGAGCTAAGACCCCATATGAGCAGTCATGATGTGTCTCAATCGCGACTGCCTGTTTAGTATATCCCTCATTCCAGGAAATGTCAAGCGGTTTTTTGTGATTTTTTGTCTAATTTTCTTCATATGCATATAAAATCGTTCTTGCGTTCTGAAATTCGTAACTGCAGGTGACAAAGGAATAGAGGTGGCGGATAGCCGTTCCTTTGGGAGCGGCAGCAAAAGCTTTGGCACCTTTGGTCATTTCTTCTATATAAGAGGTGAATTCCTCCTGAGACTGAAAATCGATTTTCCGGCGAATGGCGTCTGGGCTTGTGACCACGGCTGCCAGGGCTTTTAGGTGAATCTCCCGGTCCGGGGTGTAGAGGATGATATCCTGGTGTTCGTCAAAATACTGCTGGTCTTTGTATTTGACGATGTCCTTGAACATGGTTCCATTTTTCATGTGATGACCGTAGATGATGTTGTGGAGGCTGGAAAGATCTGCCTTGTCACCGTGATCCAGAAAAATGGCACCTGCCGCGCTGTCTCTTCCTTCCATATCTTTATGAAGGTACTGGTTGTTGTCCTTTCCCTGTAAGAGCGGGTAATCAATGTTGGTGCCAGGAATCGTGATCCAGGATACTACATCCGGATTGATCTTTTTTAAGGCGTCAAAGTCGATGACCGTCTGTTTCGTCTGGGCCTGTTTCGTCTGGGCCTGTTTCGCTGTCTGCTGATTTTCCAGTCTGCCCCTATGCTTTTGCCCACCAGCCGCACTACCTGCTGCCTTGTTACCAGCGTTGGCCTGTTCCAGCCTCCGCTCCTGTAATTCCTCCACTGAAACCCGCGTTCTCTGTACACTTCCATTTTCTCCCCCGTTTTTTGTCCGGGAGAGCAGAACGCTCTCCCTCTTTGTCTGGCGTATCAGATCGTCATACACTCTCTGCTGCTGCGCTCCTGTCCAGATCAGTCCGCTCAAACCGGTAAATCCTGTTGTCAGGCAGATCATCGCCAGGACCGCGGCAGCATGCCGCAGTCCTCGTCCCAATACGTCCTCCCACGTTTCATTGCCAGATTATTCCTCATCTCTTCTTCCAGAAACTGCCACAAACAGAGATGCCGCCATACCGGCTCCGATCAAAAGCAGCCACATGGCCGGGCTGGTGTGATCCCCGGTCTTTGGAAGCTCTTCTGCTGCTGTCTCTGCTGCATTTTCTGCTATAGTCGCTTCTGGTACGGTCTCTGCTGCCTGTGTCTCCACGCCCGGACCACCGATTCCTGAACCTCTGGAGCCACGTCCGCCGGTACCGCCACTGATATGATTACCGCCCGGCGTCGTTGGCTGCGGATTGGTCGGCTGTGGATCTGTTGGCTGCGGATCTGTTGGTTTTGGCTCCGGCTCTGTTGGCTTTGGCTCTGGTTCGGTTGGTGTCGGATCAGTCGGGTCCGGTTTTTCACTCTTTACAGTATAGGAAACGGTTGGCTTTAAGAATTTCTCTGCTTCATACGCATTTCCATTGCTGTCCACCGGATACAGAACTGCCATATTGTTGGTGTAAAGCCCCTCATAACCGGCTTTTCCATCCCGGTCATAGGTTCCGTAAGTTCCCGCCTCATTCTTAGGATTCGTCAGTTTCACCTGGTAGGTCAACTGCACCGGATGATCGATCGTTACCGGCACATTGATCTTCCACACAAAGCTTTCGCCGTAAGTTTTTCCCTTATAGGAGCAGCCGTCCGGGTGATAGTATAGAACAAATTTATACCCATCTGCCACCTGGCTGTTTTTCACGAAACCGTAAGAATTTTCCCCGATCTTCTCAGCTGCTTCTTCCTTTCCATCCACGTTCATCACAAGCCTGTCTGCATCATTCACAAAGGCAAAATCATAGTCCCCGGTCTTTCCGATCTCATCGATCACGCTGCTTCCGGCATCTACCACATGGATCATTTCATTGGAAATCTCCTCGAATGCCTGCACCAGTTCTCCGTTTTCCCCTCCATAGCCTGGTTTTTTTACCTTATAATAAGAAACACCTTCCTGGGCGCCGATCCAGTCACAGAAATTCTCACCGTATTTGTAAACAATACTATTTGAATATTTATCTGTTCCAAATGCCACCATTTTCAGCGGATAGCGGCCTAAAATTTCGCTCATCAGGTATTTTGCAGTCATATAAATGCTCTTTTCAATGTTTGTGTGCTTATATCCATTGTCCCAGATGGCTCCGGTATTGCTCTCCTGGATCCACTCGTCTGCATCGGTATCCCAGTCCTGAAATGCCAGGATTTCATCAATGGACTTCACCACGCTCATATCTTCCATGGAACCCTCTGGTTCTGATGCTGCTGGCTCCCGGCTTACGACCACCGGGTTTCCTTTTTCATCCAGCTGTGTATATCTGCTTAACATCTTACCAGTTGCCTCTCCCTGGTCATTTACCCAGTAGATCGGAATGCCATCACTTAACAGCACCAGATACTTGTCATCAGCAGTACCCTGGTCTAGCATAGCTTTACCAGCCATCAGACCTGCCATCATATTCGTATCAGAGGACGGCTTGATCTCCCCGATGGCTTTTTTCGCCTCCGTCACGGATACCAGTCCATTGGTCAGATCATGTGCAGTCTTATCGAATGTCACAATTCCGATTCTGGAAGAAACCTTATCCCGGCTTTCCAATTCCCCACACATCGCTAGAGCGGCTTTTTTCGCCTCTGTGATATCATGATCTTTCATGCTGCTGGAAACATCCACTACCATGACTACATCCACAGACGGCTTATAATCATAAGCCGGTAAGGACAGGGTCACCTTAGATTGGAAATCTTTGTCCAGCGTCTCCGCAGTTTTAGACTTAGAAATACTCCAGTCTGGTGATGGAATATCCGGCAGTCCGGAACCCTGATAGGTGTTCTGGAAGACCACTTCTTTTTCTACTTTAGCCTCGATCTGACCAGTCGGAGCGGCACAGGAAGCGGTATAAGCGCTGTTCTCTGCCTCACTCACTTCATATTGGGTTCCCGGAAGCAGATCCTTTACTACCACGCTCTCGCCATTTTTCATGGAGATTTCCATGATTCCATCTTCCAGGGCTGCTGTGTGGCTCTCGCCTGCCGCATCCACGTAATCATAGCGGCCATTCAATGCTCTTCCGTCCTCTCTGGACAGCTTGATCTTGAAGTGAAATGTGGTGCTGTCATGATCATTTCCAAGCACCTGCTTGGAGATCTTTAAATCACCTGCATCCACATAATCCTCGATCACCAGGGCATTTTTCGCCAGAGTGAAAATCTCCTGGGCCGGGGCATTGAACTCGATAAACTGGCCTGCAGTGCCATAATCCTCAAGAGCCGCCTGGAATTTATCCTTAATGTCGGATTCCTGAAGGGGATCTGCGTGCCATACGGCAATCTTACCTGCTTCTTTTGGCGCGTAAAATGCAGTTCCGTAATTGTCTGCACTGTACCAATAGGCATCTGCCACGAAGCTGTGATCCTTCATCACATTGGCATCCAACAGCTCTCCCATACTTCCCTGAGCTACATCACCGTCTTTTCTCTGGTTGATGCCGCCAAGGATCGCATAAGAAAAATCATTATCGGAAATATCCAGCTTCAGGGAGCCTTTATTGGACTGATCCATCAGCGCAACCACTGCAAACCGATCCTGGGTTCCGCAAATGGTGTTGCCCTGGATCATCATGCCCTCCGCATCCCCGCTTACCGCTCCGCCAAAATATCCATGAATGGCGTAAATACAGTCCTCGATCGTATTGCCGGTGATCTGCCAGTCCAGTGCCTCTAAATTGTCACAGGCGAAATAGATTGCCTGCTCGTAGCCCTCAAACCGACAATCGGTTACGGTAAATACGCTTCTAAGAGGCAGCACGCCCATACCGGTGCCAGAGCCCTCAAAGGTACAATGATCCAGCGTCAGGCCGCTGGCCGCCTCTTCTCCTGTTCCTGACATGATATCGTTAGTACTGATGGCAGAAGTATACCAGAGTTCCTTTCCCTCCTTGTCCAGGTGGTAATCACCGCTCTCAATCTTTAAATCCTTAAATGTAATGTTTTTTCCCCATACCACAATTCCATTGGCATCGCTGTTACGGTCACTTCCTGCGGATGACTCCAGGGAGGAACCATCCATTGTCTGGATCACTGTATCATTTCCAGCGCCCTGGATCGTTAAATTTTCTACCGTTCTCGGCACCAGAAAACGTCCATAGCTTCCCGGCCTGACCTGGATCATCCAGTTCTCTTCCTTCGCCTCATCAGAACCCTTTTGTCTTTCATTTATGTAGTTGATGGCATCCTGAATGGACTGGTAAGGCTCGTCCGTTCCAACAGATAATATGTTATCGTCTGGTGGAAGCATCTGAAATGTTGCGTTGGATGGCGTGGCTTCTTCCCCCCCAATCTCACC
>OHAC01002165.1_pt1 | contig 16227 bp, 11 predicted proteins | sample 1577051 | NCBI WGS metagenome assembly OHAC01 (sample SAMEA3541499, study PRJEB24748) | human gut metagenome | biome: human gut; feature: human-associated habitat; material: faeces | place: China | collected 2012 | reverse complement strand
ATAAAGGAAAAACGTACCGCTTTGAGCAGAAAACGCGTACCGCTAAATCAGAATGAATGTACCGACGATTTCAGAATAGGCGTACCGTTCGAGCAGAATTTGCACGTTGGCTTCATCAGTGTCTACGTGCATTGCCAGGTGATAATTTCTGTGGACTCTGACTACTACATCTGCGTAGATAAGTGCGCGTCCGTAGCTTTTGGTCAGGACGAAGACTTCGTCATTGTCTTTGATATGCAGGGCAAGTGCTTCATCCGGAGTCATGTGGATGTGGCGTTTGGCTACGATGACCCCTTTGGGGATTTCGATATCACCGCATGGACCGGATAAAATACAGCCGGGAGTTCCTTCGATATCACCGGACTGGCGTATTACGCTTGGAATCCCCAGTTTTCTGGTGTCTGTAAGGGACATTTCTACCTGCGTGTCGCTGCGGAAAGGACCGAGAAGTGCCATGTTTTCGAAAGTACCTTTCGGTCCTTTGACAGTTACTCGTTCCCGGCACAGATATTGTCCGGGCTGGCTTAATTCTTTGATAAAATGTGGTTTGCTTCCCTCTCCGAATAATTTTTCAAAATCTTCCTGCGAGATATGCAGATGTCTGGCAGAAGTTTCTATAGGTATTTTGATGCTCATTTATTACAATACTCCCTCAATATGTTACTTGTATATGTCTGTCCGACATCCTGTTGTCTGATGGGATACAGAGCAATTATACTTACTTTTTAGTGTATCTCTTTAATTGGAAATATGCAATGTTTATCTTGTAAGAAGGACAATTTTTATTATAAAATAGTGTTAACTTACTTTTATCGGTTTACAAGGAGAAGTGTTCTGGGCTATAATAAGATACATTAGAATAACAGTTACTGTGAGCGGAGTGAACAGTAACGAATAACAATTCTAAATGTGACAAAACAGAATGAAATAGTAATGTAATATCAGACTTATAGAATAATAACCAAGAAGGATTATTGAATGAGCAAAAAGAGATTTTCCGGGCTGCGTCTGATTCTTATGGTACCTGTGGTGGTGCTTCTGGCCGGTGGACTGATCATCGGCGGAAGAGCTTTGCAGGAACCGGGGGAAGTAAGGACTCTTAAGAGACAGGAGGTAGCGCAGACGGATGAAGGACATCAGGAGTATTATTTCGGCCTTCTTAATGAGAATGAACAGAGAGGCTACCGCGAGATCCTGGAGGGGATCAGAAGCTTTGAGGATAAATTTTATCTGTCTCTCTCAGGAGATAATGAGATAGACAGAGTGTATCATGCAGTGCTGAAGGATCATCCGGAGCTGTTCTGGGTACATAACCGGGAGAAAGTTTATAAGACGACTTATTCGGGCAGAGATTACTGTCAGTTTTCTCCGGGATATACTTATACAGAGGAGCAGAGACAGGAGATCACGCAGGCTATGGAGAATGCGTATCAGGAGGTGTTATCGCAGATTCCGGATGGTGCTGATGATTACACGAAGGTAATGACTGTTTATACTTATGTCATAGACAATACAGAATATGTGATCTCTGATGATGACCAGAGTATAGCAGGAGCTTTCTGGAAGAAACAGGCGGTATGTGCGGGCTATGCGGGAGCAGTGCAGTATCTGCTGGAGCGTCTGGATATCCCCTGTATTTATGTGGAGGGTGATGCTGCAAACAGTACCCAGGGACATGCCTGGAATATTGTAGAGCTGAACGGACAGTATTATTATGTGGATGCCACCAATGGGGATCAGCCGGACTTTCTGGAGGGTGATGCCACGCTGCTGGCAGAGCATAAGACAACGATCTATGATTATCTGTGTCCGTTCCCACAGGAGTACGAGGAGAATTATACGGCCTCTGATGAGTTTCCTGTTCCTGCGTGTACAGCGACTGACATGAATTTCTATGTGAGAAACGGCGCCTGTTTTGATACCTATGACTGGAGCAGTGTATATGACCTGTGCAGGCTGCGCATTGACAGTGATGCTGCGGTGGTACGCTTTAAGTTTGGCAGCCAGGGGGCTTATGATGAGGCATATATGGATCTGATCGACAGTAATCATATCCAGGATATCGCAAAATATTATATGGAAGTCCATGGGCTGTCACAGATTTCCTATCATTACGGCGTGATCGACAATATGAAGACCTTATACTTCATGTTCTGACGGGTTTAGTTCAGATGTGTCAGTTGATGATAAGGAACGCTATAAATATATAACTAAAAGGAGTGACTGAAAATTATGGTTAATATGACAGATATATTTGGAAATGCGCTGAGTATTGCCGGGAGTTTTATGGATTCAGATCTGGTGAATCGTTTTATGATGGTAATATTTGCAGTGATTCTTGTGTTTGGAGTGCTGAACTGTATTCTGGGATACAGGCTTCTGCGTTTCTGGATGATGCTGGGAGGTTTTCTGGTAGGCGGCGGTCTTGCGTTAGTGGTTGTACATACAATGGGAATACAGGAGAAATCAACAATGCTGATCGCAGCACTGGCGGCAGGAGTTGTGTTCGCAGTGATTGCATTTCTGATCTATAAGGCAGGTGTGTTTATCCTGGCAGCAGGTATCGGCTGGGCGGCTAGTATTTATTTCCTGCATCCTACCAGCTCCGCAGTATTTTTTGCATGTATTCTGATCGGCGTAGCTCTTGGTTCCATGGCGGTGAAATACTGCAGGGAAGTGCTGATCGTGGCTACAAGTCTGATCGGTGGTATTATGGCAGGAGTTTCCCTTGCACAGCTTGGAAATCTGGCAGATATTCCCTATGGACTGGGAATGAGTGTGGGATTTGCAGTTCTGGGTATGCTGATTCAGTTTGCTATCAACAAACCGGTTTCTGATGAAGAGGATGAAGAAACGGTTGATGAAGAAAGCACTGAGCAGATTTACAGGCGAAATCAGAACCTGAGACAAGACCAGAGTTTTGAGCAGTCTCAGGACAGAGACATGGAGGAATCAATATATGCCAGAGGACAGAAAGGACAGGCGAGAAAAAATGGCAAAAGAAGCTAAGACAAATGCAATGAGAATGCTGGACAGACAGAAGGTTAAATATGAGGCGTTCTCCTATGAATGTGATGAATTTATTGACGGGGTCCACAGTGCGGATAAGATTGGAGCACCCTATGACCAGTCTTTTAAGACTCTGGTAATGGAAGGAAAGAGCGGCGGCTATTTCGTTTTTGTAGTTCCGATTGAAAAGGAAGTTGACCGTAAGGCGGCTGCAAAGGCTGTCGGTGAGAAGACAGTGGACATGATCCATGTGAAGGATATCACAAAGATTACCGGATATGTGAGAGGCGGCTGCAGTCCGCTGGGAATGAAGAAACCTTATCCTGTTGTGTTTGATGCATCTGCAGGAGAATTTGAAGAGATTTATGTGAGTGGCGGCCGTATCGGACTGACACTGAAGGTTCCCCTTGCTGATCTGCTTAAGGTGACAGGCGGAAAGCTGGCGGATATTATCATGAAGACAGAATAAAATAACAGGGTACGGCTAAGCCGTACCCTGTATTTTATTCTTTAGTTATCGGAAGCGTCCTCTTCGTTGATCTCGAATACGTGACGTTTCTTAGCCATCTCATCACTTGCCAGATATTCATCGTAAGTAGTGATCTTGTCGATCATGGTTCCGTTTGGAAGGATTTCCATGATACGGTTGGCTGTTGTCTGTACGAACTGATGGTCATGTGAGGTGAAAAGGATAACACCCGGGAATTTGATCAGACCGTTGTTCAGTGCTGTGATGCTCTCCATATCGAGGTGGTTGGTTGGCTCATCCAGGATCAGGATATTTGCACCGGAGATCATCATCTTGGAAAGAAGACAGCGGACTTTCTCACCACCGGAAAGAACGCGTACACGTTTGATGCCGTCTTCACCGGGGAAGAGCATACGTCCGAGGAATCCACGAACATAAGTAGCATCCTTGATCTCGGAATACTGTGTCAGCCAGTCTGTAATAGTAAGGTCATTATCGAACTCTGCAGTGTTGTCCTTAGGGAAATATGCCTGGGAAGTGGTAACACCCCATTTATAATTTCCTTCATCCGGTTCCATTTCACCGACCAGGATCTTAAACAGAGTAGTGATTGCCTGTTCGTTAGCACCAACAAAAGCTACTTTGTCATCATGTCCGAGTGTGAAAGAAATGTTATCCAGAACTTTTACACCGTCGATGGTCTTGGAAAGGTTCTCTACCATAAGGACCTCATTACCGATCTCGCGGTTTGGACGGAAGTCGATGTATGGGTATTTACGGCTGGACGGACGCATATCGTCAAGCTGGATCTTTTCCAGGGCACGCTTACGGGAAGTAGCCTGTTTGGACTTGGAAGCGTTGGCACTGAATCGGGAAATAAACTCCTGAAGTTCTTTGATCTTTTCTTCTTTCTTCTTGTTGGCTTCTTTCATCTGTTTTACGAGAAGCTGGCTGGATTCATACCAGAAGTCGTAGTTACCTGCATACAACTGGATCTTACCGTAATCGATATCTGCAATGTTTGTGCAGACTTTGTTTAAGAAATAACGGTCATGGGATACCACGATAACAGTATTTTCAAAGTTGATCAGAAATTCTTCCAGCCAGTTGATCGCATCAAGATCTAAGTGGTTAGTCGGCTCATCGAGAAGCAGAATATCAGGATTGCCGAACAGCGCCTGTGCAAGTAAGACTTTTACTTTTAAAGGACCAGGCATGTCAGCCATTTGTGTGTAATGTTCCTCTGTCGGGATACCAAGACCATTGAGGAGCGTTGCAGCATCGGATTCTGCATTCCATCCGTCCATGTCAGCAAACTCTGCCTCAAGTTCGCTTGCACGGATACCGTCCTCATCCGTAAAATCCTCTTTCATGTAAATTGCATCTTTTTCTTTCATAATATCATAGAGGCGTTTATTACCCATGATGACAGTATCAAGAACCGTATATTCATCATATTTGAAGTGATCCTGCTGCAGGAAAGAAAGACGCTGTCCCGGTGTAATGGTAACGTCACCTCCGGTCGGTTCTAACTGTCCGGATAAAATCTTTAAAAAGGTAGACTTTCCGGCACCGTTTGCACCGATAAGACCGTAACAGTTTCCTTCAGTAAACTTAATATTGACGTCTTCGAACAGGGCTTTTTTACCAATTCGAAGCGTAACGTTATTTGCACTGATCATAGTTGTTATTCTCCTGATTTGTTAATATTGAGTGTGCGGATGCTGTTGCAAACCGCTATAATACCGTAATTGCACCAATTCGTATCATACTAGAAAAGTGTGGAGATTGCAACCGAAACTTCCTAGAAACACTTTTATTTCTGACAAAATTTGCTATAATGGAAAATAGAATGTGTATACAGAATCGGAAAAGAAATTGTATGGAAAAGTCAGATTTACATACTTGAATGGAGAAAAAATGGAGAAGGCAAACGTAAAGGGACTGATATATGAATTTCCGATGGGGGTTGCAGTATTAAAAGGTGGAAATTCATTACAGGTTGAGATCGCAAATGCAGAATTTATGAAAGCAGTCGGTCATGGAGAATGTACGGAAGCAGACAGAAGCAGGGATTTCTATGACTGTATTTATGGGCAGGATGCAGGTGCTTTTGAGGACATGATCGAAAAATGCAGGGAGAAGAAAAAGGCAGAAGAGATCGAAATAAGAATCATTTCGGGACAGGGGCAGATCTGCTGGGTAAAATTCTGGTGCAGTATTTATTATTATAAGGATGCGGTGCCATACTATCTTTTGATCTGTAAAGATACCAATGACCAGAAAGCACTCGAAGATGAGCTGTTTTTATTAAATGAGCAGTATTCCATGTTAGAGGAAGTGACGGATGATGTGCCGTTTGAATACGATGTGGAGGGAAAACGATTCAGAGTCCCACATAAATATCATATAAACGGACGCCTGAAAAAAGATGGTCAGGATTATATGGAAATTGAAGAGTGGCTTGATTTTATACATAAAGAGGAACAGCCGCTATATCGGGAAGTAATTCAGAATGCATCCGCAAAGGAAATGTCTGGATCGTTTGATTATCGGATGAATACCGCCCTTGGAGGGGGAGTGCCACAGTACTGCTGGTATCGGACTGTGTACCGGAGTATAAGGGGAACAGATGGAAGAATTTTAAAGATTATCGGGAGAAGTTATGATATCAGTTCCGATAGAAAGATTCAGGAACAGCTTTCCGAAGAGATGCGGAGAGATCCACTGACACATCTTTATAATAAAGTGGCGACCGGTGAAGAGGTGGAACGGATATTAAATAAGTATCCGGAAGAAACACATGTATTGTTTCTGATCGATATCGATAATTTTAAGAATATTAACGATACGTTTGGACATACGGTAGGCGACACCGTGATTTCAGATATTGCATTAACTTTAGAGGAACAGTTCACGGATAATAAACTGGTGGGAAGAGTCGGCGGAGATGAATTTCTGGTTCTGATGGATAATACGACAATAAAACAGGCAGAACAAAAAGCAAAGGAACTCTGCCGGCATGGAGATAAAAAGCTGGTTGGAGATGATGCGGTTATCTATGTGACGATGAGTGTGGGACTGGCGGTATCGGGACAGGATGGAGACAGTTATACAGATCTGTTTGATCAGGCGGACCGTGCCATGTATGAGATCAAGCGGAGTGGAAAAAGTAATTACGCATTCGCCGGAAAAAATAAGAACAGTCATACGAAACGCGAAATAGATACCTGTGGAAAAGACATGGACTTTGAAAAAAAGCAGGGAATGGACAAAGAATTTTTAAATACTGCATTCCTGCTTTTATCACATGCGAAAGATCTGAATGGTTCCTTAAATGTGCTGCTTGAGAGGATTGGCAGACGGTATCACCTGGATATGGCAGCTGTTTTTGAATATGATGAAGAACTTTCAAAAATGACGCTGACAAACTATTGGAGCACCTTCGGACAGATTTATGAAAAAAATGTCATAAAACCGATCCGGACTGAAGTGGCAGAGGCAGGCGGCGGGGATTTTGTAATATTGAATGATACAGATGAGACACACTATCAAAGGCTGTCACTTGAAAACTGGAATACGGGAGAAGAACGTATCACACAGATCGCTGTGGCAAAATTTGAATGTTCCGGTAACCGGACCGGGGGATTGTATTTTGGTGTGCGGAACAGACAGAACTATTTTGAAAACGCAGACCGCACAACGTTTTGCGAACTTGCAAGGATAACGTCTGTGTTCGTGTCGCTGAGAAATAAGTTAAGGGATGATCAGAAGGAGATCCGCCATTTACAGAATATAGACCAGCTGACGGGATTATATAATTTAGAAGCGTTTAAAAATAAAATGAACAATATTCTGAGTGAGACCTGGAATACCGGAAAAGAACAGGAACACTATGCGCTTATACATGCAGATATCGACAAATTTTCTTATGTCAATGAAAATTATGGGCAGCAGACAGGGGACACTATTTTGAAAGATTTTGCGGCGCGGCTTATGAAAAATAGCAGGATTCTTCTGGCATGCCGGATGTATTCCGACTATTTTATCCTTCTTTTAAAAGGAAAAGATCAGGCTGAAATCGAAAAATTGGTGGCATGGGGCACAGAATATTATGAGCAGAAATTAAAGAAAAAATATCCTTTCGGAACGCTCAGGCTGTCGGTTGGAATCTGTCACATTGAAAATCTGAATGAAAAATTTGACACGATATTAGAGAGTGCAAATATGGCACGCAAACTGGTAAAGGAACAGGGCGGTGCAGGAATCTGCGTTTATAAAGAAGAGATGCGTGCAAAACGTGATGATGAGATACAGATCACAGGACGCTTTTATGGAGCCATGCAGCAGGGGGAGCTTGAAGTTTACTTACAGCCCAAATTTAATTTAAAAGACCGGAAAATATACGGTGCAGAAGCACTTGCAAGATGGCGGACGAAGTCCGGGGAGATGATCATGCCGGGAAGATTCGTTCCCCCACTTGAAAATACAGGCTATGTGGTGGATCTTGACTTCTATATTTATGAACAGCTTCTTAGGGCAATGCGAAGATGGAAACAGGCAGGAAAAGAGCTGTTTACAATATCTACCAATTTTTCGCGGCGCAATTTTGAAAATGGAAGCAGAAATTTTGCAGACCGTTTAAAACGCATGGCGGATCATTATGGCATTGATCCAAAATATATTGAAGTGGAAGTTACCGAGAGCGTTGTGGTGGAAAATGTGGATGAATTAAAGGTGGTGCTCGCAGAACTTGAAAAATCCGGATTCCGTATCGCGATCGATGATTTTGGAACAGGGTATTCTTCACTTGGTGTTCTGCTTGAGATACCCGCTGATGTGGTGAAGATCGACAAAACTTTTACAGACCGGATCAATCTGGAAGAACAGCGCAACTTTGTTTCGCAGATGGGGAATTTTATACATTCGGCAAAAGAAGAAGTAATATTTGAGGGGATTGAAACGGAAGAACAGCTTCAGTTTTTGTGCAGCTGTGGCTTTTTGTATGGACAGGGATATTTATTTGACAGACCGATCCCGCTAAAAGAATTTGAAAGGAAATATATGTGAGATTGCACTTGTTTTTGTACAGTCAAAGACCTTTTCTTTTGATAAATTCTATGCTAAAATATGACTTAAGTCGATAAATTGTATCATTTTGTGCTTTTCACACAGGAGCATAAGAGAGATACAGTATGACATTTTATTTTTTTAAAATAAGGAGGAATAAGTAATGTCCAGAGCAAAACAGTCAATGGACGGTAATACCGCCGCAGCTCATGTAGCTTATGCGTTTACAGATGTTGCAGCTATTTACCCAATTACACCATCCAGCCCGATGGCAGATACCGTAGATCAGTGGTCTGCAGCAGGACAGGAAAATATTTTCGGTAATCAGGTAAAGGTTGTGGAGATGGAATCTGAGGCAGGTGCAGCAGGTGCCGTTCACGGTTCTCTTGCAGCAGGTGCTTTAACAACCACCTTTACAGCTTCTCAGGGTCTTTTATTAATGATCCCTAACATGTACAAAATCGCTGGTGAGCAACTCCCATGTGTATTTGATGTTTCTGCACGTACCGTTGCAACACAGTCTTTAAATATTTTTGGTGATCACAGTGATGTATATGCCTGCCGTCAGACAGGTTTCGCTATGTTATGTGAGACCAACCCACAGGAAGTTATGGACTTAAGTCCGGTTGCTCATCTTGCAACAATCGAAGGAAAAGTTCCATTCATCAACTTCTTTGATGGTTTCCGTACATCCCACGAGATCCAGAAGATCGAGAAATGGGATTACGCTGATCTGAAAGAAATGTGCAACATGGACGCAGTTGCTGCATTCCGTGCACATGCATTAAATCCGGAGCATCCGGCTATGCGTGGTTCTCATGAGAACGGAGACGTTTTCTTCCAGCATCGTGAGGCTTGTAACACAGCTTACAACGAGTTACCGGCAATCGTTGAGAAATACATGGCTAAGATCAACGAGAAGTTAGGAACAAACTACGATTTATTCAACTACTACGGAGCAGAAGATGCTGACCGTGTTATCGTAGCTATGGGTTCTGTAAACGACGTAGCAGAAGAGGTAATTGATTACTTAACAGCTAAGGGTGAGAAAGTCGGACTTATCAAAGTTCGTTTATATCGTCCATGGGTATCTGAGGCATTCTTAAAAGTTCTTCCTAAGACAGCTAAGAAAGTTGCTGTTCTTGACAGAACAAAAGAGCCAGGTGCACTTGGTGATCCGTTATACTTAGATGTAGCAACCACACTTCGTGAGGCAGGTCTTGATACAATCGTATTAACAGGCGGCCGTTACGGATTAGGTTCTAAAGATACACCACCTTCAAGTTTATTCGCAGTATACAAAGAGTTAGAGAAAGATGCTCCAAAGAGCAGATTCACCATCGGTATCGTTGATGATGTTACTAACTTAAGTTTACCGGAAGTTAAACCGGCTCCTATCACTGCAGCAGAAGGTACAGTTGAGTGTAAATTCTGGGGTCTCGGCGGAGATGGTACTGTAGGTGCTAACAAGAACTCTACCAAGATCATTGGTGACCACACAGATAAATACATCCAGGCATACTTCCAGTATGACTCCAAGAAAACTGGTGGTATCACAATTTCCCACTTAAGATTTGGTGACAAACCAATCAGAAGCCCGTATTACATCAACCAGGCAGACTTCGTAGCATGCCACAACCCATCTTATGTAACAAAAGGATTCAAGATGGTACAGGATGTAAAACCAGGCGGAGTATTCATGATCAACTGCCAGTGGTCAGATGAAGAATTAGAGCATCATTTAAATGCTGCTGCTAAGAAATACATCGCTGACAACAATATTCAGTTATACACCATCAACGCTATCGATAAGGCTATCGAGATCGGTATGGGTAAACGTACTAACACAATTTTACAGTCTGCATTCTTCAAATTAGCAAACGTAATGCCAATCGAAGAGGCTGTAGATTTCATGAAACAGGCTGCTAAGAAATCCTATGGTAAGAAAGGTGATGCAGTCGTAGAGATGAACTACAAAGCAATCGACGCTGGTGTTGATGCAGTTCATAAAGTAGAGGTTCCGGCTTCCTGGTCTAACCCGGCAGCAGATCCGGCTCCTAAGAAATTAACAGGTCGTCCAGAGACAGTTAAGATGGTAGAAGATTTAATGAACCCGATCTCCTTAATGGATGGTGATTCATTACCAGTTTCTGCATTCATGGGCAACCCTGATGGACAGTTCGAGCATGGTGCAGCAGCATACGAGAAACGTGGTACAGCTGTAACAGTTCCTACATGGAATGCAGAGAAATGTATCCAGTGTAACCAGTGTGCATTTGTATGTTCTCATGCAACAATCCGTCCGTTCATGTTAAGTGAGGATGAAGTAAAAGCAGCTCCTTCCAATATCAAAGTTGCTGATACAAAACCAAAGGCAAGCGAGTACAAATACACAATGAGCGTATCTCCATTAGACTGTATGGGATGCGGCGAGTGTATCACAGTATGTCCGGTTGGTGCTATCGAGATGGTTCCACAGGAATCTCAGGCAGACGAGCAGCCAGTATTCGATTACTTAGTTGCTAACGTAAGCAAGAAACCTGGTATGCCGGCAGACAACACTGTAAAAGGTTCTCAGTTCAACCAGCCATTACTTGAGTTCTCAGGTTCTTGTGCAGGATGTGCAGAGACATCATACGCTCGTTTGATTACTCAGTTATTTGGTGAGCATATGTATATCTCCAATGCAACAGGATGTTCCTCTATCTGGGGTGGTCCGGCTGCTACATCACCATATACAGTAAACAAAGACAGTAAAAAAGGACCGGCTTGGGCTAACTCCTTATTCGAGGATAACGCTGAGCATGGTTTAGGTATGCAGATTGGTCAGGAAGTATTACGTGATCAGGCTATCGCAAGCGCTGAGAAATGTGCTGCTTCTGACAAAGCAAGCGCTGAGTTAAAGGCTGCATTTGATAAATTTGTTGAGACAAAGAACGATACAAAAGCAAATACACCTGCAACAGAAGCTCTTGTAGCAGAGTTAGAGAAAGCTGCAGCAGCTGGATGCCCAGACGCTAAGGCAGCTCTTGATAAGAAAGATTACCTCGCTAAGAAGTCCGTATGGATCTTCGGTGGTGATGGTTGGGCATACGATATCGGATTCGGCGGATTAGATCATGTTCTTGCTTCCGGACATAACGTAAATGTTATGGTATTCGATACTGAGATGTACTCCAATACAGGTGGTCAGGCTTCTAAAGCTTCCAACATCGGTGAAGTTTGTCAGTTCGCTGCTGCTGGTAAAGATATCGGCAAGAAGAGCCTTGCAGAGATCGCTATGAGCTATGGTTATGTATACGTAGCACAGATCGCTCTTGGTGCAAACATGGCTCAGGCTGTTAAAGTTTTAGCTGAAGCAGAAGCTTACAACGGACCTTCTTTAATCATCGGTTATGCTCCATGTGAGTTACACGGTGTTAAAGGCGGAATGAACCACTGCCAGGATGAGATGAAGAAAGCAGTAGCTGCTGGTTACTGGAACTTATTCTCCTTCAATCCTGCACTCAAAGCAGAAGGAAAGAACCCATTTACATTGACATCTAAGCCAGGTGATGGTTCTTACCAGGATTTCCTGAACAACGAAACACGTTACAGCCGTCTGACAAGATCCTTCCCAGAGAGAGCACAGAAACTCTTTGCTGCATCTGAGGAAGCTGCAAAGGCTCGTTATGAGCACTTACAGAGACTGGTTGAGCTTTACAAATAAGCTGCAGATCTTGTCTGAATTGATGTAAATTTCCAAAGCCCGGAAAGGTATAAGCCTTTTCGGGTTTTTTGTAAGTCAGAAGCTGGTGATAAAATAAACTTTTGGTTACAGGATTATAACTGGAGCATGGAACAGATAGCAGGCGGTCCAATAGATAAGATATATCTGTGAAAATATGTCGAAAATTATATCATAATTGTATACAAAGTATATAATTAGCATAATACGAAATTGTGTATTGACAAAAACAGGGTAAAAACGTATAATAAAAATACATATAGAGGGTAGTTCACATGCAAATGTACTAAACCGAAAAAGTAAGACGCTTATGATTGCGTGTGCTTTTTCGGTTTTTTTGATTTTGAATGCAGATGTGGTAGAGTAATGTGACTTGTTGTTTAGAGGGGGGAAACAAATGCAGCAAATTAATGGAAAGATTGCATTCGGAGGAATTGCGATTGGAAAAATCAAAGAAGTTTTTAAAGAAAACAATGTGGTAAGACGTGTGAAAATTGATGACACACAGGCAGAAATTTCACGTTTTAGAGCAGCCAAAAATCAGGCAACAGAAGAATTAAAGGCACTTTATGACAAGGCAGTCAAAGAAGTTGGTGAAGCAAATGCAGCAATTTTTGAAGTACATCAGATGATGTTAGAGGATGAAGATTATCTGGATTCTATTCGTAATATCATAGTAGCGCAGTCTGTGAACGCAGAATTTGCTGTAGCGACGACGGGAGATAATTTTGCAAGGATGTTTGCGGATATGGATGACGATTATATGAAAGAACGTGCAGCAGATGTAAAAGATATTTCTGAACGTGTGATCCGTATTTTATCCCGGAAGGAAGAAACTGTGCATGCGGCCGATGAAGAAAAATATATTATAGCAGCGGACGACCTTGCTCCGAGCGAGACAATTCAGTTAGAACGGGAGAGAGTGCTTGCATTTGTGACAAGACAAGGCTCTACAAATTCTCATACAGCCATTCTTGCCAGAACGATGAATATTCCGGCATTGGTATCAGCGGCAATTCCAAAAGAAGTGAATGGAAAGTATGCAATTATAGATGGATTTAAGGGTATTTTGATCCTTGATCCAGAGGAAGAAATATTAAAAGAATACGAGAAAAAACAGCAGAATGAGAAGAAACGTCAGGAATTATTACAGCAGTTAAAGGGAAAACCGACTGTTACAAAAGATGGAAAAGAGATCAAACTCTATGCTAATATTGGTGAGGTAAAAGATTTAGGAGCTGTTTTACAGAATGATGCAGCCGGAATCGGACTTTTCAGAAGTGAGTTTTTATATTTGCAGAGTGATCATTTTCCAACAGAGGAAGAACAGTTTCAGGCCTATAAAACGGTTGCAGAAGTGATGGCTGGAAAAAAGGTGATCATCCGCACATTAGATATCGGAGCAGACAAGCAGATAGATTATTTTGGACTTGATCGTGAGGATAATCCGGCATTGGGATATCGTGCAGTAAGAATCTGCCTGAACCGGCCGGAAATTTTTAAAACACAGTTAAGAGCGTTGCTGCGTGCAAGCATGTTTGGCAATATTTCCATTATGGTTCCTATGATCGCATCTGTATGGGAAGTGAAAAAAGTAAAAGAAATCATGGAGGAAGTGAAAGCGGAATTGTCTGCAGAGGGATTGCCATATAAAGAAGTTGAATTTGGAGTTATGATCGAGACTCCTGCAGCAGTTATGATCGCAGATGATCTCGCAAAAGAGGTGGATTTCTTTAGTATTGGAACCAATGACCTGACACAGTATACGCTTGCTATTGACAGGCAGAATGCAAAACTTGACCGTTTCTATGATTCACATCATCCGGCAGTACTCAAAATGATCCAGATGGTCATTGACAGTGCCCATGAAGAAGGAATCTGGGCAGGAATTTGCGGAGAACTTGGAGCAGATCTGACTTTGACAGAAACATTTGTGAAAATGGGCATTGATGAATTATCGGTATCACCTGCAATGGTGCTGCCTGTAAGAAATAAAATAATAAATGCATAATCTAAGCATAGGAGGAAATTAAAATGAAATCATTCAGTTACACAGTAAAGGACGAATTGGGTATTCATGCAAGACCGGCGGGAATGCTCGTAAAAGAGGTTAAAAATTTTAAAAGTAAAGTAACTCTCGAAAAAGACGGAAAAGTAATTGATGCAGCCCGTCTGATGGCAGTTATGAGTATGGGAGTAAAAAAAGACCAGACTGTGACTATAACAGTGGAAGGTACTGACGAAGATGCGGCATATGATGCATTAAAATCTTTCTTTGAAACAAATTTGTGAGATAATTAGTTGTTGTGTACAGGTTTTTGAAAAAAACATGGTGGATATTAACAAAAAAACAAATATAATAAGAATAAAACTTGACATAATAAACAATAAATGCTACAATCTATTTAGATAGAAACAGAGCACATTGGATTGTTACTGGTAAGCAGGCAAAACCAAATTTTACATATCTGGCTTGGATTTTGTAAAATTTGGTTTTTTTAATTATTAGGGACAAAAACGGAGTGGAATATGGTTATCCAGAAAGTGATTAATAACAATGTAATATCAGCATATGATGTGAATCAGCAGGAAATTGTTATCATGGGTAAGGGAATCGGGTTTAAGGCGCATACGGGAGAACTGATTGATGAAAGCAAAATCGAGAAGGTTTTTCGTATTGAGAATGAGAAGCTTTCCAGACAGTTTCAGGAACTTTTAGAAAATATTCCATTAGAGCACATGCAGCTTACCAGTGATATTATATCTTACGCAATAAAGAATCTGAATGTACAACTGAATCAGAATATATACATCACTTTGACAGATCATATTAATTTTGCAATCCAGAGACAGTCGCAGGGGATTCAATTGAAGAATGCATTACTTTGGGAGACTAAGAGGTTTTACCATCAGGAATATCTGATGGGAAAATATGCAGTTGATCTTTTGAATGAGAAGCTGGGTACAGAGTTTACGGAAGATGAAGCAGGATTTATAGCCCTGCATTTTGTGAATGCAGAATACAACACGACGATCAATGATACATTTGAAATGACGAATATGATTCAGAAGATTTTAGAACTGGTCAGGCTGGAAATGGGAATTGAGTTTGATGAGGAATCCCTGCATTATGAGAGATTTATCACTCATCTTAAGTTTTTGGTACAGCGCCTTTACCGGCATGAATTGTTGAAAGATGAGGAGATTGAATTTGCAAGGATGATGGAAAATAAGTATCCGAAGGAATATGAATGCAGTAAACATATTGCTGAATATATTGAAAAGGAATATGGCAGCGAAATTGCCAGCGAGGAAATCATGTTTCTGGCGATACATATAAAACGTGTGTGTATGGCAGGATAAACCTGACAATAATACAGCAGAAAAGAGGTATGGAAATGTTTGATTTTTTTAAGAAAAAAGAAAAAGGGATTGAGATAGGTTCACCAGTAAAAGGAAAAACGGTTGCGATCAGTAATGTAAGTGATCCAACTTTTGGAGAGGAGATTTTAGGAAAAGGTGTTGCAATTATTCCTGCGGAAGGCAGGATATATGCACCGGCCGATGGTACGATTGAGATGTTATTTGATACGATGCATGCAGTAAGTATGACGACTTCAGAAGGTGTAGAACTGCTCATACACATAGGACTTGATACGGTTGCATTAAAGGGAGAACATTTTACTGCATATAAAGGCAATGGTGATTCTGTGAAAAAGGGAGAACTGTTGATAGAGGCTGATCTTGACGCAGTAAAAAAAGCCGGTTATGACGTGATCACGCCTGTGGTTGTGTGCAATACATCAGATTATCAGACAGTGGAAACAGTGACAGATCAGGAAGTAGAACCTGGCGACACAGTATTGATTCTAAATAAATAAAGCGCAATATACAGTTGTTAGTGTGAAAAATAAGATTTTTCACACGCAAGATTTGTGCTTACGCACAAACT
>OHAC01002156.1_pt1 | contig 16266 bp, 10 predicted proteins | sample 1577051 | NCBI WGS metagenome assembly OHAC01 (sample SAMEA3541499, study PRJEB24748) | human gut metagenome | biome: human gut; feature: human-associated habitat; material: faeces | place: China | collected 2012 | reverse complement strand
CTTTCTGTTTACATTCCTTGTTTTTGGTAGTAAAATGGATTTATCAAAAAGAAAGCGGGAAATCTGATATGACAATCGGTGATAAAATAAAAAAAATCCGGACATTCCGGAATATGACACAGGCAGAACTTGGTGCTGCTCTCGGTTGGGGTGATAAAGGAGCAAACCGTCTTGCCCAATACGAAACAAATTACCGGGTTCCCCGTAAGGATCTGATAACTGAAATGGCTAAGATTCTGGATGTGAATCCACTGGCACTGCATGAACCTACTACTATGGATGCTTCTGAACTTATGGAAATCCTGTTCTGGATTGACGAATTTAACCCAGCAGCTATCAATCTCTTCCGGTTAGAAACCTATCCGGGGGAAAAATGCAATTCTAATGAGGATACCGCTGTCCGTTATCACGATTCTGATAACTGGCCTGCTCATCCACCTGTTGGTATGTGGTTTAATTATGGGGTTCTCAATGATTTTATGAAAGAGTGGGTTCTCAGAAAGAACGAATTAAAATCTGGCGAAATTACCAGAAATGAATATTTTGAATGGAAAATCAACTGGCCGCAGACCTGTGATGGGTGTGGGAAATTTGAGCCGAAAAGGCAGTGGCGATCTGTTAATGCTGAACTTAGTGAAACTTAGTAAAACTTAAATTTATTATGTTTTTTCTCGTTAGTCAAAGAGAAGGCACTGTAAAACCAATAATTCAGTGGTTTTCAGTGCCTTTTTTCATATTGCTCTATTGAATTTTCCTCATCCAGCCTATATAAGTGAAACTTAGCGAAACTTAAATTATGCCCAATATGGAATATACTTTTTATATCTTGGTGCAGTATCTGGATCCATTACTTTAATATAGCCTCCGTCAACAGCACTGGTAAGAAGTCGAGATGCTTTAGCTTTCTCTTTTTCTCCTAATCCAAATATTTTTCGAATATCTGAGTTAGAAATCCCCTCAAAATTGACATATGCCAGACATGCCTGCATATAACAAGTACGCATCCGATCTTCTTTCGTGGTTAATTCAAACGGTACTTTTGCAAACAATATTGCTTTTGTAAATTGATTGTTTTGATTTTCAATCCTCGGTGCAAGTAATTCATTTTTGCCGGTTGCTTCAACAATCTTATCATATCCACTGCCACGTTCCTCACAGATACCACATTTATGCATAAATCCGGCAATATTTTCATTTCTGGACACCGGCACCGAATCTACAATTCTTTCAATTGCTACCAGTGGTGCACCAGCATTTGAAAATTCAATTCGATTTTTAAACACTTCTACCATCGGATTTGTACCTCTTTGCTGCAGATCCTGATGTATCATAGCATTTGCCAACAACTCACGGATAGCAATTTCCGGGAAACTGACAACAGATTTCCTTGTTGCTTCTACAATAACCTCTTCCTGCGGAATAATTGTCATAATATACTGCACGATTTCTTCATGCGAAAATGCATAGCCCGCACAGAACTCTTTTTCTCTGATAGCATCCAGTCTGGAATTCTCCTTATACCATATCACCCTCACAGTTCTTCTATGCAAAGATTCAAATTTCTTCAAATCCTTTGCGATCATCAATGCTCCCATATTCGTGATATCCCATGTACCAGCATCATTTCTCTTTATAAACTTTTCATGCTGTAAATCTTCCAATACTTTATCCCGATTTCTCGGAATTGGCATTTCCAGTTTATCATAATACTTTGAGTAATCCAATAATAACACCATTTCATCTTCATCTAAATTTCCCATCGCAATTCGAAGTTCATATGGTGTAGAATCGAATGTTCTCCATAATTCTCTTTCTTTGTCAGGATACTCTTTTAAATTCTTTTTGTTCGTTCCAATTCTTATAAATTCCCCACCAGCGAACTGTACCGGCTGTTTTTCTGCACAAGGAATCTCCATCAGCACAACCATTCCTTCATCCATCGGGACCTCAAAAAATCGGAAATTAATTCTTGGTGAAAGCATTCTGGAAAGCCATGCTTCCAATTCCTCATTTCCCTTTTTCATTTTACGATACTGAAATTCAGTTCCAACAATTTTATGTGTTGTGTCATCCACGCCCCAAACTAAATATGCTTTCGGTCGTTCGCACAACGCAGCTGAATTACTGAGAGCAGAAATATATTCGCCAATCATCTGCGGTTGCTTGTTATTACATTTAAATTCTACCCACTCCGTCTCGTCCGGAAGCTTTGCAAGTTCTCGCACAAGACTTTGCAGATATTCTACTGATCGTATTGCCATAAAATCACCCTCTAACTTTGCAATTAAACATCATTTTGAAAGAACATCTCGAAAATTATCATGAACAATCTTAATAATGTCTGGTTCATTATAATACCGTGCAACTAACTCATATATTTTTATCAAATTATTAAATGTGTACTTTTTCCCATCAATCTTTGTGAACGGTCCATCACTTTCAATCAGTATTCTTGTTTTTGGTATCAAATACAATTTTTCTTTGCTTTTTTCATTTGTTACCATATTGGAATTGAGCGAAAAATAGCAGCCTATATCCAGTAATTGTTGCAATTGCTCTCTGCTCCCATTAAACCAATGAATAATACACCTACGAGGACGATACTCTTTTAAAATAGATATTGCTTCTTTTTCCGCTCTTCTAAGATGCACAGACATCAATTTATTCTTTTCTGCACACACTTTTGCAATTTTCTCAAAATATATACATTGTTTATTACACGAAATATAACTTTTTTTTGAGAAATCAAGTCCAACTTCTCCTACATAATTGGTTTCATTGATTAATTGTATAAAACTATAAAAATCTGTATCATTTAATGATGTCTCCTGTGGATGGAAACCAAGTGCAAATTTCAAGTATTTTGTTTCTGGATACATGCGTTTGCAAGACATATAGACTCCAGGTGAGTTCGTCATACACAATGTATATTGTTTTTTTTCATTAATTCCAGCATATATTTTCTGATGATCCTTGTAATGATCCAAATGGAAGTGTGTATCAATAAGATGTTGAATCATACCCCAAGATACTCCTTCATCCTCTGATCTCCAGAAAATAATTGTACCAAATCATCTATACTTTTCTTATATAAAACTAAAAATTTTCCAACTTCCTCTTCTGTTAATTCTCCGACACACCTAATATCTCTTTTTAATTCTTTATCTGAAGAATGTTTGCAACGATAAATACTTCCAAGTACTGCTCTTAAATCAGCACTTTTTTCACTTTCTTCATATGCCATAAGGAACTCATAAGCTTCTCCCTTATAGGAATATTTTTTTATCTCGTCTATATCCAAAAGTGAACTCTTACGAATCAAACAGGGATAACAATATCCACAATTTATAGGATATTCTTTTGAACCATTTTTATTGTACCGTGCTAAACAAGGATGTGAACATGAAATCGTATCTGCATAACAACTTTTAAATGCATTGGTATCTTTAACCTGCTGTACAATCTCTCTTTTAGTATTATAAGCGAAAAAATTTATAATAGTATTTTGTATTCCTACTTGCTTTAAGACGTCGTTAAATTGTCGCAAAAAGTACGGATGAGTGGTACGTGTACTACATGTTCCTTTTCTTCCTCCCGTCAACGGAATATTAAGTCCTATAAAACCATTTTCAGGAATATATACCGGAACATTTCTTCCTAAAATACCAGCTATACTAAGTGCTGCACATAAAAATAATAGTGATCTTCCTCGAGAGGTATTTTCGCTTCCCTTTAAACCGCCTTCTTTTTCGCTAATAGGAGCCCTAGAATTCGCCGTAAAACTAATAAATTTAACAGATTGTTCTGGATAAAAGTTCTGAAAAGTACTTGTAAACAACCTCTGTCTTTTGGCAAGTTTAGGATATTCATTATGTCCAACCAGGCAAGGAGAGCCCCCTTCTTCTAATAGTCTAATTGCACCACAAAAAGAATCCAAACCTCCCGAAAACAAACATACACAATCACAATCCTGAACATTCAAATGAATCCTATTTGCATGCTCTCTATAGCTATATATTACTTCACTTTTCCTAAATACAATATGCCAATGATCTCCCGTTAAAAATCCAAGTATTTTTTCCCATTGTAAGCTCGTATCCTTCCATTTATCATATTCCAATACCGGAATAGATACATTTATATCTCTAGTCCAACAATCTTTAAACCTTCTTCTGGATACTCTTTTGTCTAAAGCAAAAATGCTCAAACCTATTATAAATAAGTCCTCATATATTGCAGGAATCTGCATTTGGTCCATCCGGTACCAGCTATTCGTTATATTTGTAAATATCGTACTATATTGTTTTCGATTAATCGAAAAAACATATGCATCTTTCCATTCGCTATCTGGCTTTTTCTCTTGTTCCTTATCAACCCAAAACCGCATTCCTAATCCTCCCCATAATACTTTTCAAATACAGATAACGCATCTCTCAATGCATCTTCTACTACTTGTGCTGTTCCCATATTAGAAAAATCAACTGTTCTCAAATTATCCAAGTTTAAATCACCATCAATGCTATTTTCTATATATTCATGCATGTCATTTAAAATTTCGGATGTTTGTGCCGGTGTTTTTCCTTTTGATATTTTTTCTTCATATCGAAAGTCAAAATTTTCTTTTATGTATTCCTTCAACATTTCTTTTAACAGTACATCAACCGAAACGTTCCCTATATCTGCAATATCTTCAATTTCCAAATTATCCATAGCCTGTGACAATGCATCTGCTGCCATATTATCTTCTACCGATGCTCCAGAATTTGTAAATTCATGCAGTAATTCTGTCCAAACAACTTCTGGCGGCTTTCCTACAAGGTCTTCCCTATTATATTCACGCAATGCATTATCCAGTCCACCCGATGCAACTTTTTGTGCAAAACCTAAAGTTCTTGCAGCTGCTGATTGGAAACTACCACCTGTCGACATGTCTGTTTTCATTGCTGTAGCATATTTACTAGCAGCTTTTGCTTTCGAATCATAATCTCTATTATTTATAAATGACGTCACTGCTCTTTTCGCTTTTGACCAATGCAGTGTTGTTGGTGCTATATATCCTTTCGATGTACCCATATTAGCTTTTCCTCTGTTCTTTTATTTCTGTAATCTGCTCATCTGTTAACGTTCCTTTTTTTACCATTATTTCTAATACAGTATTCATACTTCCTGTATCACTATTATACATTGTTCTTAATGCAGCCATATCACCCGCTTTTATTGTGACTGTTGATTTTCCAATTGCCTCCACTATTTTTCCTTTATACGTATCAAAATTCAAAAATAAATCTCTTATAATAAAAAATTTCATTTCGCCTTTTTCGATCTTAGGTATAATAATCTTAAATGTATCTGCAACTTCTTCTGCATTTAATTCTTTCATATCTTTTATAATAGCCGCCATTTGGCCAGCTTTAGATCGTCCAATTCTTTCCAAAATTTCTTTCGTATTTTTACTGAATCCAGATTCATCAATGCTAGAACTTTTCAGATTTTCTCTTGTTAAATAAAAATATTTTTCTAAACGATATTTTTCCAAGTCAACAGGTTTACATTCTATCCACTTTTTCATTTGTGCCGTATTCCACGGATTTTGACTATCCATATTTCCTTCCTGGAATTCTGTACGAATTTGCTTGAATTTTTTATTTTCAGTATCAAATTCTTTACTCCATTCATTTAGCTGTATAAACAAGTCATTATCCAATTTTTGTAACACTAACAACTTCGCCAAAATAGAAATATCAATTTCATCACCATAATAAATTTTTGCCAACTGGCGTTTAGTAATAAATGTATTCAGAAAGCGTTTTGCCTGACGTGGATTCCCTTTCAGCGTAGAAGCAACAATTTCTCTTATTTCATCAATAATCTTTGCCGTTTCATTAAAAGCTGACTTATCCCCGTCCCTCCAACTCAGGTTTAACTCATCAATCAAACTATTAATTTCTTCTAATGTAATTACATCACCAGAAACTATCATTTTTTCTTCAAATATTTTAGCTATTAGGCGGCTAAAACTTTCCTGTTTCAAATAACTTTGTGCAACCAGTAATAATAGATAATTTTGTATGTCCTTTGCAGATAACTCTGGGATATATATCGGCAATTGAATAATTTTTTCAATATATTCTTTGTCTAGTTCTACATCAAAACCATTCATCGGTGGATACTTTTCACGAATGGAATACTTTATAACATTTTCATCCGCAGCAATAATAAATGTTGTTCTATCAACAGCTAAAAACAGCTTAATCACTTCCAATATTTCAATTATTCGTTCTGGGCGGCATCTATCCAAATCATCTACCATTACAACTATATTTTCGATATTGTCATTTTTCAGCGCATCTGAAAACTCTTCTCTAAATTTTCTTATATTATTTATTGTACTTTCATCGGTCGAGTCATCTTCATCTTTCCAATATTCATCTTTCAACGATTGAATTGAATCTGCTGCATTTTTGACAGTATTCCCTATTTCTTCTGCACTTCCAGTTACGTTTAATAACATAGGTAACGGATTTCCTGTTGCTACACTTGCAACTACCGGTGCAAGTGTAGATACGGCTTTCGTTCCTAATTTAAACCAATTTACTCTTTTAATTAATTTTCCAAATTTCTTTTTTACCTCTGCAGGAACTTCTTCTTTTAGTTCCTGCAATAAAGCCTCCATAATTGCAGTTTTCGCATCATCATATGATTCAAACATCCATGCATTAATGGTCACACAAATAATACCTTTTTGATTTTCAAGTTTTTTATCTATTAACTTCAATAAAGTGGATTTTCCAGCACCCCATAGTCCAAACACTCCAATTGTCAATGGGTTATATTCTTTATTTTTAGCAATATCTGCAATTATTCTTGCATATGGTTCATAAAATAGAATATCAATATCTGACGCATTATCCAGCCACATAAAAACCCTCCCTCGTTTTGACACAATTTTATAACATCATATTTTCTTCACTATTTCCCATATTTAACTGGTTCTTCCGCTACCATTTGCACTTGCTCATCTCTTTCACTTTTCCGGTAATCCACAGTCTTTTTAGAACGCATTTCCCTGTAAATCACTCCCGCCAGTGCACTCATTACAGCATCATACTTACTTTTGTCCTCAAATAGAGAACCATAGCTGTCCTGCGCTTCCATATAACTTTCCATTGCTGCATTTCCAAAAGCAGAAGGAAAAATGCTTTCCGTAAAAATTCTTGGATCTGAAGTACGTGCAGAACTTGCCAGTTTATCATCAGCAATCAGCTTATCGTGTAACGCACCAAGCATCACCCGATCTCCATCTGTAAACTGTCCTTTATACTTCTCGTTAATCTTATCCAAAATTTCATCCAATGTGCTTTTCTGTCGGATCCCCTGTGCCCCCTGCTTTTTAGATGGAATATACTGCCCGTCAACTTTTTCCAGTTTTATTGCACCCTCAAAAGTCTTCTGCAATTTATAGTATTCCAATTTCAGCTTTCCATCTAAATCAATCGGTTCTTCCTTTTCTTCCGGCAAGAGTCCAATTAAATAGCTAAGGAAGAGATATTCCTTATGCATATCAGCGTCAAACATACGAACTACTTGTGTTATATAACTATACCATCGTAATAATTTTCTTACCTGTCTTCTGAATTGATACCGTTCTTCTGGGTTTTTCAAATTATATCTGTCTGCTACCGGTTTTAATACACTTGTCATTTTTCCCATTGCAGTTGCATCCTGCTTACCAGGATGATTCCATATATCAATAAATGCCTTGATATCACTCTCATTATAAATTGCATAATCCAGAAGTTCTTTTTCTGTCTGATAAATCAAATCTACATTTACTTCCTGCTCAAGGCTTGTCTCCTGATAAAATGGCTGAAATGCTTCCAGAATATCCTCTTTTTTGTTTGCAAAATCCAACACAAATGTGTCCACCTTTCCAGGGCATGTTCGATTCAAACGAGATAATGTCTGCACAGCTTTCACATTTTTCAATTTCTTGTCAACAATCATTGTATGTAACAATGGTTCATCAAAACCAGTCTGATATTTTTCCGCTACTACCAGAACGTTGAAATTATCATGAAATTCTTCCTTTGTCTGACTTTCTGATATATGGCTTCCATCTTTTCTTACATTCAACCCGGATTCTGTATACTCTTCATCTCCATCCTGCACCGTTCCGGAAAATGCAGCCAAAATATCCATATCTACATAATGTTGTTCTCTTATATATCTTTTGATTTCATGGAAATATCGAACTGCTGCCAGTCTCGAGTCTGTGACAACCATCATTTTTCCTTTTCCACCGATTTTTTGTTTCGTAGTCTCTCTGAATGTTTCTACGATAATCTGTGATTTCTGGCTGATATTATATGGATGTAATTTTTCATATTTCTTTATAATTTTTGTTGCTCTGCTTTCTGGAAGCTCTGGATTTTCCGGTGTGTCTTTTGCAATTTTGAAGCAAGTACTGTAAGTCATATAATTCTGCAAAACATCCAGAATGAATCCTTCCTCTATTGCCTGTCTCATACTATAAATATGAAATGGATGGAAACTTCCATCTGTCCATTGACTTCCAAACATCTCCAGTGTTGCTGGTTTTGGAGTTGCAGTAAATGCAAAAAAGGATAGATTTGGATGTTTTCCATGTGTCAGCATCTCCTGCACAAGTTTGTCATTTCTATCTATTTCATCTTCTGCTTTTCCTTCTATTTCCGCATATTCTCGCAATGCTGCTTCTGTATCAGCCAACGCCGCTTTCAGTTTCATTGCAGAACTTCCTGTCTGTGAAGAATGAGCTTCATCGACAATAATCGCAAAATTTCTTCCGGCAACCTTATCCACTTCCTGATAAATCACCGGGAATTTCTGCAATGTAGTTACAATAATTCTTGCTCCGTTATTGATGGCGTCTCTTAAATCTTTTGAGTTCTTTTTATCATCAATCGTCTCTACCGACCCTATCGTGTGATCAAACCCTGAAATGGTTTCCTGTAACTGTTCATCTAACACGGTTCGGTCTGTAACTACAACCACACTGCTGAAAACAGATTCATCATTCGAATCATGTAAGGAAGCCAGTCTATACGCTGTCCAGGCAATAGAATTGGATTTTCCAGAACCTGCACTATGTTGAATCAGATAATTACGACCTGCGCCTTCTTTTTTCACATCTGCAATTAATTTACGTACAACATCCAATTGATGATATCTTGGGAAAATCAATCTTTTCTTCTTCGTGACCTGCTCTGATTCGTCAGGCATTTGTTTCTTTTCTTCCTTTACCTGCAGATGAATAAACTTTTGGATAATATCCATCATACTATCTTTCTGGAATACATACTCCCAGAAATATGATGTCGGATATCCGTCTGGATTCGCAGGATTTCCCTTGCCGCCATCATTTCCTGCACCGTTCGATCCCTGATTGAACGGAAGAAAATATGTATTTTTTCCTTCCAACCGTGTTGTCATCCAAACTTCCAACTGATCAATACAAAAATATCCTAAGATTCTTTTATTGAACTGAAAACATATTTCTCTTGGGTCACGATCATACATCCACTGACGCTTAGCATTATCAACGTTTTGTCCTGTATACTGATTCTTTAATTCAAGGGCAAATACCGGAATCCCATTTACCGACAGAACCATATCAACAGAATTATGTGTATCACTGGAATAAAACCATTGTCTGTTGCAAGTAATTTCATTCTTTTCGTACAGTGCTTCCGCTGTTTGATTTAAGCCAGATTCTGGTTTAAAATAACATACTTTGAACGGAATGCCTCTATGTTTAAATCCATGTCGCAATACAGAAATAAGTCCGTCCATATCACAAGCATTGTTGAACGCAAGACAAAATTTGCGTTCTGGATCTACTTTATTCTGCAATAAAAAGCGTTTCCATTCCTTTGGCTGTGTTCTTTGGATAAATCTCAATAGAGTATCTTTATAAACACCAAGCTGCGAATCATACATATCGTTATTATGCGTGTATCCACCTGCCGGTGATAAGAAAAATTCTTCAATGTCTGCTTCAAAACGTTTCTCTGTTGTAACATCTATACTCAAGATTCCGGCACCTCCTTTTTTCCTGTTACATGCTCGTAAATAAGCGATCGCTTATATTCTTCAAGTTCTGTTATTATTTTTTCTTTTTGCTCAATTAGCATATCGATTTTGTTACATTTTTCATCCAAATAATTTACAATCTTCTCTTGCTCACATAATGGAGGCAACAAGATTGAATAATTTCTAATTGTTGATATGTTTACATGTGGAGATGTACTTCCTAACGTATCAACCTCACCCTGGCGACGTACATTCATTGACGAAAGTGCATATACTGCAAATTGTGGTTTAATTAATTTTTCTTTGCACCGAAACTGCATCATCCTTTGTCCCAAACAATATTTATTACTTTTTGGAACAAGACATGCTAAGCCCCAACGTTCACCTTCTCGCCCATATACTATATCATTTTTATCCAATGCCATTCTTCTAATTCGATTATTATATTCATTCTCACTAAGCCGATACATATTTTTATCGGTTCTAATTTTTGCATAATCTTGATCTGCTGTTCTTATCACTAAATATTTTCCGTCAGAAGTATAATTGGGTGTTTCATGAGGACAATCTACAATATCCGACATTAAAAATTTCAACCGAACTATTTTCCACCCCTCAGGTATTTTTCCAACAGATTCTTTCTTTGTCATACTTTTATAACACTCAATTCCACAAGTCACCAAATCTGTAATTATTACTTTTTTCATTTTTTGATATTCATTAATTGACAAATATGTTTTTTTAATAATCTTATTTATACAAAGACATTTATTTTCAAGATACATTGAAATTCTGTCCTGTTCCATCTTATCTGGTACAGGAATATTATAATTCAATAAATCATCTAGGCCCAAAGTCCACCTATTATCAAAAGAAACTCCTTTGCCATGTGCAAACATTGCCATTGTCCAATATTGAGTTTTAAAATAGTAATCGTAGAATTGTGGATTGTAACCTTTCTTTGCTTTTAAATTTATATACGCAGGACTAATCACTCCTTCAACATTTGCAATGCTACAATTTGCTCCACTATATAAATCCATAGGATTTAATAATAAATCTCCTGGCTCCACAGGATTATAATTGTAATAGCTTTCTGCAATTTGCCCTTCGTTTTTAGATAAATCTCTAACTTTTACTCCTGTTCTGGCAAGAGATAAAACAATAGGATTTTCCTGATGTGCTTCCGACTTTTTTCTTATAAAGCCATCTTTTACACGCCTTACCTCCCAATGTTGAGGTATCTCTCCAATCCATTCAACCCCAGAATCTTTCATCTTTCTACTCATATCATTCCTCCCCAAACAAAGCATCCAAACTGTTCTGAATATCCAACTCCAGTTCGTGTAATCGCACTGTTATTTCTTCCACTGGTTCCGGTGCCTGATATTCATAAAAGTACCTTGTCATTGGAATCTCGTATCCTTTTTTCGTTTTCTTTTCATCTATCCATGCTTCTGGTGCATATGGTAATACTTCTCTCTTGAAATATTCCTCAATTTCTTCTGTCAGCGGTACATTTTCCGTATCACGCAGAGACACATCAGCCACTGGCTTTCCCTTCTTTAATATAGTTTCACCATTTTCATCTTTCTGTGGCTGTTCTACTACAATCTTCTGATATCCAAATTCCTCTGTATCAAAAATCTTGCTCTGACAGTAAATACCATCTTTCTCACCATATACAGTTCCATTTTCAAATGCACCATATGCCTTTACAATCAGATCACGGCATTTATCAGTAATGTCATTTCTTTTTGTTCCGATACTTTTTCTTCTTGCTTCAAAACAATGCGAAGCATCAATTAACTGCACTTTTCCAGCTCTGTGCACTGGTTTATCTTTAGAACAAATCCAAATATAAGTGCTGATACCGGTATTCATAAACATATCTGTCCCTAACTGCACAATCGCATCCAACCAGTCATTTTCCAGGATATATCTTCTAATCTCTGACGGGCCGCTTCCTGCATCTCCTGAAAATAATGGTGATCCATTCTGAATGATAGCCATTTTTCCATTTGGAGCCAGCTTGGAAAGTCCGTTCAATACAAACAACTGCTGTCCATCTGATATCTTTGGAAGTCCAGGTGCAAATCTTCCCAATTCACCTTTTTTCGCCTCTGCCTCTACTGCTGTTTTTTCTCTTTTCCAGTCAATTCCGAAAGGTGGATTTGAAATAATATACTGAAACTGATACCCGCTAAACTGATCTTCTGACAAGGTATCTCCAAATCTCATATTATTTGGATCGCCCCCACGAATCATCATATCCGCTTTTGCAATCGCAAATGTAGAGGGATTAAACTCCTGACCAAAACAGGTAACTCCAATCTCTGTGTTTAGCTCCTGAATTCTTTCTTCCATGCAGCTAAGCATCTGAGATGTTCCCATCGCCATATCATACACTGTTACATTTCCACCCTTACTCAGATCTGCATCTGATAAAAGTAAATCCGTCATTAAATAGATGATATCTCTACTGGTAAAATGTGCTCCTGCCTCTTCTCCAAAAGACTCTGAAAATCGTTTTACCAGATCTTCAAAAATATATCCACAGTCTACTGCACTGATCTTATCTGGTCCCAGATATCCTTTTTGTGAATTAAATTCTTTTATGACAAGATACAAGGTATTACTTTCCACCATTCTGCGGATAATATTATCAAAATCAAACTTTGCCAGCACATCCTGAACATTTGCTGAAAATCCATTCAGATAATCTCGAAAATTTGCTTCGATATTTTCCGGATCAGCTAATAAAGATTCAAATGTATATTTGCTGATGTTATAAAATTGATAACCGGAAGCTTTTGTCAGAAATCCATCAATTACAGCAAAATTCTTCACCTTTTCATACTGTTCCAATACTGCTTTATGTGTCGGTAATAAACAATCATGAAATCTTTTTACTACTGTCATTGGCAAAATTACCAATCCATATTCATGCGGTTTAAATGGGCCACGGAGCATATCTGCTACATTCCAGATCATTGTCGCTTTCTCTGCTATATTAGTTCCAACTACATCAAATTTATTATTTTCATCCATTTATTTTTCCTCCGTATAAATATGTTCTAATTCTGCTGTTGCCTTTTCTAATTTGTATTTCAATTCTTTTATTTCATTTATCTTGGCGTAATATTTATCTGCAATTATCTTCTGACTTTTTAAGTCAGGCAATGGAATTGTTATTTTTTTCAATCCTTCAACCGGCAGATTTAATAATGTAGCCCCTACTGCTACTCTAGATAAGGCAGCTTTTCCATTTTCACTTTCCAAATATGCTTTCAAAAAGTAAGGATTTATCTTATCTTCATCTAACTCAATAACATAAAGATTACCATTCGCTAAAATCTTATTTCCTTCTTTTACGGATGCAATTGCCATTTTTACCGGAGATATATTTTTGGAAATTACGAGACTTCCATTTTTAATACAATATTTCTCGTATTTAGGATTCATTTCTTTCAAATAAGGAAGATCATCACTAATAATACCATCCTGTATATTTGCCAGCATCAAATACTGCATATTCGTTGGTTCATCAGATACAATTTCATCTAAAACCGATGCTTTAATCTGTGCTCCTCTTGTTATGTTCTTTATCACAGATTCAAATACTACACCGTTTTTTATGAGCATCTCTTTTTGAAGATATCTTGACGGATTAAGAGTGTATTCATTTTTTGCTACCTCTTCACCCAAAACTAGCTTTGAGTTATCGTCATCTGTATTCAATAGTTCAAGAATTTTAGAAATATTTTCATCACTAAGAACATTCTGTCTTCGTCCAACAGAGACCATCTCCGTTGCATCTATCATTCTTATATTTTTATTGTTTCTGCTTAATACCAGTAATGAACAGGCAATTCCTGTATTCGAATACAAATTGGATGGAAGTGCTATCATCGCCTCGACAAATCCTTTTTTTACAAATTTTTCGCGGATTACTGTATTGATTCCTCCGTTCCAAGTCACTCCATTACTCACCGAAACAACCGCTTTTCCATGTTTGTTGAGATGATTCATGACATTTATAATAAATACCCAGTCTCCCGCAGCTGCTTTCTGTACTTCTGGTATAACATTATATATCGCCTCTAATTCCTCGTTGTTTCCAATACTCTCTTTCGCCCTTATCCCCCAAGGATAATCACAGAATATTTTATCAAACATCAGATTGTCATCAATGTTCAGAACTGATTTTTGCTCAATTTTCACCCGATCAGAAATTAATTCCGTTCTGATTTCTGCCACTTCTTTGACCTCAGTTACAAACTCCACACCATAAAACTGTGATTCTGGATTTCTTTCTATAGCATTCACTAGAAATGTTCCAATTCCACTACAGAAATCTGCTACCTTATCATTTGAAATTTGAAGTATCTCATTTGCCAACTTTACAACACTCTGTGGGGTTTCGCATTCTCCCATAAATTTATTTCCTTGCAATGGCCACCACAATACTACTGCTAAAAGTGTTTCTTCTGAATATGCTTCTCCGATTTCTATTGCCACATTCCATAAATTTTCAATATTTCCTTTTATGAAACTGACTCTCTCCGGTGAAAAAGTCAGTTCCACATATTCTACTAACTGATATACATCGTTTATCTTATTTTTTAAAGATAAATACGCCACATACGATAAGCAAAAGCCTCCATATACGGATGTATTTCCAAGTTCTCTCATCCTATTTGAAATATTCCAACTAATCTCTTCAACTTTCGAGCCTTCTTTTTCTTTTAACTCTTTAACTGAAATATTCAACCCTGTTTCCTCCTTTGGTTATTCACAATCAATTCTCTTGTATTCACTATAGCATTTGTTTATTTGATTGTCAATAATCAAATTTGGTTTTTCATAACCATAAATATTTTTCTAATATAATTCCCTTTTATTATGACAGTAGATTTTTATTTCCATAGCAGCAATATTTATAAGTCCCAAGAGCAATATAAGATTTATCGGGAAATATTTTCTCACTACATCACCTATTACAGCAATTGATGACACGCTGATAAGCAGAATCCATATAGAATATTTATCCCATGCTTTTCGATACTGCTCTATCTTCCTCAACACAAATATCTCACTACTTATTCCTAGTCCAAGAAAAATAAGAATAGCCATAATTCTCAAAAACCACGACCATCCTGCTGAAAAATACTCTCGCTCACCTAAAATATTTAATTCTGATGGATGGATTAACCACTCTATATATCTATACCAAAACCTCAATGGAACAGTTATGCAAGCAAATAGATCTTTTTGAAATACTGTATTTTTTATTACTGCCAACAAAACCAAGATCATATAAGCTATCATCCAGAATATTTCCTTTTCTTTCGCTTCATTTTTCAACTTTTTTATTTCACAATCTGTTTTTTTCTTTACAGTCTTTACTTCTTCTTGTGCCTTATTAAACTGGTATTCTATTGTTCTAGCCTTTTTCTCTGCTTCTTTCTGTTTCTTCTGTGCTTCATCTACTGCCTCAACAGATGATTTATTCACCTGTATCTGCAATTTAGAGTTCTGGTCCCGAACGTCTTTTATTTCTTCTTTGAGCTGCTCTTGTTCGCTCCTGCTCTTCAAGCCGTTTCTGTTCCTCAAATCGTCGTTGCTCTGCTGAAGCGATCGATTCAACTTCTGCGTTTCGGACAGTTCGGTTGTCAAACGATGAATTTCGTCGTTTAATTTCCGAATTTCGTCTTGCATTTCGTGATTCTCGAAGAATAAATTCTGTTTTTCCATTTTCAGCTTGTGTGTCCTTTCCTGAAATTTCTGGATAAACTCGTTCATCTTCTGATTTCTCACCTGTAACTCGTCTCTCTCTTCCGTCACTAGCTCCAGTGACGCCGCCTGCTCCTTCGCAAGCTGCTTCCACTTGTCGGTAATATCCGGCAAGCTCTTCATCTGCTCCGTTTGTTCGTTCTGCTTCGACTCGCACCCTTTCGTAATTTCTATCAAATTCATTCTCTAAGTCCTCCTTACTGATATCCAGATGAAATGTTTTTGACAGATTGCTGTCTCGCACTTTCTTTCCATCCTGATTCTGAAATGTGATGTGTTTCCGTTTCTCTGTCCAGTTTACGTTCCATCCGAACTGCTTCATTTTTTCTATAAACTTTTCCTTACTGATACAATTTTCCAGTGCTTTTAACACTGCCATTGCACAATCCGCTACAAAGC